>ENA-UOTZ01001151-UOTZ01001151.1-compost-metagenome-genome-assembly--contig:-NODE-1151-length-19399-cov-19.034261_pt1 | contig 19399 bp, 8 predicted proteins | sample MGYA00238144_ERZ746983 | MGnify/ENA primary metagenome ERZ746983 (study PRJEB28759, sample SAMN06268863) | compost metagenome | isolation source: single cell | place: USA: California, Emeryville, Joint...
TACTCGATTAATAAAAGCAACTTCCCGAAATCTTGAGCCTTTTCTAAATAGGAGCAGCATACTTCTATCTTAGGAATTCCCTTTCCTCACTTCCACGCAAAGTGATGTAGCGCTATAAAATCAATCAAGAACACGCTCCGTATCATGAATTCTATACTAAAGAAAAGGAGTCTCAACTCCCTCTTGCATAACCGATAATGATCATTCATCTATTCATCAAACGAAAACAAAGATAGCTTAGTACTGGAGATATTTCCATCAGGAATATAGATAGAGAGAGCTAGCGAAATAAAACTCAAGAATTTGATTACACGACAAGCTATTTTTAAACGCGAAACCTGAGTTAGCAAAATTTATTTAAACAATAAGCCAATGGACCGATCGATTATACTTGACACCGCAGAGAGTCGAACAATAGCCGACTGGGTCGCTGTCAAGGATATTGGAATAGGAAACTCCTCTACGTATGCCTTGCGCCTATTTATTCATTCATCAACCCTTTGCCTTTGTAATTAGGGTCAAAATGGCTTACCATCCCATCCGAAACATCTTCGCTGCCCTCAAACTCCTTTCTAATTCTGCCTCCAGACGACAAAAGCTTGCTTTTGAGAACGAAGCCAAAATTTTACGAGGATTAAATCACCCAAACCTAATAAACATCATTGATTCATATACTGATCTTGACTGTGAAGACGAACAAGGCAAAAAGTCTCAATCTACCGCGCTCGTCCTCGAACTTGCTTCAAACGGTGATTTATATGAATATTTAGCGAAAACTGGTCGATTCGATGCGAAAATCGCTCGTTGCTACTTTACCCAGCTCATCAATGGTACATTCGCCAGAGTAAATCGTTCTAATGTGTTTTCAATGTAGCCCTCGAGTACTGCCATAAAAAAGGCATCGCTCATAACGACATCAAACCAGAGAACATTCTGCTTGACTCGGAATATAATCTGAAACTTGCCGATTTTGGAATAGCAAGCCAATTGAATAGCCCAAGAAGACCCGCGCTGGTTGGAGCATTAGGCTCGGATGGGTAAGCATTATAATAGTCATTATCCTTTAATTTCATTGATTTTAGGTATGCTGCGCCGGAGTTACTTTCCCAAGGCGAATGTGACGGAAGGAAAATGGATATTTTCTCTGCAGGAGTCGTGTTATTTATTATTTTGGCTGGAAATCCGCCGTTTGCAAGGGCGGATTATAAAGACCAATGTTATAAGCTACTTTGCAGCGGGAAGGAAAGCTTTTTTTGGGAGCAACATGAAAAAAATATCATCAAAGAATCCGATGAGGAAGTCTTCTCTGAAGACTTGAGAGAGCTCCTAACGTCGATGCTTGCGATTGATCCTGAGGATCGACCTACCATTGAAGAAATCAAACAAAATGCCTGGGTTAAAGGTCCATTGGCTACCAGCAATGAACTTAAAACGGAAATGGAAAAAAGAAGTTTAAAGGTTCAATCTTTGCTGACTCAGGTGGTCTTGAACAAGCAAGACCAGGTGAGCCACGAGCCAAGCCCTTCAGAGTTTTTAAAAGAGAAAAAGAGTTCGTTGCCGCCGATTCAAACCGCCGAACTCAATCCTATCATCCCGAGTCCCAGCGTCATCGTGTCAACGAATATGAATTATAACGAACCTTCTAAGGACAATGTACTCGATACTGAGGTTAACAACCTCACCAGTCCAAGCCTACCGAATATCAGCTTCAACTAGTGCGTTCTTGAGAGAAGAAGGCTTTATCAGGAACTTTGTTCGTTCTATCTGCTCTTTGAACAAATTGTTTGTATCAATAGATATGCTATATATGAAATGGCTCAGAGCTCTTCGAGGGGGATTTCTACGAGGGGCGAGGAGGGAGTAGGACTCATTGAAAAATTTTTTGAACTTTTCGATATAAATCTTCATTATATTTTTCTCATTCATTCAATATATCAAAGTTTGTATTTCATTTATCTTCTAATTTCTTGAATATTCTATCAAAATTATTGACTAACAGAGTTCCTTTAGTTTATTAGTTTTTTTGCTCTTGCGAGAGGTAGCGAACTAAAAAAGCTTTCTTTATGATCTCGAATTGATTAGAATAAATTAATCTACTCTTTGAACCTTATCTTACTGTCCATCTACCGTTTTCCGACTTAATAAAACACTGAATAAGAAACTTATTTCTGTAATCATGCTAAACTCAGCTCAACGATTTCTCATGAAATCTAATGATACTAAGTAATTATAATTGATAATCTATCTCCTTAAGCTTTACAAAGAATATTGCCATAACACTATTGATTTCTATTCCTTAAAGAAATAGATTTGATGTTACCAATATTAATTGAATAATTATTTTTCAGCATTCTTTTCAATTTTCTTCTGAGCCTTCGCCAAATTATTTTTCACCTCTTTCACCTCTGACACAATCGCTTTTATCATCGTCTGCATCTCCGCTGTGTTTTCTTGCGTCGAGCCAATCTCCTTCTGCTTTTTCTCCAGCGACACTGACCTGCTCACAGGAATCCAGTCAAGATTATTCTCCGAATACTTCTCATACACCGTGTTCTCCACTTCATTCAAATCATTCTTATTGTGACTGTACTTCTCCCTGAGATAGATAATGAAATACAGGTAATCCCATGTATTGTGCTCTTGGATCGTATGCTCATCAAAGCTCATATACCTCTCAAATTCGCTACGGTTTATCCCGCAGATAAAGCAATTGTTCTCCTGATCTTCATCGTCCTGGACCCTCTGGTCTCTGAGGTTTCCGAACGCGTCGACGATCATACCGAATATCAAGTTAAGCAGAATAGTGATCATAATAAAGAAGAATGAAAGCTCGTAAACCACTCGCCCAATGTAATCTCTCTTTCCCGCTGTATAGAAAGTTGGTACCAGCGCATCGCCTATACCTCCTCCGTTTCTGAGGCCGAAATCCAAGAAAGATAACAAGCATCCGAAGGTATCTTTGCAGTAATAGTTAGGAACATCCTCGCCGTCCTGCAATATGTCCTGGAACTGATAAAACCCAAGGAATGTGTAGAACATCGTGACAAACAAGAGCAAGAAAAGCGTCCAGAGGAACTGCTTCCAGTTAGTAGTAACGGCTTGCAAAACTGCCACAATAGCGTCTGATTGAGCCGCAATATCAGCGATAAGAAGCGTCGTGACGATCGGATTGAAAATAGAACCGATGCTGAACCCTAGCGAGGCCAAGTGCCATAAGAAAGTCGAGGAAGAGATGGTAAACCAGATGTTTTGAGTCCAATAGAACTGCCTTATCATCGCATTGAGTGCGGGAGTGTTCCTCATGGTAATGAACTCATCGGAATAGATTCCCTTGAATTTCAGCATTATCTCACAGTCCTCCTGAAGGATGACACTCGTGTCCATCTGCTGGAACTTCTCCTGTACGGCCTGAGGGATAATTTGCATTTCTTTCTTTACTTCATCGGTAAATCTCTCCCATTGCACCGATAAATGCCTCTTTAACGACGTTGCCAACCAGAGAACTATCACTAAGAAGGTGAAACCCGCGTTTACGATATTGAGGATCAGCACAGCAGTTTCGACAGCAGGCTCGCTGCGGTAGAACTGCTCTTCGGGGTCTTTCCCCGCGTCGTAGCGGAAAGTAAATATGTTCATGAACAATATGATCAGAGCTAGGATGTTTGTAAGCTGTCTTGCCCGTGTATAGAAATTATTCGCGTTGATCCCGAGGTATCTCTTTCTGGCCTTCATTTCTTCATTCATCTGAGGGATCAGCTCATCCGAAGCGTCCACCAGCCCTCTGATCTTCGTCTGAGCGTTCGTTCTATCGACTTTCTTTAAGAAATTCTCCTTTGTGGAGTCCAACAGGTAGTTACACACTGGGAACAGTGGGAACCAATACTTGATCAAATCGACCTCCTTCTCAGTGTTGAGGATCTCAACCGACCGCACTGTCTTCAGACAGAAAGAGGTTATCAACACGAGCAACAGGTCAGCTTGTTCCTTCTTCCTTCCAGAGTCGGAGATCAGATTCTTTATCTCTTCAGCAAACTCATCTTTGTCTTCCCAGATGTATCTAAACACAATATAGATGTTCAATGCATCGCCCAACAGACCGTAAATATCTTCCGTCGTGATCTCCTTCAGCTGTTTTTCAACGATCTCAAAAACGTCGGTTTTTGGGTAAGTATCTTCAGTCCAGCCGAAATATTCGTACATGCACCCTTCGAAAACGTCCAGCAGGCCTTTTAAATCAGCGTACTTCCTCAGCATGTCCACAACCTTGTGATTGGGGGATTCAGCAACGCTTTTTATCATTCCGATAATCTTGCTTTTGAGTTCCATGAAACTTCCCTGGTAGGGCTTAGGCCCGTAGCCTCTGGCGAGAAGGTGCATTTGGTTATTGTATTCTGTCAGCAACCTGCAGAGATCGTAAAGGAAGGTCTTTTTGCAGACGTCTTGTAAGTTAAGAGGGACATCTCCCTGAATAAGCTCGTTCAAAACGTCGACGATTTTGTATCCAACGACAACGTTGTAATTATTATGAACCTTATAATAGGAGTTAAACAACGAGCGGAATTTACTGAGGAAATTGATCGTGTGTCTTTGGCTTGCTGATCCCAATGGCGCGTTGAACCGCTGATCACGGAGGAAGTTTTGTATGTTGTTGCACTGCTTTTCGGCAAGCGCCTGCAAGAAGGACGCGATAAGCAGCAAAAGCGCGTTTTCTTTGAAAGCCAACGCGTCCAGAGTGTCTTTCGGGTCGTAGTTTTCAATGACTTTTTCGAAGAACTGAACCGGGTCGTTTTGTTGCTCCTGCTCAGTGTAGATCTCAATGCTATAAGTCAACGACTGGTCGTAGAGGTTCATCATTCGTTGGTTCTCTGTCTCCTTGAAAAAGGCCGTGCAGTCGTCCAACAAATCTGCGAGTTTCTTTAAAAATTTGCTGTTTTTGTCTTCATTGAATTTCTCAAAAAATTCTTCTTGTACCTCAGAGTTGCCTCCATAGAGGTAAGCCAGGCCGAGCTGCATGAGCTCCTTCAGGATTTTCTTTTCGTTGATCTGCTCAGCAAGTTTGAAGATCAGATTAGTGAGTCCGTGGGTTTGGTAGATCTTTTGGATGTAGTTTATCTTCTTGAGTTCGCTGATTTTGACGGCTTCCCAGAGGTAAATTTGCAGTGTTTCGCTGGCGCTTTTATTCTCTTTCTCAATGACTTTTCGAAGTAGTCGTAACATGAAGACGACCTCACCGTTCTGCATCTTGAGGAAGCCTCTTCTAAGAGCGAGAATAAGCTTTATAAGCACGTCCTTGTAGTCATTCTTGCATTTCTCGAGGTCGTTCGCCAGCCTTCTTGTGCTGAGTTCTTTGATGCTTTCTCGATCTTTTCCAAGAGATTCAATATAATTCTCAAAGCTGTCACCTGTCTGGTTTCTCGTACGCGCAAATGTCGAGTGCTTAGTTTTCGCCTCAGGACGTCGGACTCTAATATGACTAATCACATCGAGAATCTTCTCTTTGAAGTCTGAGTACTCCTTTATAAGCGACGCCTTCTGCAGGCAATCTCTGATACTCGAGAACGGGCTTTCCGTCACAGCGCTTGGAACAAGACTTAATTCTTCCAGGAGCTGGAGGTAGAGAGTCAGCAGATTGGGTGATTCCGTGTTCTGCATGTCGACTATGAAGGACATTTGATCCGGCTCATTAAGCAAGAATTGATTCAGAAATTCAATCAGTCCTTCGTAGATATACTCCTTCCATAGTTGCATAACCGAGATCTCCTCAGCGTAGATGAACAGCTTGCTCTCGTAGAGCTCCTGCTTGCAGAATTTAGAGTAAGCGTCTTGGTACTCAGTCACCTTTTCCTTCGTTCCCAGCCAGCTATAGTCGAATTTATAGTTCGCAAGTTCCTCAATCTTGCGGGATTTGGCCATGAAAGTGATATAAGCGTCTAAATCAGCGAATAAATAGAACATGAGGTTTCTGAACTCATCAGCGTCTTGGACCATGCTGAGTTTGAATTTACCGTACCACGTACGCGCCGCCATTTTACAAAATTTGTTCCGAAGATCGAAATGGAATCGCCAAGAAGGGTTAGAAAGCACCTTCGTCCAGCTCTCCTGAGGTTGGTTCTCGAATATATTGTTCAGAGTTTGTATTGATGTGACGAATTTCGGCTGGATCTCGTTCCAAGAAGACAGCTGCTCTCTGATAGTGAAGTAGTAGTAAGGTAATTCAATCGCTGGGTGTTCAAGCGTATTGCCTTGGTGGCTGGAGCAAAGTTCAAAGAAATCGAGCTTTGGGTTATTTTTTGATAACATTGCGAAGAGCTCGTCTATTTTCTCTTTCACTAAGCTTTCAGGGTCTTTGCCTTCGATTTTTACCTGCCATAAGAAATGAAGGGACATGACAACGGCAGAGAGGTTCGAGTTTGCTTGCGATTCGCTGATTTTTTCTTCCATTGCACCCCAGAAATTATCTAAAACGATGTTATAAAGGTATCTCATGGGGAGCTTCAGAAGGTGTTTGTTATCACGCAACATTTCGGCGAAAAGCAGGAGCATATCACAGCTCTGTTCGAGGAACTTGGGGTTTTGGAAGTTGAGGATGATGAACCTCTTTGAGGCAAGATAGTTCTGGTTATCGGTGTTTTTGTAGACGAATATCATCAAGATAATGATGATTTTCCTTATGACTGAAAGGAAGCGCAGATTGGTTGCATTATAATCTCCACCAGTGATAGCAAAGGCGATTTTTACGATTTCTGAAAGCGTTTCTGGAATCTTCAGCGCTGCAAATACCTTCTGATAGGTTCGGTTGACAGCCTCCTCGCGAATTTTGAATGGACGGTCTTTTTCAGCCTTTGTCCATCGGTTGAGCCCTTCTAAGAGTCTTTCTTCAGCCTCTTTATTTGAATCTACGTATCGGAAGTGCTTATTCGCGTTGTAGATGGTAATTAGCAGCTTATTAACATGGTTATCGATCGTTTGGAAGATTTCGCTGATTTGGTTAGGCGGAACCTGCTTTCCGAAGAAATCGTTGCATTTGAACAGCCGAATTATCTGATTGAACTCCAAATTCAAGGAGATAAGCTCGTTAATTAGCAGAGCATCTCCTCTATTTTTCAACGGAGCCAGTTTCTTGGCCTGCTTGATGAGATTGATCTTAAAGTTGGCAATTCTTTGGAGTTTTTTGACGACTTCTAACGTTATCTGCTGATCTTCGAGGAGCACGAGATCAAACAGAATGCCAATCAACCCATCGCCAGTAATGTGCCCTCTGAATTCTTCTTCAATGTAAGCCGAATCCGCTTTGCTCAGTTGCTTTAATTGAACTTGTACATCAGCGTTTTTCTTGGCATTTTGAGCAGCTGCACCCATAATGGTATTTGATAATGGCATCACCGACTTTCGCGCCTGAGGCGTCCCTTGGTTAACTGCATCATCGATGGTAGCATTGCCAGGATCCACCAGCGGCAACACCTTATTGAGAGCAAGTAGTGGGTCTTTACTTATAGGAGATGCGATCCTCGGTGCCTCTGGACTACTCTCTTCTTGTAGAGATGGCTTACTGCCCCAGCCAATCTTATTATACTCCTCGCTAATTCTCAGCGACGCTTCAAAAATAATCTTTTCCTCCACTAAGCGGAAAACGCTGAGAATGTCTAACACCATCCTCTTAGCTCCAGCATCTTTCCCTTGCTTTATATCATTTATGTTCGTTGTTAGCAAGGAACAGAGGTTTTTATGAATCTCCTGAAGTTTTTTTAGCGACACCATCGCTAGAGGATCACTTAATACGACTTTGACTCGAGATATGAAGAATAATTTATTGGTAATGTCCTTGGGGATGAGATCCTCATTTTCTTGAGAGATATCCTTCATGGTCAGGTTTTTACAGTTGTCAATTCCCGCTTTGAGCTCTCTTTCATGGATGACCATATGCTCGGTCTCCGAAATCAACTCCTCTACAGCCGTCAATAATTTTTCATTTACGCTCTTGGTGTACTCAGAGTCCACTCCGCCAGCGATTTGGATCTGCGGAGGGAAGTTTTTGATCGGTAGCCTCAAGTACCTCAGATGGACCTTGGTAATCAGCTCAGATAGCATCGTAGCTAACTCGTAGAAGTCTGAGCCGATGATCGCTACCGCAGATTTCAGAGTCCGGTAAGGGTAATGCTTGATAATCAATTGGTAGTAGTGCAAATCAAAGGACTGGGCCATCGAGTTAGCGAAGGTCGTAGCGTATAGAAGGTACTTCGCCAAGGAGTAGGGATGCTTCCAACTCTCCTCGGCGCTAGAATTTGGAGGGCCTTGCTTGTAAGCTTCTACGATGGCCTTGAGAGAGATATTCATGTTTGATGAAGGAGCCATCGTACGAGTAAAGCTTATCATGATATCGTTCTCTGTAGGCGTGAATACAGGGAACACGTGGCTCATACAGGCTGAGTCAATTAAAAAGTTCTTGAAGAAACGCACTTGAAGCGCATTGTCGAAATTTGGCGCCTTGCTCTGCGCTAAATGATTGAGCAATCTAATGTAGAGGCCTTGATAATGGGTTTCTTTTAACATTGACGCGAAAAGATCGTCCTGGAGTTTCTCATTGTTGAGTTGAATGAGCGAGTTGATGTCTTCGTCCCATAATAGCTCGCAGACGACCTCAAGCAGCAGCTCTCGCAAGCCAAACTTCTCCTCGAGAGACATAGCCGACAGAATCCCGTTACTTTGGTAAGCGAGCGCTTGCAAAAATGTCCTTGTGAATTGGCAGGTGTAAAGGTGGGTATTGTGGTCTGTTCGCACCAATATCAACAACAGCTCGAGCAAACTCGATAGGAAGTAGATGCAATCTTTGTTATCGAACTTCCTGTAGTTGGACGCGCTTTCAGCATTGCTGTTTATCTCATGAACCTTAGCTACGACATGCTTTTCAGTGAAAAAAGTATGGGCGAGAATGGCGATTATATCGATAGCGCGTAATTCTCTTGTTGCGCGGTTTTCAGTGTGAGACACCTGATGATCATGCTCATAATGCTCGTCGTCAGACTCTTCATCGTCCTCGAGGACGATAACTTTGTCAAGTTTCTCTTCCTCAACAGCAATGGGATCATTCAGCGCCACTTCGGTGATGCTTTTTGATTTTACGAGAGGCTCTTTGTTCATGAATATCCGGATAGCATCTCCAACCTTTCTCATGTAATTATTCAGATATGCAGCGCCCTCACCCATTGATTCATCGACTCTCAAAGCGCTCGTCTCTTTGCCTCCTTTGCGTTCGTAAGGGGTTTTGAAATCTTCGATGTAGTTCAAAAAGAAAAGCAATTGGTTAGCCAAACTTTCCGTCTTCAAAATCCCTTGCATGTCCGATTTTCTCACGAAATCATATTTAAAATCCGCTTTTCTCTCATTTGCATTCGCAATAACCTTCGCGCTGCGCATCTGAGGCCTCAACTTGTTGTAAATATACTCATCAGTCACTTTCGAGCCAAAATAATAGCCTGTGAGCAGCTCATCCTGATCTTTGCTCATAGAAAGCGGTCCGCCTGTTGTAAGGTATTTGGTATCGTTACCTTTGATGAAACCAAGGACAAATCCGAAATTTTGCCCTATTTGCTGTTGTCCCTCGTAAGATTTCGCTGCAAAGAAGACATCGCACCATAGACTCTGATCCTTTGAGATTTGCTCTTTGGTTGCCAATGTCGGTTGGTTTTGAGAGTCCAATACCAAAAAGCAGCCGCTAACGTAATGCTTAAGCCAATATTTCTGAGGCGGCTTCTTTGCAATATTCTCTTTCTTCTTTGTTACTTGGTCAATATCGGTTGTCACTACAATCTCTTGGGTTGGGAAGCCCTCTTCTGAAGTCTGGACCAAATGGAATATCGTATTGCATTGATTGAACTGATAGTCTGCGCTCTCAAAAGACTGGAAGAAGACCCTGTTAAGCTGATTATCTCCGTACCAAAGAATCGTCAAATACAAGCCGTCGCACATGAAACGCACGTAATCGCCGGTTTTGAGTCTTATTTGCTTCTTTCGCTTATAATTCTCAAACACAACGCAAGATTCTCTCACTTGACCTCCTACAAGGAACCCAGCCTGGTTCTCTTGGTAGCATTCCTGACGTCTGATCAAAGGCTTTGGAAATTCAGCACTGTTGATGAAACGACTGTTGAAATTGAGCTCTCGAGCGAGCATTACTTCCTGATAAGGCTCAACGGTATGACAAATGTAAAGGTTGTATTTTGCCGAGTATAACAGCAATGGTACTCCATATTCTGCGGTTTCTGAGGATTCAGTTGCTTGATTAGGACTTACCAACGTGTAGCTGTTCTCGGTGTTAGGCGAATAGGTGAGTCGCATATCCGTCACGGTGTAATCGAGGTTATGGACGCGAGGATGGATGTCAAGGAACATACCGCTCACGACATGACGCAATGTGAATTTTCCGGTGTTGAGTCTGACTGGATATCCGTTTGTTTCTTCCTTTTCTTTCAGGTTGAGAAGCGCGACGCGGCCAGACCGATTGTTTGCTTTTTTTTTCTCCAATGCAATTTGATCGGTGAAAAGTTTGATAGCCTCTTGGCTCGCTCCGGCTGATTCTTTGAGGATTCTGAGGCGATTTTCAGCTTCGACGGAATATTTGTCCTTTTCGCTGTGCTGGTTTGGACAAATTTGAAACAAGCAATTCAGATAGTTTTTTGAGTTTAGATTAGAGGCCTTGCCAGCCCATACATCCTGCGAAAAGAACCCAGTTCCGACGATGAGACTCTGTGGCTCTTGTTTTTTGTTCCGGCTTTTGGGTGCCACTTGGATGTAAATATAGTCTCCATATTGAATTCTGCTCATTTTGATTTATTTGTGACGAATTAGGCTAAATTATAAATATATATTGGTATGTTATACTTTTGGTACGTTATACTTTTCAATAAATCAACATTCCAAAAAAAAAAAACCTTCAACGATGGCTTGAGGGTCCCTTTTATCATATAACTTTGAGACTGAAAAATGTTTTGTTAGTCAAAAGTGAATTCCATTGTAAATATTAAATATTTCACCATATCAAGGATGAAAATCGAGAAGCAAGGCAAAATATGAGGTAGAATTTAGAAAACAGTACGAAAAATTAAAATGCTAAGTATTGTAGCTGAACATCGGCTTGTTAGAGTCAGATTCCGGGAATTAACAGAGGATTGAGAGACAGAATTGGGGGTGAGGTATCCTACAATAACTAATGTTTGTCAATGAATGGATGAGATTTTGAGCGCAATAGGGTTATATAAGGAAAGACAAAAGCCTTTCATGCTGAGTCAGACCACTATACTCGAAATTTTCTCATTAATTGTACGAAACAAGTGGACGCTATTTTTGGAGAGATAAATAGAAAAATGCAACGTACCAAGCATCAATTAAATTTTTTTTTGAGAATTCAATTTTTGAGCATACCTCTGAGACAAGCGCATTGGATCATACTTGCGTTGTTATTGAATGTAGAAGTGATGATTTAATAAATGTCTCCACGCATCTGCATGGAACGCTTCTGTAGGAGGAAGAATAATAGAACTTTCATATGATAACGCTATTAGCTGCTGTGAATAGTATCATGTGTCGGTTTAAGAAATGGAAGTTTATCAAGGAATTCAAAAGTCTGCGAATATTAAACCAACAAGGTAAGCTGCTCAAGAAGCTTTAAGCTTTGGCAGTTGAACTAAATCCTTTTCGAAAAATAATAATATTAGGGTCTGGAATGTTTGAATTAGAGAAATTCCTTAATGGTTTTGTTTCACGTCATAGACAAGAATGGAGTTTGACTGAAATTGATTGTGTGTGAATGGAATTCCGAAATCAGAGATTCAATTAGTGAGTAGCTGATTGTGGGAGTTTCTTAGCAACAAATATAGGAGAAGCAAATGATTTAGAAACTATTTTCTAAAAGTAATTTGAATAGGTTTTGTCAGAAACTCCTCCAGAGTACTATTATATACTAGTAATTGAGGTCAGTCACATTCAACAGCTACTTAGTGGATTCATTACTTGAATAAAGTAAACTTAGATTAGCAATATTTATAATGTAAAACATTTTTGAATATAATAATTCAAAAATTAATAATTTGAATAAATCTTTTTCAGAATAGCAAAACTTTCAAATATATCTGTATTTCGTACTTATATATCCCAGAGTTAACGGGTAATTCGGTAATTAACAAACTTGCACCCTCAGTATTGGTAGAAAATCATCTGACACATTCAATTTTGAATCTTTTATTACTATATGAACTTCAATAATTGCGCTGCTGAAAATCTGTGTAAAGAGTAGCTATATTCTTAAGTTGAGTCAAGCAATTATGAAATGAAACATATGAAGAGTTAATAAATCCGCAATTAATGAAATCACTGAGAATCAACTTATATTGGTCTATCGAGATGTTTCCAATTCCCAATGACATCATCTCAAAATTTTTCGTAGCTAAATCGATTACATCACTAGCTCATAACTCTCTTTTTAGTTTAATTTAACATTTATCAAGTTAGCCCTCGCACTTCCAATGATATACGCAAAAAGTGTTACAATGTGAAATGTTTCGGGCAAAACATTGGGATTTGGGACTACTCGCTGTCTTTGAGTTGTTTACAAAATGATTCATTTAAAATCAGTGTAAAGAATCAGCAGGAAGCCAATAGCTAAAATGCACTTTCAAAAAAAATAAAATAAAAATCAGATTCCATTTGGGATTCTACCTCAGGTATATTGACCAACACCCGCATATATTAATGATATTTTTTCATTTCACTTTCAATACTCATCATTTGTTTTTAAAGTTCCATTACCCATCACTTCAAAACTCAATCAAAAACTTAATCATCGCGTTATTTACAGAAAAAAATTAACTTAAAATAAATATCAGATGTCAATCCGACTCTCAACCCTTTCGCTCTGCTCAATAATTCTCATCCTCCTAACGACACCAGGGGTCGCAGAGCCTCAGGAGTTCATTCTCACTACCCAAAAAATCGATGGCAATCTCTCGCTACCCGATTTACGCACCTGTGCTTCTAAACGTGAGGAACTCGCATTTGTCATGAACTGCGAGTCTCAGGCTCTCATTTATATCCACCCCTACAAGATGCTCTACACCTTGGATTTTGCTAACTCCTCCTCGGTGGGACATCGAGCAGTGACATACACGTTTGATAGTGATAATGATATTTTTTTCTTTGCGATTCAAAGACAAAATTTTGTCGTCGCTGTTAGTGTAACCCCAAATTCACTCAGAAACAAAACATTCCAACCGATTTTTAACCAACCAACTCATTATGACAACTCCAGAGCTATGATGCTCGAGTTCATTGGGTCTAACCTCATTTTTCGAACAAGTCAATGCAGCTACTACTACATATCGGTTTTCGAAGTCTTGCTAACCGCGTCGGACACGTTCAGATTAGCGCGACTTCCCATCGAAGAGTCGCTAACCAATGATTGTATCTCTGGAAACACCTCTCATGTTTCTCTCAGCAACAAAAGGATCCTCATCCTCGACGTTCCGAACAAGGCGCTGATCTCTTATCAGATCGAACCGAGTAAGAAGCTGCAAACGATGTCCATTGTGGGGAAATTAGTCTATACCATGGACTTTTCAAAGCTCGATGAGAAATTGCTGTCTCAGAACGACCAGCCGGGGCATTCAAGCCAACACATAAAAAAATGTCAGTATGGTTTCCATATAATGCAGGATCCTAACTCGCAGATACTATTGCTCTCATGTCTGAGAGACAGGAGGCATTATATCTTTAACCTTGACCCGCTGATATTGATCGGTAGCGCTATTGACGTGGAACCAGTGGTTTATGGGTTTTTTGCCTCGAATACTCACTACTCTGACCCACATGTCCCTATCTCTTCCGTAATATTTGGATTTGAGCAGAATGGGCACTTCCTCTTGAGGCAATTTACGAAGATCGGAGAGATCCCGAAGTTCAACGTGACGGATTTCCACTTCGTGAAAAGCCATAGAGTGTTTAACGTTTTCGTTGATGAAGCGAGTAATAGCCTCTTAATGGCTACTTTGAACGGCACGGTCCTGAGTATCGATGATGCTGCCCTTCCGGACCATTTCTTAGTCAATAAGCAAAATTTCACGCTGGAAAATGGCTCTCTCTGTAATGAAAACAAGTTTTGTCTCTCCACTGAGCAGAAAAGAGAAGACCTCTTGAGTTTACGTCTCAACGAGAGCATCTTTGAAACTATCATTCGTTATGGTTGCTCTCAGCAGAAAATCGAAAAAGGATTCGAGAAAAACTGTCTCACAGCTCCTCCTACCCAAGAGGATGACCATGAGCTCCCAAGCGACGACTCAATTCTCCAGAGCGTTTGTATGGATAACTCTTTACGGGTGCTGGATATCGAGAGCAAATCATTGGGATACCTGCCTATTGCAAAAAAAGATCTCTTTTCTCATTGTAGCCGGAACCCAAAAGAATGCCTCGTGACCAATTCATTGATTATCATGCATCTCGCATTGGTTTGTTATGCTCAAGGAGGAGCGATATTTTACGGCGCTTATCAGGTGGACCTACCAATTACCTTCCTTGTTCATAACAACCCGACTAATGTCTCTTCAAGTAAATTCATCATCGGTAAATATGAAAATGAGGCAAAATATCATGGCTCTGTGTATTATGGACTCCCATTCGCAGCGAATATGCTGATTACGTTCGATTATGCTCACGTTGGACCCTCTCCGCGAGTGACTCTCATGCTATTCCGCTTCGAAGAACGATTTCAGCTGCAAAATCAATTTACTCTCTCGGGATTTGACCCGCTCTCACTGCGGAAAACACTTTCCACGAATTCAAGCTTTGACTATGTGTTGTTTACATTTGAAGATATCTACTACCTCGAGTTCAACATCTATTACTTTGTAGCCAAAGACTACCACAGGTTCAGATACGATCTTCAGTGCACAAGTTGCCTCGCAAGCCGCTACAAGGAAAGACTCGATTTTTTGAACAGAGTTGATACACTTAATTTTTTCTCGTACAGCGAGTCATCTGGATGCAAAGCTCCCTACCCCCCTAGCGATAATTCAAGTGTTTCGGAGCTTCAAGACTGCTTTAAAGTTCCGGACTTCAGGCTTTGTCATTATATCCACGACGACAAAAGTCAGCAAATCAAAGTGTTCCCTCATCAGAATTATTCCACTTGCAAACTTGAACTAAACCTGAGCACGACATGGCTATTCGTTGAATTCAGGCTAGAGGAGAACGAGCAATTAATATTTAAATTCGACATTACGAACCAAACATTCGCTTATGCTAATATGAGACCGGTGGAGCAAATCATCTTCAAGACGAATACCTCTGAGGAAAACGAATTTCAAAATTTTTCGGTCTATATCACAATGAACAAACCCTACGAGCTGCTGCTGAAAGATAGTGATCGCCATGCTAAACTCGTGCTTATTTACAAGGATTTTAGTGAGCCAATCCTTCAAGTCGTGTTTATCGTTTTAAAAATTTCGCTTATCTGTCTCGTCGCAGCGAGATGCTCGATCCTCGCGGTGAGAAGGAGGTGGAATGACCCCATGCTGTGGGATATCGACTTTGACACTGAGCCAGAAAACCCTTATCAACTGATAGGGTATGAAGCTAACTTTCATGGGACTGAGCTAGCACTGACCCCTGAGATGAGAGAAACGTTGGAGAATAGAGGGTTTTTCATTGAATACGAGGGCAATCCGGTACCTACAGCCGGCAACGATTGTGTGCTATGCTTAGAAGGGGTGGAAGAACGTCCTTATCAGATATATTTATGCGGAAGGCATTATGTGCATCAGGATTGCTTTGGCGTTTGGATTCAGAAATCTATCGAGCAGAACAAAACCGATCTCTGTCCATTCAGATGCTCAACGATTCTTTTCAAAGAACCCGAGCATGAGCCTGGAATCGAGACAACTGCGCTCACAAATAGCGAGTCTATGTCGTCTAGCGTGCCTTTAGAAGATGCAATTCGAGAGGAAAACGCTCAAAATAACGAGTGTAGTCTAAAAGTGAAAAAGAGGAAAAAGAAGAAAAAAGTCGCTGCTGAATCCAGAACCATCCAGCTTGCTGAGACCAACTTTAAGCAATCTGAGTCAAACGAAGGTCCGCGAGCAAATGAAGCTATTATTTCGATCGTGCAGGACAGTTCTGACATCCAAGAATAGAATTTGCAATTATTTCACGTAAGTTGTCATTCATTACTTCATAATCATGAATTGGAAAGGAAAAAAAAAACCACGCTTTAAATATATTTAATTGTGCATTATTTAAATTTCCTGTTGCTTTTTTACCTCTCTCTCTCGCTCCATAGCGCCTGATCAAGGGGCTCTGCTGCCAATTTCCTCTCCATAAGAATCTAAAACGTTTGTTTCCAGTGTTTCGAACATTAATAAAATTTTTTAAATCTCTCTATGAAAAAGAATTCGAAAACCAAAAAAGCTGAGAAAGGCAAAAAATACCAGCGACAGATCAACCAGGAAGACGATGAAGAAGACAAGCGTAGTCCCAACTACGACGATCAATTAGAGCGCGACCAGGATAGAGACTTCGAGTACGATGTTCCAGATAACGTCGCAGAGGATGGAGGTGACGATGACAACTATTACGATGATGATGACGAAGAAGAAGCAGACACTCAATTGCACTCGGATGATAGAAACACCACGATGGTTTCTGAGGACGTCGAACTGCAAGAGATTCCAAAAAATAAGAAAGGATTGGGCAAAAAAGGCGTCATTAAAACAAAAAAGAGCGGAAAAAAGAAAAAGAAGAAGTCTGCGGGGTCCCTGATGGTCCAATACGATAACCTCGTCAGCAAAATTGACAATGATTTCTTATGGTTCAGCCTAGCGAACTATCTTACCATTGTCGCATGTGTCTTTATGACGATATTAGTGATCTGTCTAAAGAAAAAGGAGTTCACATTGGGAGGGAAATCATTACCAGTGGAGTATGTATATGGAGCGCTTGGGTTCCCTTTTGTTTTATCGTTGCTGTCGATACTTTCTCATACATATAAAGTAGGGTTTTTGCTCACGGTCTGCAAATTTGGATGGGGACTTAACCTAGTCATCACTGTGCTTTGCCTAAACTACGTCGGCGCGGTTATTGGCCTTTACCAGTTCTACTGTACCTTCGGACTCGGAAAAGTGCTTCAGGAAGCGGATGAGCTCAAGGAAGAGCTGAATGCCAGAGGCATTAATGCAGATGGCACTGCGATAGAAGACAATTAAGAGAGAATGTATGTGTTTACTGATTGCATATTGTAATGGCAGATATAACTACAATGGCTTTTGTTTCGTAATTATTGTAGTGAAGACTTTCTCAAAAGGAGACTTCAGTTACGAGTTATATGCAAGGAAAGCTCTTACTCTAATAACACAGTTCAATAGATTTTTTTAAGGTGGAAATAGATTATTTTAATTGGACCAGCTTATCGCTCTCGGATCTCGCATAGTGACGTATTAGTCAGCTTTGAGGGAAAAAATCAAGCGTGTTCCAAATTTCTCTTCGGAGAGCATTTTTACCTTATTAATTTGCTATAAACCCCTTGTTTATTGATTAAATCGCAGATTAAATTGCTTCTATTACTTCGATGTGTTCGACGAATCCGATCGACTTGATTCTCGACTATCTCTACCAGTATTATTTAATTTTCTAATAAAATTATCATTCCGCAGAACCTCCTGCATTTCCCAGAGCCCATGAGTGTCAGCTTCAAGATCGTAAGGGATTGGATCGTTAAGAGCCTTCTCCGCTCCAGGAGTTTGCTCAATAACCTTCCTTGCTTAGAAGAGCAAGTGAGACAACCGATTTTCGACGTCAAACTTTCAATAAAATCAGGAAAAGCACCCGTGCAATTCTCAGCCGCGTGGAAACATCCAAAGTTTGCCACCTCAAGCTTCTACCTCGGGTTCTCAGCAGAAGGGTTACAAGGACTCAGTAAACCCTCGTTGCTTTTATAATTTAGATATATGAAATAGCTAACGATGAAAAAAACCAAAGCGGTGTCTGGTCTAACTTCTCGAATGAAAAATCTGATGGAGATCATTTCGTGGTAAGTCAATTTCTGTGAGATTTTAAATGACTAAGATGTGTTAGCACGTTTTGCAATTAAGCAAGTTTGAAATTGAGTACGCGAGTTTCGATTTGAGTGAGGTAGAAACCACAAAAAGCTATCTTCTTAGCGAGGGCTCGCAGTTTGAGTAACACTAGGTAGAGTTTTTGGTCTCTTTACAAAGTTTGGTTAGGGGCAGTGTGATGAGTATTGAAAGTGATAGTGACTACTACGAAGACGAATCTACAGAAGTTGAGATTGAGCGAGATGATTATTTCAGAGTACCGATGTCAAGACCTGAGATCAGAGCTTATTATAGAAATCTTCAAGAAAAGAGGTTTCTCTAATGAAAGTTCCAGTCGCTAAATGGATAGTCTCCGAGGTTCTGGTGGAATAATTAATATACTTTTTTTGGGTATTGGACAACTCTCATTTATAAGATATAATTTCCTTTTATAAGTTTCCTCTGAGAAAGGAGTGAAACAATCAAAAAGAAAAATATATATAATTAGATTTCAACTCTCTTTTGTTGTCGTCGCAATGCTTAGTATTTGTAATCTTTTCTGCAAATGCAAGAAAATATCTTTCAATGGTTTGAATCAAAATCGCGTGTCTTGTAGATTTTGCTTACATTTAAATCGCGAGTGTGAGCAAGCATTCTCGGCAAGGAATGCTGTTTGATTCAGATTTCATATATAATGGGTTTGCGGACCACGAACATAACAATTTGGAAAATTTTATGCATGTTCAATTTTTCTGAGAAAAAATAAAGAATTCGCCTTAATTAAGTTTTTGCTAGTGCTCGCGTTCAGAATTCTGTTCATAGGAAAATCAAGTTTTGGCCTTCTGGAACTGTCAATGGCCACTTTTTAAGGTAGAAGAATCGAACCTAAATTTGTTCCACTCAATGAGAGTAATTCGTTTGTTAAGCTATTTGGGCATTTAAGAATTTTGTTGGGGTTCTATGTTTTGTGTAACAATTTCGAAAAATTGAAATTTTTCATAATTCAAATAATTTTTGGAAATGTATGATGATCTATTAAAACAAACCGGGGCTTTTACTCATGATATACGTAACTGTAAGCCCTTTTATTAGAATTTGGTGGAATGGAAAATGATTATCAGAACTGGGGAACAGGAAAGCAGAAAGATCTTTTTTCTAAATTCACACTCTTATAATGTTCAGCTTTCTTTATCTACCCGATAAGCAGGATTTTTGATGCAAATGAATCAGCTCTCGTGACATCAAATTTCACAAGCCCCATCCGAATCCTTTCGGTTGTAGTTTTTGGCAGCTTGGTGTATCTCAAATTGAGTTTCTAGAGAACTGAT
>ENA-UOTZ01001152-UOTZ01001152.1-compost-metagenome-genome-assembly--contig:-NODE-1152-length-19391-cov-9.095112_pt1 | contig 19391 bp, 14 predicted proteins | sample MGYA00238144_ERZ746983 | MGnify/ENA primary metagenome ERZ746983 (study PRJEB28759, sample SAMN06268863) | compost metagenome | isolation source: single cell | place: USA: California, Emeryville, Joint...
ATTTCTGACAACAGTCCTTGAACCTGCATTCTGGAGATGAGGGACTTGCACAGTTCAGTTGAGTTTGGATCTAATCCGTCAGGGCCTTATCGTCTTTGAAGAAACGAATTTATTTTTTAGATAAGAAAGATTAATCCCATCTTTTGATGACGAGACAATTTTCTCGAATGCTTGCTTATATTATTATTGGATAATCTTCTCATAAGTTATCAAAGGCTAATACTCACAAAGAAAAGCTAGTCAGGAAGGTTTGCTTCTGTCCTAAGCACGAAGAGGCGTTATGTAGATTGTCATCCTTTTATACATATTGGACACCTGTTGAAACCATGAGAGGGAGGGTAAAAAAGGATAGTATAGCTTGATGAATGAGAAAAATTTTTTTCATAGAAATTTCAATTGAGAATGAGCTTAATGAACTCATGATGGATTAAACTCTGTATGACATCTATATTGCATTTAATGAAAGATCAATACTCACGAGAGATTTCTCAATCTCTTTAAGGAAAAAAAACTTAAAATGAAAATTTCAAGTATTTACTACCCTCTAACATCGAACAGTCATCTTTTTCTATCTGCTGCGTCCTCTGCATTTCTCTGATGCGGTCACTTTTGAATAAATTCTAGCGGGGAATAAAAATAATTATTTTTATGAGCTGATGTTACTCATTGGATCCAACACAAAAGAAAATACACACAAACTCTTGTCAAACATCTTTCGCTTGCAGCCGAATCATGCATTCATTTCAATTATTCTAAATTGTTTACTTTAACGTAGATTGCTCGATATTTTCCCCTTTTTTCCTCGTATCAGCATCATTTTATGATCATATTTGAGGTCAAACCTCACTATAATTTCCCTTTATGGGGTGACAGTGCAGATTACTGTGAATTGCATCGTCAATGAATTTTTGTAGCCGAGTCTCCTGAAAAAAATAATAATGAACCAATTTCTTTTATTAGGGGTTCATGCACCCACTTTAATGAAATAAATTAGTATAAGTTAAACCTCCTTCCAAGAATCCAATTTTATTTTATTATAGACCGAAGAATCACTCTTATGAAACCCACTGACAACAAAAAGGCTCAGCTTATTAACAAGAAACTTCATTCAATTTGTGAAGATGACGCAACGTACTCAGTTCCACTTGGACTCACTAAGAAAAATGAAGAAACTCCAATCCTCAAAACAAGCACCATCACAATTATAATCGATTACGCTCCAGGAAAGTCTTTTAACCTAAATTTCACAACAGAAAAACTTCACCAGAGCACAAGCGCAGACCTCTTTACTCTGGCCTTGAGCAAATTGCTTGAAATCGTTGAAGAAAAAGGACTCACAGACGTCCATATCGATTCAATCGTGAGTCTTGAGACGAAGAAAAGAGAGCTTATTATTGATTACTTCCTTACACTACCTGATAAAAAACTCGATTATCTCCAAGACCAGATCGAACTTGCCTTCTTTCATAAAAATTTTATCTCAGAAACCCAAGAATCACCGATTGAGTCACGTATCAGCCTCAAAGATTTTGAGATTTTAGCCAAGTTAGGCCAAGGAGGATTCGCTACAGTTTTCTTAGGTAAAAGCGGATTCGCAGTCCAATTTTCTAAACTATTATACTGTAATATTTAGCGCGCTGGAGGAAAAATGGTAGATTCTACGCTCTGAAGCAAATTAAAAAAGGCGCGCTCAAGCCTCAAGACAGAGGAGCGCTTCTTCGGGAGAGAAATGCGATGTTGGAGCTGAAATGTCCATTTTTGGTCCAGATTCACACTGCGTTTCAAACAGTAATCAGAGAATTATTAGTATTCCCATTGATTTTTCATTTCTTTCAAAGGAAAAATGCTGCTATTTCGTCGTTGATTTCCTCGCCGGAGGAGACTTGTTGCACGCTCTCTCTAAATTCAGAAAGATATCCGAAAACGCTTGCAAACATATCGCCGCAGAAATTCTTCTTGGATTAAAAGGGCTTCATGACAAAAAATACATCTACCGGGATTTGAAAATAGAAAACGTGCTGATAGACGCGGAAGGTCATGCTCACATTTGCGATTTCGGCCTTGCGAAGAAAGTGGATGACATTAATGCTCCAAATTATTCTCTCTGTGGAACACCAGAGTAATTACCAATATTTGACGAGTTAGTAAGCTTGTGACTAGGTTTCTTGCACCAGAGGTCTATTTGAACACTGGCTATAATTATATGAATGATATATACGCCGTCGGTCCTGTCATCTACGAACTTGTCACTGGCAAACTAGCATTCGAAGCTGATAACCTGTCGGACTTAAAGATAAAAATCACGAAGGCGAAGCCCCACATCCCGGATTATCTCACCAAAGAGCTTCAAGACCTTCTCGAAAGACTCTTTGAAAAGGATCCTACCAAACGAATAGGCGCAAAGGGCGGAGTTAAAGAAGTAATCATGCACCCTTGGTTTAAAGGCATCGATTGGGCAGCCCTTGAAAAAAAGAAGGTCAAAATGCCTTTCGTCTTGGCCCTCGAAAAGAAAAAATTTAAGACCTTACCTGCGGATTTTGACATCGAGAACTCGAAGGATGTTGCAACAACTGTGCTCGCCAGTATTGACGAAGAGTCTAAAAGAGAGAAAACGCGTGTCGCTTGTTTTTCGTATTACTCGCCTCTTCAGAAGGCGAAAATGAACCAGAGAAAAGCTAACAAGGAAATTAGAGCAGCTAAAAAGAACATCAAGCAAGAGAAGGACGGAGAGGAAGCCAAAGAAAATAATGATATCGGAAACGAATCGCCTGGGTGGATAGGGGAGTTTGACCATGCTGACTTCGAAGAAACGCAGCAAGGTCCGACCTATCGCAATCGGCTCTCCCCATATGTCCTGGAAGCGAAACTTAAACTCATGAACCAAATTAAAATGGAGAATGCTCATCATTTGCTTAATCTTGCACAGAATTTCAGCTTTGGGCAGAGTTTCACTCCAGAAAGTAATGTATGATTAGGTACTATTATTGTTCCTTACCTTCCTTGCTGTTATAAGTCCCTTTGTGAAATTCTTTGATTTCTTGTCAGTAATTGTTTTAAATAACACTATGAAAGACCCGCCATCACGATGCTCTGTGTTTTCCTTATGTATGCTCTAATTTAACAACATGAATATATCTTAATTATCAAATTTGTACGCCATATGGTCTTTGTCTTCTCGTTTATGAGGGACATAATGGTCGTCAGGCGTTCATCTAAACAGTTTTTGAGACTTTTCTTATTGAACTTTATTTTAAGTCAGCAAACGTATTATTTCTAGAAGTGGGTACTGAGTATGAAGCCAAGCATAAGAAATATCGATTCGAATTTAACCTTAAAATATTAAATGGAGATGGTATTAAAAAAGTTTACTTATTTTCAGAATTTCCAAGAACATTGGCCGCTAAATCTAAGGATCTACAAAAACACTCCAAAGAGAAGAATCGCGATCATGTTCTCTAGTCTCGAATTAAGGTGCTGGAAATATTTAAGAAGCGAAGAAATATGCTGATTATAAAATCAAATTTCCCAAAAAGATAAACTTTCCATGGAGATCAACTTCCATACCGGTGAGAAATTGCCAGTAGTTGGCAGGTGGAACGCTATCAAAGAGCTCGGCGAAGGAGCAACCTCAAAGTATATCATCATTGTTCCTACTTAACTAACCTCATTCCACTTAGGGTATACCTAGCTTCTGACAGAAACAGCAACGTTAGCGCCGCCATCAAAGTCTTCAACTTTACTAGCTCCAACTATAATAAACTTTCAAGAACGATGAACAACGAGGCAAAAATACTTCAACGCTTGAACCACCCTCACATAATCCAACTCAAAGAGTTCGTTCCCTCTTTCAAAACCGAAGCCTCAGAAGGTGGCTCTTCTGATGTCGGGGTTATTGTGATAGAATACGCCAAAGGAGGAGAGCTTTTTGAGTTGTTAAAGCAAATGGGCTGCTTCCCCGCGAATCTCGCCCAGACGTATTTTAAACAGATCATCAGCGCCATTCAATACCTCCACGAGAGAAATATCGTTCACAGGGACATCAAGCCTGAGAATATCCTCTTAGATGAGGCTTTTAACCTGAAGCTCGCGGATTTCGGCTATGCGACTAAAGACGAAAAAAACATATTTACAACTCCTGTGGGGACATCAATTTACTTCGCCCCTGAAATTCATGAGGAACAACCTTTCTCAGCAAAGAAAGCTGACCTTTTTGCTGCTGCTATGATCTTGTTCGTCATGGTGACAGGTCATATGCCTTTCTGCCGAGCCGACAAGAGGGATGAAATCTACAACATGCGAAGACAAGATGACTTTGAAGGGTTCTGGGAATTTCACTCTAGACTATCGATTAAATACTGTGGTCAGGCTGAGTTCCCTGAGTCCTTCAAAGACCTCATTTGGAAGATGTTAGATCCAAATCCAGACCAGAGACCTTCTCTTCATGAGATATTAAACCATCAATTCATGAAACAGAAGGTACTGTCGCCTTCGGAGATCACTCATCTGATCAAATCAACCTTCCAGTCATTTTAAATTTTCAAGACAAATTACAAAAATCTATCGCTTTAAAACGCTATGTACATATGCCTAATTAAAAGGAATTACTAATGAATCTCTCGCTGTGAATAGAAGATTCTGTTAATTAAACTTGCTAATCTGTGTGTATTGCTAACTAAACCTTGCATTAAAGAGGTCCAAGGGACTACCTGTTGTATTGTTATAATACAATTGTCGATAGGAATTTTTGAAATCAACACTAGCAGGATAAGTTTTTTTATATCCATATTTTGTTAATAGTATTGAATATAACCTATAAATAAATGTGCTTGTTATGTGTATAAATCGAAAATAGTTTTTTTTTTTAAATCATCAAAGTACAACCTGTAAATTTCATGGTTGTGACTATTATACTCTCAAATACTGAAAGACTCTCAGCTCAGTAAGAGCAGTTGTTCAAAGTTGAGAGCTAAGTTTGAAATACCAAAGTAGCAGAAAATTTCTCTAACTAAGAATTCAGAGGCTTTTGAAAGTTAATCAAGCATCTGCAACGAGTTATATTGCTAGTGCTTTGTAACTTAGGCAAATATATTGGGAGGACAGAGGAAACGATATTAATTGGATTATGAAAATTTAGGAGAAAATTTTCTATAGAAAAACTATACCAAACTTGACCATCTAAAATTATCCAACTTAACTAAGGGAAATTGATTATGGAAGAATTTGTTGAAACTAAGTTTTAAAAAAAAAATCCTCTGCCATTGTTATTCAGAAGAGTAGGCAATGAATCATTGATTCATTAATTTTCCTCTTGAATATTTTGAACTTCAGGAGTCTCATCTTTAAAGATGGTGTCAGGATTCTCAGTTTTCTATTTTGAGAATTATTTAAAGCGAATGACTAATAAAAACCTTGTATTTGGCTGTGTAACATCGTTGGCAAAGGTCCTTCGCGTATAACTTATCGTGAGGACAAAGCAACGGCTTTTTCTCACGAGTTTTCTTATGATAGCAGCTGCTGCATAAACCCTATTTTTATATCGTACTTTAATTATTTCAGTTCACGAATAAATTATCCACCTTTGCATAATGTTTCCGGTCTGTATGCCCGCACGTCATCCTTTTCTTTTTTCTTAAGAATTTTCTCTTAGCTTAATCACAAAGGAAACAATGCATACATTTTCTTGCTTTTGATTCCGTCTGGGATCGGTTTTATATTTTCATCAAAAGACTCTTTTATTACATCAGAATTAGCCTGTTTTTCCGGAACCTTATTGAACGGATGAATTATTAGTCCTTAATTTTTAATAAGTATACCTTAAACCCCCTTACTACGGGCCGCTTTTTATCCTTTTCAACTCGATTTTCGTGCTCTATATTTGAAATGGAAGACGGTTGGAGCTTTGGAACGAAGCCTGCCCCTTCTTTTTCCTTGTTTGCTCCCAAAGGTGTCGTAACCGTTTGTTGACCTTCAAAATTCGGCGTCATCCCTCGTGTGTGAAGATTTTGGCTGGGAAGAGGTGGGTTTAGTAATTGCGAGAGGTTTTGAAGAAGCAAATTCGTTGGAAACAGTCCCTGTTGGAACGGGAAGTTTGTCGAGGCTTCGGTGCCTGGAACTGCCTCCGACGTCGAGTGAGCAGTTTTTCCTCGGTTCCCTAAGAGCGCTTGCATCGCGAGGAGCTGGAAATATTTCTCAGTTTGAAGGGTTTGAAAAATTTGGGTGTTCATTTTTCAAATATCTGATTTGTTATTTGAGAATATAAAATTATATAAGTCTTTTTCTGATGATGATAATATTAGGAAACGGGATCCAATCCAAACCGGACACTTGCTTATTGTCTTTGCTCTAAGTCAGGTTTTCTCTTCAGCTGGGAGACAGAAGTGAGCTGTTTTTAGAATTTAGTCATTGTTGAAAAAAGAGAGTTTTCGTTTTAGGTCTCTAACTGCAAATTTTGAAATTATTTCACCTTTATTCTGATGCAGTATTTTTTGGTGACCTTTGATAAAACAAATAAGATTTATTGATTTTTGTTTTCTTTGTAAAATGAAATAAATTTTATTTTCGTTCTGACTTTGTAAACTGTGGCAATATTTATTCCTTGACACCATTTTTTTAATAGCCGTAACAACATATTTTCAAAGAATTGTTAATGTGAAGATTTCTTAAGCTGATTTGTTGCAAGAAAGCGTTTAATATCACATAACCCTGAGGCTAGTTTGTTCTCATGTAGAAAAATGAGCACTTTGTTTGTCAAATCACCTCAACATTTTTCTAAAAACTAAGAATGACACCCAGGAAACTTAGAAATTGACAGAAAAACCGTTTTTGCTGCTGGCACTTACAGGTGCTGTGAATTTAAGGTGAGTGTGTTTTTATATTTCTCCTTTTCAAAGCAATATCCTAAAACCGACTGTTTTCAATATGTTAGATAGTTTTTTATATGTGTATTAAATGTATTTCATTTACTTAAGCCTTATTCATTGTTATTGTTATGTAATTGTTAGGTTAAGTGAAATCCTACCTCTCAAGCAAATTAATTAAATATATCTTTTGCTCTGAGGCGAAATTTACTTCTATGGCTTGAATTAAACATCTTTTTTAATTCGCCTTTGGTCCAGCGTTAATAATTTCAGGTGAGGCTTGGTCTTTGTATTTCTCGAAGTTTCTCCCGAAATTGGTAGCCAAGTACTTCAATGTGGCATCATACTCAGCCTATACAATGTCAGTCCATCACTCTCTCAAAATCGTAATTACCTTATCTTGCCAAGTGTTTGAAGGGATCAAAACGTCCGAATTGACTCCTGGGCAGCTAGTTGGGATATGGAGGCCGAAGATATCCATCTGTTGAGTAGGAACTTTCTCTAATTCACCACTGTGAATAGCATCGATGATAGCTCTAGTGATCTTCAGATCCATTCTCTAGATTAGGCAGATTAGTTAGCTCCCAAAGGAAAAGGATCTTACCTTTCCAACACCGTATTTACCACCACTCCAGCCAGTGTTAATAAGCCATGCGTGAGCTTTATGCTTCTTCATTTTCTCTGCCAGCATCTCAGCGTAGAGCACTGGGTGACGTGGCAAGAAGGCTTCACCGAAGCAAGCCGAGAAGGTCATTTGAGGCTCTTTGATACCGACTTCAGTACCAGCGACTTTGGCGGTGTAGCCTGAAATGAAGTGATACATAGCCTGTTCGTGAGTTAACTTGGAAACTGGAGGAAGCACACCGAAAGCGTCACAAGTCAAGAAAATGATGTTCTTTGGGTGTCCACCATAAGCAGGGATCTTGGCGCCTGGGATAAACTCGAGTGGGTATGAGACACGAGTGTTCTCGGTTATAGATGTGTCATAAAAATTGACTTCTCTGGTGTGGGTGTCATAGAATTCGACATTTTCCAAGACGGAGCCGAATCTAATGGCGTTGTAAATTTCAGGCTCTTTTTCCTTCTTCAAGCCAATGACCTTGGCGTAGCAACCACCTTCGATGTTGAAAACACCAGTTGGGCTATCAATTTTTTATTAGAGACTTGATTTTTTACGAATTTACCTCCAACAGTGCTCATCGTCACCGATAAGCTTTCTTTTTGGGTCAGCCGAAAGGGTGGTTTTGCCGGTTCCGGAAAGTCCGAAGAGAAGGGTGACATCTCCGTCCTCTCCTTCATTTGCACTCGCGTGGAGTGAGAGAATTCCTCTCTTTGGCATCAAGTAGTGCATAATCGTGAAGATTCCCTTCTTCATCTCACCAGCGTATTGAGAACCCAAGATCACAACCTTTCTCTCAGTGAAGTTCAATGAAACCGAGGTGTCCGAGGTAACTCCCTTGATTTTAGTCGTGGCAGGGAATTCACCAGCGTTGAAGATGTGATAGTCAATTTCTTCGGAGAAATCTTTCGTGATTTCCTCAGGGGTTGGTACGATCAGCATGTTTCGCATAAAGAGAGCGTGGTAAGCTCTTGTGCAGACAACTCTGACCTTGATACGGTATTTAGGGTCCCAGCCTGCAAATCCGTCGACAATGTAAATCTATTTGGAAGTATTAGAGTCAAAGAAGAGGTTTTTGTCTTACTCTAGGCCGAGAGTTGATATAAGCGATGGCTCTCTCTTCCAAGAACTTGAAGGACTCTGGCTCTAGAGGAATATTAACGTCTCCCCACCATATTTCCTATACGCAATAGAATTAATGAGGTTTTGGAGGAGAAATTGTACCTTTTCGGTCGTTGAATCCTTCACGATTCTTTTCTCCTTTGGAGTACGACTAGTGATAACAACAACTATAATTTTCTAAATCCGATGAGAATTTACCCTGTCTTGCGACCTGAATAAGCGCACATAGCACCGGTGCTGCCAATAACAGTCTCTCTCGTGTCGTGATCGGCTGGCTGGATGTGTTTGGCAGCGATTTCGTAGAGCTCAGCGACACTAGTGTGGAATAAAGATTAAATGAAGACGAAAGTTTACCTCAAGTTTCTAACAATGTTTCTGTTCTTGATTCCCAAGTGGCTCAGATCGACCTCTCTTTGCGCAGCAGTAGCGAAGCTACGCTTCACAAGGTTGCCGAATTTCTTAAATAACATTCGATGACTCTCTGATAATTTCTTTTTATAAATCGTTTATCGTTTAATGAGTTAGAATCTTTAAGATACTTCTTGTCTTAAAATGCTGTTGGAACTATCGAACAGCTCTAATTTTATGAGTTTAGAGGAAGCACCAAAGAGCTAGTTCACTCGGCGATTGGCGCATTAGTTGGGAAACATAGATCTCTCGATGGACGTCGATGGTTAGCTATTTGATTCATTTTCTTATTCTAAGAACCTATAGGAGTGCAAGAATTTTGGTTGCGAATTTTTTGACGTGTCAGAATAAAAAATTTTATATCATTTAATTGCAAAGGAATAGTTTCTGACAAGTGATACATAAACGCTCAATACAAAGAAGCGTCGTCCTGAGTTTGCTGATAGGGAATATTTAGGGAGCAGTAAGAAACCCGATTTAAGATGAGTGAAGATTAGCAACACTCAATCTAATGACTTTTTTACTATTTAATATGAGAGGTAAGGATTGAATATTCTCATTCAACTCCGACTTTGAATAGATCTTCCCTCAATTTAAAGGCAGTATCTAGGGGAGAAGCTGGAGATGAGAAGAAAAGCCTTCTAACAAATAATCGGAAGAAATAGACATACTACAAAGATCACTTTTTAAATGGTTGAGATAATGCCACAAAACAGAAATCTTAATTGATGTGAAGGCAATACAGTTGAACCCGTATGATAGAAGACGAATTTTGAAATTACATATAGCCCCCACCTCCACCCTTCTCAAATTGGGAACATGATAGAGACCTAGTCCAGGTTTAGGGCATCGTTTTTATCCGAAATTGACCTTTTTCCTTCACGAAGAAAGGATGAATTCGCGATTAATTCCTATTGTAATCATTTTGAGAGCCAAAATCCCTGCCTATGAGTGCCAACTTTTTTAAAGAGACGAACATAGTCTGAGGAGATTCTGATAAAGCACATCCATTCTTATTGATCGCGTTATTGGAATGATTGATTTAAATGCTCTGAGTGAGAACCGCTTTCCAGCCTCTACACGGCTAGTTCCCTCTTGAAAAATAAATTTCAAATTTTCATCAACCTACGAAGCTTCTCTCCGGTGTGTTCGAGATTAAATAGAGGCATGCCCGACCTTCTTTCTTCAAAAGAGAATGTGGATAAGTAAAATATTCATTTATCTAACGAACAAAGCTGAATGCAGATTGGAATCCTACTCTTAAAAGTATAAAATCTGCCTCAAGATATGATGCTCACGAAGATCATTAACTTCAGGCTCAAATCAAGATATGAACACTTCATTTCTCCCCATAATCTATAAGAAATGCTGATAAAGCTCTCGAGTGATAAAGCTTTCATGTCTAAAATTTTTTTTCTCATTTATAGGTTATTTCAAACAAGAGAGCTTATACTTCGCAAAGAACTCACAAGCATTTGCTAAATTTTTTAATTATAGTTGGCCTTCAGTTGGCTAAGTGACGAAAAGCATCGTTGACTCGTTCTCTGTTAATATTTCTCATTTTTATTCATGCTTGGTCAAAAAATTCTAAGAAGCAGAGCATAACAGCTCTCTGGCAAACTATATTAGTGGTACCCATCAACACTAAATTGATTTGTGAAATTCAACGATAGTAGTTAAACTTAAACTATGAAAAAGCTTTTAAGTTTTAACTGAATAGGCTCGAGGCCTCAGTTTTTTTCTGTGGTATTTGTGAATTTGCGCTGAAGAGCAGTTTATTTCATTTATTTAGTGTTAATGATTCTTTGGTTTGCTAGAGCTAAAATGCAACTTTTTTTTCACATAACGACTATGCTGAAATTATTTATTTATGTTACCATCCTAAGCCAGAATGGAATTCGTTCTTTTATACCTCTTCCCCTTGGATATGATAGTTAGCGATCAGTCTTTTCAGTTTTTCTGCTAAAAGGTCCATCAATTCAAAGAGCTAGCAATTTACAGAAGATAGATAGGAATTTCTGCTAAAATATTAACATTGTAGTTTAATTTTTCATTCCAAAGCCAAGATTTTCGATCCGAAGCCTGGCCTTACATTCAGTATATGCGCTTCGAGATGAAGCATATTGACTTTGTTGGTTTATATAATTAGAATTGATTCTTCGAAAATGTTGAATAATCACATTATTATTCAGCAATTGCGTCTATCATACTCAGCAATATCAATTTAAGATGTTCTTGCACGAATGTTGCAGTTTTTTTCACCCGGAAGTGAATTTCTGCGACATAAATCAGACTATAATAAATCCTTTAATAATGTGCTAAGAGCTCTACGCCAGCGCAACTGAATCTAAAAAGTTATATTTTATAGATATAACTGAACCTTTTAATTGTTAAACTAAAATTTGTATATCGCCAAGTCATTGGCTTCGACCTCAGTACTACCCCAAAATCCATAAACATGAGACAAACTAACGCCAAAACCCTCGCAAGTAACCTTTAAATCGTCTCCTTTTGTTACTCACACACATTGCTAGAACACAACCAGCAACATTATCCGCAAAGTTCTGGAAATCTCAACTTCACCACCAGAGACAGGTAAAATTGGATGTATTAAAGCAGGAATTAACATATATCTTCTAGTGAATGGTACCAGTCGTTTGGAGGCATTGAAGATCTCACTGACCGGCCGATAAATAAAGTAAGCAATATGATTTCCTTCTCTCTCTCAAGCTCTTTTATTAGAAGGCGCTCGTGATGAGCCTCGACAAGACACTTTTCGTCACACAATCAACTCCTCCACAATATCCGCACATAGGCGTATTGGTAATTTCAATGCGATGATTATGTTTCTCACATCTACTGTCTAGCTGGATTTTATGGCATTCGAAAACATCGTTTATGTTGCTCGTCGGCCAGGATTAAGAGAATTTTTGGCTCGGATGACCAGATTTTACGATATCTACATCTTCACTACGAATACCAGGGAAGTAAGAAACAAAAACTCTTCTGCTTTAGTTTAACATCATTCTCGATAGTATACGACCGCAATGCTCGACGCTTTGAGTATCAAGGACTATTTCACGGCAATCTTTGACCGAAAAGATTGTAATATCGTGAAAGGCCCACTGCTAGTAAAAGATCTTAGCAGATTGGGCGTGCCTCTCGAAAACATCGTGTTAATTGACGTATAAACAATCCAAGCTATTATTAATCTGACTTTTTGTATTCGCAGGACTCGAGTATACAAACGAGCCGCTACTATGAAAATTCGATAAAGATTCCTACTTTTACCGGTGATGTATGCGATAGAAGTCTCATGGACCTTTCTCCTTTCCTTGAAAAACTTGCTCTCACCTCCGACGTGAGACCTGTGGCGAGAAAGATGGCGATATACAGAGACGGCGGAGATATCAATGCTGCACGGGCTCATAAAACAGAAGAAAATTCGGACAACTCGCCAAAACGGCTCTTCAATAAGTTTTTAGACGTCATTTTCTCAAGAAACTCGCAGGAAGCTGCTCAGCATCAAGGTCGCTTCAATCCTTTGGACACAAGCGCAGCGAAAAAAGTTCCTCAGCTGAGATCAACGGGTTTTTTGGGAAGTTTTATGCGAACAGGCCGAAATGTCAACAAATTTGGGATGTGTCTAACCCAAAGAGACTTTTCTGGCGCTGTGATGACCAGCGAAGAACTATTTGAGGAGGGAATCATTGATTTCTTCACGCCGCGGTTTTGCAAGCGATCAATAGATGAAAACGAAGATGAATCTGATTATTCAGATATGATGGATGAAACGTCCCAAGGGCAAATAAGAAAGAATTTCCTCGTTCCATCATTGCCTATGAGGACGAAAACGACGAGATTGGTGATATTTTAGACGTGATCACTCTTTCCACGTCTAATGGGAACTCCTTTGGTGCAGTTTTTTGAAAGAGTTATATAATTTTTGTTACTGAAAGCAATTTGTCATAACTGATCTGAGAGCCGTCTGCTTGAGGATCAAAAATACTGTATTATAAAATTTTGAGTGACGGATTGCTATTATATAGAATTATAGTTTTTCCTTTTACATTTTGGTGTCGTGATTCGTGGTGTGGTGTCTACTATATAAAATTTGCTGCTCTACATTGAGAATTTGCTGTTGTGTCGATGTACGGATTTAAGGTGGATTGACTTTTGCAGGTAATAGTTGCAAAGTATTTAATCTGCAGGAATATAAATACTCTTTCTCTTCTTTTGTATGACATGACATTTTCGAAAATATAAGCTTTCACTCCATTTCTATATTAAGTCATCTCTTTGTTCTAAAATCCTATTGTCTATGCATTAGATTCATTGGCCCTTCCTCCTTTCTGCAGCTTAACATTCACCAATATGATTATAAATCAAATTTGGAAATTGCAGTACATATAGAGTTTCCATTGAATACTTTTCATTTGATAAATTATTAAACATTTTTTCCTGATGAAAGCAATGAGTATACAAAAAATTGTTCGCTCACAAGTTTTAAATTAATATCAGTTTAGAAACGTGTACAATCGATACTATTGAACTAAAAAGGTTGTGCTTTATAAAAATTCACTATTTCATGAAATTCGTCAACAGCCGCACCATTTGCTAATCTGTGGTTTTTTCATTTTTCTCACCTTTCACTGAGTCATAAACTTTTTTAACCCAGACAAGTTAAGCTTAATTTGCACTTCCTCGTTTTTCTCCCCTGATTCTGTTTGCTGTATCAGATCCGCTTCAGTATCCACGGCCTTTTCTCCCAGCGATTGAGTTACGTGAGTTCCATCTGCTCGAGGCGTTCGATTCGTCGGAAGTGTTTCGAGGTTGTCCTTGTTTTCAGTATCTAATTCTATCACCGTCATTGGACACGTTGCCAATACTTGCGGATTCGCCTGCAAAACTTTTGGATTTTTCTTTATTTCTGACTTCCTTCGTCTCACAGCCGGCTTTCCAAAGATCATGGTTCGTTTTCGGATGCAATTCTTCATTGGTTTGAACAGCCATAACCAAACTATAATAAGCAGAATTCCAGCTGTTGTCTCTGTACCAATGAATGTAAATATCGAAAACTCGAGACTTGCTTTCGGTAATTGAAGTCCAGAAACGATTTGAAACAGTATTCTTGGTGTCTTGAAAGCAAATGTGCTTACATCTTCATTTTTACCGAAAATAATAACATCATATGTCTCGTTCGGATTAATGCCGGGGATAGTCACAGCTAAAGCCTGCCCGTCGAAGAATCTGACCCTCTCTAATATATAATCATGATTTCTGCTGGATTCTGAATTCATCAAAGCGATGATTGAAGCCGAGCTAATGTAATCACCCTCAGTACTACTTTTACTCGGCGTGATATAAATATAAGCGTAGCCATCGCTGCCTGAGAACGTGAGATTCGGAAAAAGTAATGTCCTGTTTTTAATTTCGTAAGTCAATGTCGGTGTTTCGAGAATAGGAGCAGTCTGAAACACTGGACGATGGACTTGTACCTTCACAATTTTAAGTGACAGACCTGATGATGATGAATGGTAAACAAATGAGTTGAGAAAAGCGGTCGATCTGAGAAGCAACAGAGCCTGAGCTGCGGATGTATCAAAACCTTCAGAGTCTGGATTTCCATAAATAAGAAGTTCTAATTGCTGCTGGTGCTGTGATTGGGTACCTGTACTCAATTCTCTTTTGCTCGAATCATCAGTAAGAAATCTTCTCGTAGTCATATTGCAAAAATGACCTTTGGAGCTTCTGATCGTATCATTTTTGCTGATGCCCAGCGAAGAAAGGCACATAGAAACAAGCTCCATTCATCTTCTGCTAAAGGCTTTTCTAATGTAACCGAAACTCTTTCTATGCGATACCCATTATCCTTTGTCTGGAATTCTATCGACCCAGCCTCCCAGTCATTGCTCAAGAAATTTTGGATGCAGATTGTATAATTGTATTTCAAACCTCCTCGTAGTCCCGAAAAATTCAAAACAACCGCATTCGATTTGGTATAGTCTGAAAACTGATAGCCATCCGATCCAATTTGGAAGGCAGATGAAGGCAATTTCTGATTATTGCTATTTAACCGATTCTGAATATCTTGGCATGACACGGATAAGAAATCCGGCAGAATTCCCTTTGCAAAAAGTAGCCAAGTGATCTGAAAATCTTCAGCGAATTTTAGATCCGTATGTAGCTCAGATATAACGGCTTGAAACGTGGACTGCTCAAGGAGACTCAGAGCTCCGACGGTTTTGATTAACCCTGAATTGAAGCGTGCGCTATTTCGAAGGCCGGTTAGCATGCAAGCGCCATTTTTCAGTTGCAAACCAGAATCACATGCTAAACAATACCCCTCATCTGAACACACCTTGCAGTTACACCCACAAAACATGCAGACGTTCGACGGAGTCAAAGCCATTGGCTGAACGCAGTTTCCACAAGTGTTGTTAGCCGTGATCGCATATTTATCTGCAGGGCAGTTGGACAGGCAACTAGATTCAAATAAATAGGATCCGGTTGGACAGGCGGTGCAATTATTGGCGTTTCCGCAGCATTCCAGGCAAGAAGAATTGCATTTTACACACGTTTCATCTTGTTTAAAGTAGCCTTTGCTGCATTTTAATCTGATACAGCCTGATGTGCAAGGTTTGACACATGTTCGAGTCGCAACATTTTTTGTGTATCCAGGTGGACACTTGGTGCTGCAAGTTTTTGATGATGAAACATAGAAATAGTCGGCACGACATTTCAAGCATGATCCAGATCCTATGCATTTCTCACAGTTGGCAATGCAATTACCTAAATATGCCAATAAAATATTCTGAAATTGAGTATTAGTTTACTGCAAGCTGCCGTGAGAAAATTAAAATAGGTTCCTGGAGAACATTGGCAGGTACCATTATCGTAAGTATGCCCATACGCGCAGGCTGTGCACGAAGAGAATGAGCCATTGGAGCATTGGCTACAGCCAAGTGGACAGGATGCGCGAACGTTTGAAACCGAATCTTTGTAAGTGCCAGCTGGGCATGTAACGTGATTAGAATAATTTAAATTAAATTTATAGCAAGACGCACCCCACCTCCACAAGCAGTCTCCCATAGCAGCTAAGATATTGTTGAAATGAGCGGTTTGATACGAGGAAATACCTGTGGGATAGATTGTGGTGGCATTTAATGCAATTAAAAGCTGCTTTAGCGTTCCACTGAGAGCTCTGGAGCCAGGATTCGGAGGAGGAATCATTATTGGCAACGAAGAGTTATCGATGAATGACACTGTGGATGGAAATACGATAACTCCTTGTCCTTGCTCGTTGACCCAAAGCTGACACATGATCGTTGGTCTCAGATAATTTGGCAGTACAGCCTGTAATGATTGAATCTACCATCTGCTTTGCCGAAGTTATATTTTGATAATATTAAAGTGAAATTAATTACCTAATACATTATTTGATAGATTAAATGTGCCGTTGGTCGAGTTTATCGTAACTGAGAGGATATTGTTACTTCTATATGAAATCAAAAGCGTCCCTTTCTGCAAAAATTCCAGATAATAACCAACTGGCGAAAGCGGATTCTGAATTGACAGTTCCCATTCAAAAGTGAAATCGACCCATCCATTTACCATGAGAAGCAACGGTCCATTGGATGTCAAATATTGTACAATAGAGCTGTTACTTGAGAAGGATATACCTCCATTTGCCTATAATTGCTTGTTACGCGATCAGAAAATTTCAAAACTGATACTCTTTCCCACACAGGATCATTAGAATCGGTCTGTAATGGCCTAGATCCCAAGGTAAAATTTAAATTAAGGGGCAATGAGTTCAAGGCTATTTGTCCTTGGGCTTCATTGAATTGAAAAACTCCGATATAGTCAATATCTACCCAAGGTTTATCAAAATTCAGGAAAAAATAATTTGGTAGTACCTGAGTATCCGAACCGCAATACATCCATGTTCGGAATAGTGGATGAGGATGTTGTTGGACTGACAAAAATTCTCTGAAAGTTCCCACATGAGGAAAAAGCGTTTGGAGCTCCTCCGAGATAAAGCCTATCCTGGTCAAGGATGATGTCCAAGGTCTCAGAAAGAATATTGAAATTTTCGGTAACAATTCCCGTTTCCGACGAGCTCACTGCCTGCCCTGGACAATAAAAATAATTCATTGATTTATATGCACTGTAATCTATGGTCTGCGCAAAGAATGTCCATGTGAGAGAGGTCGTCACAGCCTAAAAAATCGTCAGTGCCATATATATTTCAGGAGAATTAACTGGAATTGTTGTAATTGCTGTGGGAAGCTCGTTCAATAAGGTCTCCATGACATATTGTTTCGTTGAAAAATCGTAGTAGATCATCAACCTTCTGTAGACTCCAACTCTAAATTGCAAAAAATGCTTTTATGCGAATAATTGAGAATATGTTAGTACTCAGGGTTATCATTAAATCGAGCAATCAAAAGATGGTGCTGGTGAGGTAATTGCATCATTCCATCTGAGGTTGGGGTTTGAAACCAGAAAGAGTATGTGAAGATCGTGTAAGGCGTTCCTGCTCGGGTTAGGCTAAGAAATAAAGCACTAATTACCGTCAAGTCGAAGGGCATCAGAATCGTATCGAACGTAATCGGTCCCGGTGCAGGCAATAGACGCATCGGGTAACCAAGTGAAACTGCTGGCTGGTTTCTTAATAACAATTGAGAGAGGCTTTAATCAGCGAATTACGTGGCAGGGCGATGGAACAAGAAAAATTGCTAAAACCATAAGCTTGAGGATAATGCCTTTTGGTATTCCCATTTAGCACTATTTGTCGCAATTTAATGTGAGAATTAAATCGCATAGAATGTGTGAGAACCAATGCAAGAATTTTTAATAATTTGATTAATGAGATCGTACTGGCAAACTCAAAGAGCACTGGATTCCAAATTAAATCGGGATCGTTTTAACTATTCTTTTATAATCGAGATTTTGAATTATTTCTAGAGGCCAAAAGAAGCCTGCGCTGGGGACATATTCTTCCGATTTTTTGGCTCAGATGAAGATTATCGAAGAAGATGCTTCCCTTTAACATAGTAAAAGTGTCTGTATCATTATATTTGGCATGACTGAAAGTTCCAAGCAAAGTCCAATATAAATGAGAATATAGATGAAATATCCAAACCTAGTTTAATAAACCGCAAATATGGTATCCATCCTCCAAAAAGTGAAGATTTGTGGGGGAATAGAAATTCAGGTAGCCATTATCTTTTGCATAACCGCAAAGGAATTGACTCTAATTTTAACTTTGTTTCAAATTTAACAGAACACTTGGAATGCTCTTTATTACGGATTCTGATTTCAAAAATAATCATATCAGAGTCTGGTATTACTTTAGTTAATTAAGTGATCCTTGAGTTATTAAAGAAATTTAGTCTATAAATAGGTCAAGTCGAACTATAATCAAAACTTTCTATAAGGCAGCAGGAAACTTTTGTTAGGCACCTTTAACCCGAAAGCTCCTCTTTACAACTCTTGATTCATCGTGTAGTTACTCTCTAACTTGCTTCTTCTTGATTCCAAATTTATAAACTTACATATTCTTCATTTTCGTGGGTCTAAAACTAGAGAGAATTCATATATACCAGTACTTGCTCAAGATTTTAATATATACTCGAGAATTACAATGTGGGATTTGCAAATCAATGTTGAAAACAGATAGAAATAATTGAAAATGGAAACTCATTTGGCAAGTCATTTATTACGATACCTGCTCAAAATCAGCATAAATATATTCTATGTTTACTAGGATTTTTGGAAATCGACACTATTAGAAGACAACCGGTTCTGAACTTCTTCAAGATCTTCAATTTTTGTGAGTTCCTTCATCTTATCCGCGGTTAACCTAATCTCCTTTTCTCTTTCCTTCGATTCTTGCTGCTTTTTTAATCTAAGTGTTGAAACTATGAGTCAAAATACTCAAGGATTTGATTCTTACAAATATTGTGTAGCCTGATCCTCGTTAAGCTTATGTAAAAGATCAATTCTGGTCATCTCAAATTTGTCAAGTCGATGCGACTCAATAGGACCTCTGGAATTTGAGTCTTTGACCTTCGTTTTTGTCTCTTCAGGCTTTCTCGACTCTGCAAATGGATTTTCTATTTCAGCCACATTGAATTTCTTCGCTCCTCTGTCTATGTTGGGACTTTTCAAATCCTTTGATGACGTAACGGGAATGATTGGAGCCGTCATTTTCCGAATTTTATCCCATTCGATGCCTTCAGGTTGAAAGATTAATACCACGTGATCTCTACAGCATTACCTTTAAACCAAGGATGGGATTTTATTTCCTGAGCGCCATTCACTCCGAGTCTCTTCTTTGGGTCAGGCTCTAAGAGCCTTTCAATAAGATCTTTTGCCTC
>ENA-UOTZ01001154-UOTZ01001154.1-compost-metagenome-genome-assembly--contig:-NODE-1154-length-19366-cov-5.590544_pt1 | contig 19366 bp, 11 predicted proteins | sample MGYA00238144_ERZ746983 | MGnify/ENA primary metagenome ERZ746983 (study PRJEB28759, sample SAMN06268863) | compost metagenome | isolation source: single cell | place: USA: California, Emeryville, Joint...
CTATTTTCAAAGGCAACAGTTTCAGGTATGATAGAGGCTGCTTCTTGAAATAAGTAGCACTATCATAGCCTAAGGCTTTAAACAGAGAAGAGTCTTGGTCGAGTCTATACTTATCTTGTAAGTGCAGTTGTGTGGCTATGTATTTGCCGAGCTCTCTGATCTCTGCATGCACTTTTTCGTCGACTGATTCCTCGGGCTCTTTGGACTCTTCTTGCTCTTTGTTAACAATAAATCTAAGTTTTTGATGCAGTTGAAGCTTTTGTTCTTCGCTGAGCTGCTCAAACTTCTTTCTTTGATAGTGACTCACATATCTACAAAAGATATCGTGCTTGCTGATGCCATGTTTGTCATTTTCTTTGCTCTCTTCATCTTTCGATTCATCTAACACCTCCAAGATCACATAGAACATAAGCCCTGTCGTGATCATCTCTTTGAGGCGCAATATCTCTATTTTTTCCAAAGTCTTCATCACAAACGCATCACGAGCTTTCAATTCTTCGGCCTTTCTGTATTTATGCTGCGCATAGACCTCAAGCATCTCTGTGAAATCGGCACCTCCTCTGTAATCAATTGGGGCAATGTAAACAGGGAGAAGCTTGTCAGAGGCATTGGCTTGAGGAATAAACCATTTGTGGTTGGCCTCGCTTCCCAGATAGTCTGTGCGGCAACTAACGATGATTTTGAGCTTAGCACTGTAGTTGGTAGGGTATAATTCTTTCACATATTCTTGGATCAAAGTTTCTCTGCGTCCACCATCAAGACCAAGCCCTTCATCAAAGCTATCGAGGTAGAGGTGTGCGCCTGTTCTTTTAAGGTCTTGGAATGTTATGCGAGTTCCAAGTACTCGATTAATCGAGTTGAGATTCGTTTCTAATTCGACCCCGTTTGCTAGATTAAAATAAATTGGAAGTGGTCGACCAGACTTCCAGTCTCGAACAGCTTCAATGAATTTCAATTGGAGCGCGATAGACTTTCCTGACCCTGCGGAACCAAATAAAACCATTACTTGATGCTTGGCTTGTTCAGGCTTGAAAAACTCGTTAATTTTGTGGAAGAGGTATTCAGTTTTGAGGTCCTTATATTTTTCAGGATCTTGGAGAGCCACCTTTTGGTCGATATATAGCTCTTTTGTGAGGTGGATATCTTCATTCAAACTGATCGAGGAGCGATTAGTTTCAATATGTTCTTTCATTTTAGCAATGTAGTGACTTAACTCTACGTCTTCCTTGTGACTATCTCCACCCATTTGACGCAGACGATCAATTGCTTCTTGAATCGACATTCTTTGATCCGGTTCAGGACAGGTTAACTTCTTCACTAATGTTTGGATCTCTTTCTTATTATTGTAATCAGTGTTTTCTGCAACCTCTCTTATGATCATTCCACAGGTGTAAGCCAGAGCCTTGCGCAAATTAACCATTTTGTTGTTACCATTACTTTTCGCATCAAGTTCAGGAGCTCTATAGCTCACAGTGGTTCGTCTAATTTTCTTCTTGTCGAAATTTTCAACAGAGTCAGTCGTGTTTAGTCTCACTGTTCCACTCAGGCCAAGCATTGATGTTTGGAAGAGATTTGGATCAAATAGAGTGTTCTCAGGTCTCAAGTCAGTGAGGACGATCTTTTGATTCAGCAGATCTTCAGTGGCCTGGAAGACATCAATCAAATACGGCTGTTGGCACTTCCAAATCTGATATTTAGGATCCGAAAAGATCGTTTTAGCCGTGCTTTGAGGAAACAGTTCCATGATAAGATAGCCCTTCCAATGATCAGTAGCATTTGAATCATTTCCCGGGCGACTTTCTAATACGATGCTCATGTCGAAGATCTGAGGAGAAAAGACTTTGTTTGCCACACTGCTGCCGAAATACTCAGCGAGCGTTAGTCTAGTGATGTATGGTAAAGCGTTTCTCGTGCAGAATGTTTTTTCTTCCTCATCTAACTTCTCCCATTCAGCTTCAAACAGATCTTTGCAAATTCTTGAGGAGAGTATAGTAAGACTCTTTGTTTTCTTGATGCAGACGACATCACCAGGGCTTGCTTTGTTCCCTCTCAATAGATTGAGCGCGAATCTTACTACGTGAAATTCGCCTTGTCCGATTACAGCTCTGTCGGAAGAGGTTTCTCCGTTCTTTGAGTTTTGATTTTCCTTGTTTGGGGACTTTTGTTGGTTGAACTTCACGAGTTTATCGTTGAGGTAATCTTTCGTGACAATGTCTTCCTTCACCATATCTTTTTGATGTTCTTGTGAAAGTTTGTTGAGCAGCAGGAATAACCCACCGTCCTCTCCACAGATTAGACTGTGACTGAGCCCAAAGCTGGCTTTGTCGAATCGACCATTTATGAGGGCTTGAATCAGGCGATCATGAAGAGTTTTGTCAAGGAAACACTCTTGTAACTTTTTGAGAGAGTCTTTAGCTGTTCTTGTCAAGGAGTTCGAGGGTAGCCAGACCAGATCATCGAAAGCTGTCTCAATTTCCCGTTGAAAGGCGTTGAGTAAATCTTCTTTCGAGATCACAGGAAGAAGGAGACTGTCTTTTTCGGCTTTGAAAATGTGAGGAACGCTCAAAATTTTTCTGGCGATTCTCCAATCGATGGTCTTGATAGTTTTGTCTTGAGTCAGCAGATTGAGAATCAAGGTTTCGAGTTTTTCTTTCATACCTTCTTTTTCAAAAAGTGATTTCTTTGTATGCGCAATAACGTCTAAGATACGGATCCAAGGAAGGTAAAGCTTTCCTTCTTTTTGAAATTCTTGCTGCAAGTGCTGCATGATGGCTTGGATTTCTTGCAAACACTGGTCGATGTCATCTACTTTCAATTCATCGAACATGAGATGATTCATGGCGAATTCGAGCTTATGAAGAGAGTCGAGAGGGTTTCTGATCCACTCTTTGAGGTTAAATTGGTTAGTTTCAGTAGGTCCTGAGATCATGCTAGGTTAGGATTGGCAATTCAAAGTTTTATTTTTTGTAGGAATAAATTATGAATCTAAGAAAACCGATTGCTTTAATATCGGGATATTAATAAATCGTGGCAATTATTTATTAATATAGAGCCGTTGGCGTTATTTTTTCTGTATAAATTCACATAATTCTAAAAGTGGAAGCTGAGCATGAGAGCCGAATTATCCCAAATCAACAGAAAGAATGAAGTCGGAATTAGCTCCTACTGCGAGAGTAGCTCTTTTTTGATTTTCTGGAACATTTTACCAGGAAATTAAGCCATAGATGCAGCTCGTTAGCAAATGAAAAGAAAAAGAGAGTGCTACATTTGAAATGTGAGCAGCTTTGGACTTCAATAATGAATAGAGAGAGAAAAAAGTAAAAATATTGAGGTAAACTTCAAATCATTCTCAATAAAAACCAAACACCCATAGAATAATTTTAATGGCAGAGCAATAAAAAAAGCAAAAAGAATAGAGCACTCCATGTCAAGCAGATAACTTTATCTATTCATTATGTTGAAGAGAGAGGGAGAATGTGATAGGAAAGTTTTTTCTACTTCTAATCACTATTGCTAAATTTTGAACATTGATACGCCTAAATTTATAGATTTTCATTACTTGAGCAATGAAAATTCGCAAACCAACTCGTTTGCTCTTATATTGCTATAAAGATTGTTTTGAGGAACCTCTGAACCATCACCATTGTTCTTTTTAAGATTCTCACTCGATTTACAACTAATTTTCTGATTATAACTTTGTAAATTAATTCTCAGATGCATCTAAATCTCGACAAATCTCAGAAACTGTCAGAAGGCGTTAATTTTTAAGATACTACCAGAGCAAGGGGAGATCTAGAGAAAATCAATTGATTTAAATGTACCAAAGAGGAAATCGGGGTTATTGAAGCAGAATATCATGTCGAATTTATTAAAAGAGGACATCTTAGTGGAAAGATATATAAAATTGCTGTTTTTTCGCAGAATGGATGGGGGTTACTCGACCTAAGAGTGACATTAATTGCAAATAGAATCATCAATGACAGTCTCTATAACTTCATAAACTTCGTCAAGAGAGACAAGTTATTAGAAATCAGGAATCCATCAAATGAGAAATAAATACAAATCTTAAACATTGAAGCAACTTTTAATAATTTTTATATTGTACTTACAAAACAACAGAAAACCGGCACGAATAGAGTCGAATGTCAAACTTTCAAAAGCTTGTTGGATTACTGATAAACTTCTGATTAAGAACTGACAGGTATTTTCTTTTGATATACAGACTTCGTTTTCATTGTACTTTGGAGGTTTGCCCGCTAGAATCTTTCAGAAATTGATCAGATAATCGATTCTTGCTCTGAAAACTAGGTGTTACACCTAGTAAATTAAATCGAAAGTTCTAACCTCTTACTGAATCTTAAATTAAATATTGGTTCCTTCATACTGAGGATTCCTTAGAAATGAGTTTATTCACGACGAAAAGCACAGATAAATTGGCATTCTCATGTCTCTCTTTTCCTTCATTCTCTTCATAGTTTAGTTCCTTGTCAAAATTAAATAATGATCAGAACCGCAGTATCTAAATTTACTGATTATATCTCCTGCAAATATACTGACTCCAGGCAAATGAGTAATCTTGTTGAAAGCAAATACTATTGGGTTTACAGGTATTTAAGGGGAGAGTCTCATGCTCTAATATAAATAACATATTTGGATTGCTATTGTTGCAACAATCCAAAAGAAATCTTTTTGGTTATTTTCAGACAAATTCTTTTAACAATGATGAATCCTATCCGCTTAACGGCTGATATGCTCCACTTGCTATCCTTCTTTATTCTTATTCATAAGATCAGACGGACTCAGAACTGCATCGGTAAACTTCATTATCTGCAGTTTTTTACTCTCTTTTATTTTTAGGGCTTTCATTGAAAACGCAAGGACTCTATTTGATAGTGTTTTGCTCACGCTACATTGACCTCTATTTCTACTGGGATTACCAAACCTATTATCTACTCATTATGAAGGTGATATTCATCTGCGCAACAGCATACACGATCTATCTTATCAGATTTGCAAAGCCTTATTCCACGGTAATTTTCAAATACTTTACTGAAACTAAAAGCATTGGACAGACCTATGATTCGAAAGAAGATGATTTCCCTTGCTGGATAACTCTGGTCCCTGGAGCGTTGCTCGCTGCGATTGCTATTCATAGGGATTGGACGGTTTTGGACTTAATCTGGTCATTTTCCATCTGGCTCGAAGCTGTGACGATACTACCTCAGTTAAGTATGCTCTACAAGAAAGGCGAGGTAAGAAAATTGGGAATGAAAGTTTATTTTTTATCTCAAAACAAATAGGTAGAGAACATCACAGGCAATTACGTTGCAGCTGTCGGGATCTATCGCATGTTATATGTTTGCAACTGGTAATATTTTCCAACTGCTAACATCATAAATGCTGATTCCTCCATTCAGGGTGTATCGCTATTATTATGAAGATTTCTTCTGCTTGACATCAGTATGTGGTGGCATCTTGCAATCGGTCCTTTATGTAGATTTCTTATACCACTACATCAAAGCGTGAGAAATCATTTGCTAGCACTCTTCGATAATTGTATTTACTATTAGCCTGGCAATCGGCAAGAGCGGCAAGAATATCCAACTCCCAACAGTAAACGGTCCAATTCCAGAAGAAACAAACCCAATGATGGAGGAGAACGTTCCTCCTAAATCCGATCCAGGCGCATCTTTGATTTCAACTGAAAATGAAAGCACAGTTGTTAAGGCAGAAATTGCTGAATGTTGAGCCTGAGTTCATGATTTTCCTGACCAAATTCATTTTTATTATTCCTTTCAAGCGATACACATGATCCACATCGTTCATGAATCCCTTTGGATGAAGACTCATTTTTACTCTTTGTTTTGTTGAATATTTTGTGTTGAAGATCTAATCATTTAAATTACTGCAACTTGGACCGTTTTCACCTGAGCAAGTACGAGGGTGATTTAAATAATATAAAATTTCAAATTCCGAACGATGATCCTAAGAAAACCAACTCGGATAGAAATAAGACAGGAAGATGACTTTGTAGAATACGAAGAATATAAAAAGAAACAACAAGAGCAGCAACGATTAAAAGCAAGCGTAGGAAAAACACCTCCATTCAAAGGTAAATCGAGCGAAACTATTCCATGTATATAAATGGCATTAGGGATGAGCATGCTAAAGGAGGCGCAGAAGCAAGAGCCGTTTTACTCTACACGCACAAATGGAGGTGCAAGCCAGTCTCGCAATTTCACGCAAGAAAGCCCTGATAATCAACTTCTTCAAAATTTCCTGAGGAGCACATTGCAAAGAGGACCTGGAGGAGATAGCAACTCGAGGGTTTCGAACACAAATCCGTCCGCTCAGGCACAAGAGAGCTCGTTCAATTATATTTTTAACATGCTACTGAGCAGTGTGTCAAATCAAGATGAGGCGAGCTTGCCGAACATCGATAGCTATATGAATTTGAATCAAAGTTTTGGAAACCAAGACGGAAATCAAGATATGAACGATTTCTAAGAAAATTAGTCTGGGTTAGCGGGTATCTATATTTCTGTTAGTGTATAGCAAGATATAGATGCAAGTATATGCCTGTTTTGCTGGAGTTTTTAATTTCAATATGAAAGTATCGATTTATTTCAAATTCACATGATAAAAAAACTAAATTCCTACGGTCTTTCAAAGTTGTTAGTGGTAGAAGATCATTAAGCATCATTAGCATGTAATTGTAAGTAAACCACTTTCAATTTCGGAATACATGAAATTAAATCATAAGAAATTGATTATAAAGGTCGTAGAACTTGTTATACCATTATATCTCATTTTCCATTATATCGATTTCCTGCTTCTCTTCTTATAAACGTACCACATATACTCAAAAGTATATTGGACAACTTTTCATCATTAATATTTGAATAAATGATCTAATATCTTTTATTTATTGAGATATAAACCATTGTATTCATTGATAATATTGGTTAGTCCTCATCCGACTCATTCATATTGGTCCTAGAATAAGTACCATTGTTAACTTTCACTCAGCAGAATAGCAGTAGCAGCTATTGTGGAGAAGGAAAGTCAAAAACCAGAATTCATTTCATATTATAAGCAAAGATAGCCCTCCAATTCAACTCTTATAAAAGAGGCTAATGCTAATACAAATGGTATAACTCCTCACATCAACCTGATATCTAGGTTTATTTTCTCGGCATTCCAATTCCTTCTGTTATCTTCAAGTTCTAATCAGAAATTTCTCATCAAATTCTGATTTAGATGCTTTATTAAGTATTAGATCAGATATTTCACACTTTTGCACAATTTTTAAGAAATGGATAATCTCAGTCCCTCCGAGAGAAAATTTTATGAAAGTGTCTATCGCAAAATCGTCGATAATGGAGAGCGTTTTACCAAGTCTACCTGCATGAGGCTCTTCCAGCGAGCAAATCCCAGCCTTGATGTTTGCGAACAAGTAACAATAATTTAGATAACAGCTTATGATTCAGATCTTTTCTGTTCTCCATGCAGGTTTGGAAGATAGTCAAAGGCCACACTCAAGACGACATCCTCACCAAAGCAGAATTGTTCAAAGCCATGAGATATCTAGCAGCGTTACAAAATGGGTTCACGTTAGAAGAAATAGATTTCGCTAAGTTGCCACGTACCTCCTTGCAAAAATAATGAGAGTTAAATAAGCTTTATTAGCACTACCAAATCCTTCGTTTCCGAAGCGCTACAGGAAGGAGAGTTCCGCAACACAGGAGGAGAATAAGCAAGTAAAATTTCCTCTCAATCGTAAATTGTAACCCATTAACTGCTTCAATGATAGTCGGAGTCTCTTAACGTTAGCAGACTGCTTCAATCTACCAATGGACTAGCAATTATTCCTGAAGAAAGACCAAAAACTAATACACTATCAACGAGCTCAATGCTAACCGAATCGATGGTCGCTATTCTAAACTCAAAAAAAGATTATAAACCAACCCTAAGCAATGCAAATACCCTAGCAAATTCAGCAGTTCTTGATAACCCCTTCAAAACGATTCCGAAAGAAAATACTGTATCCAATGGAGGAAATAATTTGATTCCAGAACCTCACGAGCAGCAGGTGCAGAGACTGCTAGAGGAGGAGCAAGAAAAGCCGATAGAAAAGCAGCTAAATGGCAACTCAAACCAAAATCAGCAGAAGATAACGTATCAGGAACACATGAAAAATAAGCAAGTAATAATAATATTTTAATGGGATTGGTTTCAACAAAATTTTTGCAGAAAATTCGTGTTGAAATCGTCGGGACCAAAGAAATATCTCAAGGATTGCTTGGAATGAAGAGCTATACAGTTTACAGCATTATTGCTAAATCTGAAGATTCAAAAGAAATGTATTCTGAACACCGCTACAGCGATTTTGAATGGCTGGACCGATATCTGCGATCTGAGCCGAATTATAAGGGATTGAATATCCCGATTTTACCTGAGAAAAAAACGTTTGGAAATATGAACCTCGCGTTTCTAGAGCAACGAAAGGAGGGTTTGGAGCATTATTTAAAAGAGATTGGTCGTCATCATATACTTCACAAAGATAAAATTCTCCAGGCGTTTTTTTCCAATGACGCGAGCAGTTTTGAGAAATTAAAAGAGTCAATCACGCTGCCTGGGATTTTTGCGATTGATCCTTCAGATCTGATTAATTTTAACAAAACGTATGAGTACATCAGCGCGAGTATTAAAGCACGTGTGAAAAAAGACGATGAAGACTTATTGGTTAGTTTATATATTTTTTCGTTTGAGGGTAAGAATAATGCGCTTTCCGCGTTTGTAGGAGAATATTAATCAAGCGCAGAGCATTCATCAAAGACTGCAAGAACTCGACAATTTCGCTGAAGAGTTTATTACAAGCCTCCAAGAAGTGTCAAAGAAGAGTCAGGTAATGCGAGAATTTTGCGATGATAGGAGATGACCTATGTTTAGGTATACATGGATACAATAGATGCAATGAAAACAGTGAAAAGCAATATAAATTATCTCATTGCTGCTGATGCGTTGGACTCTTTGAGAGATATCTGTGATGCGATATCTGGCTATATATCAAACAAAAATTTTGAAATAACTCGCGATGAGAACCTTATCACGGGGCTAAAGACTATAAAAGAAAAAATTCGTGGGCTACAGGAAGGTCATGGAGTTTTCTTGCAGGTAATACAATCTAATATTTGCTAAGGACGTTGCTGACTAGTGGTTCATGTAGTTTATTAAAGAATATAAAACAAACGAGGAGCTCAGACACGATAAGGACAGCAAATTGAAGAAATATCAGTAAGAAAAAACGAAATTCTGAATTTGGGTCCAACTTGCTTTGTTAAATAGGATGGAGGGGAAAGACACCAGAAAAGTTGAGGAAGAAAAGAGAGAGGCTGACTTGCTCGTTGAAAAGCAACGAAAAGAAATCAAAATGTGCATAGATAATCTCCAAATGGAGCTAAACGAGCTTGAAACAATCTTGTAAATAATGTTATTAATATCTTCCTTGTCTCATGCGAAATAAAGTGATATAATCATGAATGAGGAATTGGAAAATTACAATGGTATTCAAAGTGAATATTGGAAAAAGGTAACGATATTTGTCTCTTTTGCAGGAAATTAATTATCTTAAATTATCGATAGTATCATGCATTTTTGACCGAGGGCGATAAGAACGAAAGAGAAAGCATCGATATCATCGAATTCTAGAGCCTGGACATCAAATTACATGAATTTACTCACAATTTAACAGAAGATTATTTCTTTAATCAAAGTTATTGGACCAATTAAATTTTTGCTTTTTGATCGAGTTTTATGAAGGGACCTCAAATTGTAGCTATATACTAATCTACGACTATGTAAACGTCCATTCTCAGAGAATGATGATATGTTTACACAATTTAATTGCTGTCCTCACCATAAAACGGACATTTAAATATTACACCAGAAACTATCGCTCAAAAGCCGTTTTGAATGCCTTTTGACTCATATAATGAGGCTTACCAGAGCGATACGATTTCCAATTACTTTAAATCATTGGAAATACCTTTTAGAGTAGGAGGGAACTCCATTGTCAAATTCTTTATAAGCATTTATATTGGAGGCAAGCACAGCTGATAATAGCGGGAACATTGCGGAAAAATAAGGATCAGCTTGCTACTATTAGAAACTAATCAGGCATTACCATTCTAGAATCAAGATTGATTCTATACATAGTCGAATGGATGCTCTTTATTTTTTGTGTAGAGTTATACTCGGTTCATAGGGCTCCAATATAATGGGTATATTCCTGTGCCTAAGGACTTAATTGCACATTAAAATCAAAATTGCACAAGGCTGCGACCCGAAAAAGTTCTACTGATGAAAAGGTAAAAATAACTCCTTTGCTTCCCCTGACTCCTCTCAGTGTCAAAGTGAAAGCTTACACATGGACCAAGGACTCCCACAAACTATTCGACTATGAGAGTTCAACTCTATGCCTTAGCAAAACACTTGCTACTGACAGCCTAATCCTCGCCAGAAATAACAATGACGTTGTTTTTCACGATGCTACCAAGGGAGAGATCCCCTCGACTCACACGGTGTTATGTAATTTACAAAAGGACTCCCAAAGTATGCCATTTTCCACTCTTTTCCACCTAATTTTGAAAATAGATCGATTCTTCCTCTCTGCAGCCAACCCTGCCATGCCGCTGAAGCTGGCGCTTCGTACTTTCAAGGGAAAAGGAAACGATCAAGTAACTTGAGCCTTTATTTTTGAATTTTTCTTAACAAATTCATGGAAAAATCAATTAGCCTTATGTGCTCAAAGCTGGAGATAAAATTCAAATAGGAAGAGTTGAGTTTTTCGTTCGAGAGATTAAAACCGAGAAAGACGGCTTAACCAAAGCGGATTACGGCACATACAACAAAATAGATAATGTTAGGATTATTCATGCGGTCGTGTTGTTAACCTGCCTTTGGTTATGCTTAGGAAATGGACGTTGAAGAAACGAAAGGGGCTAAACATTGCAGAATTTGCCTTGAAGAAGAAGAGATTGAAGACACTGATGTCTTTGATTTTGATAAAACATTCATCTCGCCTTGCCGTTGCAAAGGCACGAGCAAATACGTGCATGTTAACTGCCTGAAAAACTGGATCAAAAGCAAAAGACAGCAGAAGAAGCCAACGCCAACCACCTATATCCCACGGCTGCTTGATATGAACATGTCGATTATTCTGAACAATCCAAATGCTCTCGGTCTTTTCAGGTTTTCAGAGCGGCTGAACTTAAGCGCGCCCTTTACTAATTTGAATATAAGTAGTCTGGCAATAAGTCGGGAAATTTTGGCGCAGTATCAAAGATTCCAGCTTGATATCCAGCGGAATTTGATGAATCTCACCAATCCAATGAGTCCACTTGCAAACTTTGACGTTATACTCGAAAACGGTAATTCGAATGGCAACGCTCCTCAACCTGAAAGTGAGCAGGTCATCGACCTCGAGAACCCCAGCGATGTGAACATACCTACTCAGCCAAACATATTGAATATTCCTGTAGTTAATTCGATTGCAGGCTTGCCTCAGATGAACAGTCAAAATAGTCAGGAGAACCCAGCGCCAGGAGGCCCTGACCCTTCAAAGATTGAAAATCATGAATTTAGCAATTTTGCTTGCGATGTCTGCAAGGATATATTGCCTTTTGTTATTAAATTAAATAACAGCCTGGAGATCGAGACTATTAATATTCCACGCCCAGAAAACATGCCATACCTCATTTTGGAAAGACTGTCTAACGGAAAAGAGCCAAAGGTTTTTTCTGTATTCCAAGGGAAAGACGGACAAAAAATTCAATTGGTAATTCCCCATATCTTGACTATTGGTCTCATACATTTCATAGGGTCGAGGTCATTCAGGTGACATCATCATTTCAGATATCTCTGTGTCAAGATGCCATGCATTTATTAAATATACCAATGGCAAATTCGTCATGGAAGATAACAACTCGAAGTTCGGGACGCTGATCGAGCTGTCAGAGCCGATTGAGATCCAGAATCAGCAGCTGGGAGTTCAATGCGGAAGGACATTGATCACTGTGTCGACTAAAATGCAAAAGAACAGCAAAGGGAAGACTAGTCCTCAGGCCATGATGGAAAGCGTTGGCAAAAGCAATGAGAAACATGTGATTACATTGGATAGTCCTAAGGGCAGAACTAAACGAGGAGGTCGAACTAGCAAAGTTAGTGTTGAAAAGAGAGTTCAAGCTGAAGTGAAAAATCCAAAGTTGCCAAAGTTACCAGAGGTTCGGGATGGCGATAGTGAGAACACTGTGGATGTGGAAGAGATTCCAGCTAGTAAGGTGCCGGAGCTAAACTCAAGGAGTAAAAAGATTGGGAAAAGAGCACAGAAAAAGTAATAAGTTGGGTTGAGTATCAAAGATTCGGGCAAAAGCGCATGCGCTGATTGGCTTGAGTGTGATTTGTTTTATTATCATATATACACAGTTCGGATGGGAGAATCTGATTAGATTACTGCTAGCATCACTTTGTTTGTTGCTTTTTATTTTTAATTTTCTTTTTTTAACAAAATATATCTTATGTTAGGTTGATATGAGTGATATACTATTTGAAGTGATCTAGCCGATCCCATATTTATCTACGTAAAATGCACAGTTTTAAAAAGATTCTTTCGTTTATACATATAATTCAAACAGTATCTCGTGAAGGAATTAGTTGTAAACTATGAGGATAGTGATGTTATGTTGAACAAAAAAACTTACTGTTTAATAATTTATCAAAATTGACGGCTTTGGTGCAAGAGACAAAGAGAATGCTAGTCTTGCCTCATTAATTTGAGAATATAGTTACTGGCAGTGATTAACGGAATTCGCAACGTCTAGCATTTTTAGAATAGCTAACTAAATTTGATGGGTAAATTAGAAAAACCCTTTCTTCTGTTGAATGTAAGAAAATAAATAAATTCAGATATACTCAACCATACTATCTGATGTTTATTCGTTATCAATTTTCTTCGTTGATACTAAGGACAATGATGATATACTATGAGCTCTATAGTAAAATTAATATATTTGAACCCTGTATATTCAATATTTTCACTCTTTTTTTTTAAAATCAATTTGCTTATTCTGATTGAGTACATATTCAGCTAGGGTAAATATTCTTAAGTAGATATACTAATTTAAGTGCTGAGGATTTCAGATAATAGAAGCATTACGCCATTACCATTATTTTGAATTATATGGATAATTGGATTGTCTCGTGGACTCTCTCGCACAACAAAAACTATCAAAGTGGTTTGATGCAAGTTTCGGTTACCACTCTCTTTTCCCAAAAAATTGTTAATTTTTTATTTCACTAAGAAAAATTATTCATTATAATTTCAATAAAGTCTCAAGGAAATTTCACATTCAAAAAAGTTGTTTGATAAGATATGAGAGAAATACAAGCCTTTTTAATTTGGTTTGTCCTTTTACATGAAAGGGATTTGAGAAGACCTATGTGTGTTTAAATAATAGATAGATCGAAAAATATCCTCTTTTCAACATAAATGAGTTCTGATGACTTCAAAACCAACTCTGAGAAAACATACGCTTTGATAGCACGTGGCACCAAGGGTAGGAACCAATTTTATAATGGTATAGATTTTTCTTAATGAACCACGTGTTTCCAACTAAATATTATACTGATCTGAAATTTATACGTGTGAATGAAACAATTTCTGGGGTTTAAAAGCTTCGATTTGTCGAAATCAGTAACAAACAATTAGGAATAAAAAATTCACTCTCATGAGCATCTCAAAAGTAATAAACACGCAACCAACATATCATCAAACAAAAGCCGCCTCTCAGTCCCCAAAAAGGAACATGACGGAAGAAGAAAAGAGAGTTCGTTACGAAATTTACAAAACCCTTGGAATTCTGCTTATATCTGCGATGATTGGATTATTTTATGCCAGTTTAAGACCATACAGCTGGAATAGGAAACCAAGAATCCAACATTTCTTTGTGGCGATGGCAATTAGTGCATTTATTGGGCATGTAGTGGTTTTCTTCCTTGAGAAATGTTACCATAGCGCGATACGGGGCTTTGGGCACGTGTATTCTTCAGTCGAGCAGATTGTTAGATTTAACAGCTTGATAAAAGAGCAAGATAAGTGCATTGAAGAGCTTCAGCGCGAAATAAAAACAACTCGCGCCAGAATGGACGAACAAAATGAAATCCAGCTCCAAGAGCTATCTAGAATGCAAAGGTTTGTGAATGAGAGAGTCTTCTCAAAGCAATAATTAGTCTTGTTTAATCCTGTGATGATCATTATAAAAGCATTTTAATTATTACATTCCTTCATCAGTATGTGTATCCATTCTTCAACTTAATTAGAAAGTTGTCTGTTTCATCAATTAAGTTTTCTTCAGAACTCTAGGTTTACTTCAGCTATATGGTTCGTATGCACAGTAAACACTTTGCTTTCTGGGAAAATTCAAAGACAAAAGACAAATTAATTTGAGAAAGAGTTTTGCTTTAAGATAGACATCTTTTGAAATACAATCTACATGCGCCGTGCATTCGAGAAAAATGAAGTTTGAATGAGATTACGATAGCAAAATGACGTTTGTTGAGATGATTTTTTTGTGAAGGTAGTTAAGGAAATTTTCATAAAAAGAAGACCAAGGAAGACTGAAAATTGATGCTTGCCTAAAGAAGGCATTTAAAGCTCAGTTTCTCTGCTTTAAATATGATTAAGTATCGTCTTGAGAGTTATGATACTGATAGTCTACATTGAAAATATTTGCGTTATCGGAATAGGTAGTATTTGCCCTTGTCCAAACCAGTATGTGATAAATTTGAATGAGACGTTTCGGACTTTTGGCACTCTGAAAACTGAAGCTACATTATTTCTCATGGAGGCTGCCACGTGTTCTAGGTTTCCCGATCACGTGACAAAAAATGCGGATTTGCCTATTAATCGCATTGTTACTGATTCGAAGTTTATTGGATACAGAATTAAGTCGATTCTGATCCGCAAGTAATCCTTTTAATTTTGATATTGAATTTGGAAACTAATAATCTCAAGTCTACTGATCAAATCAGCACACGCATGTTTGATACAAAAATTAAATTTCTAAGCTTTCAGTGGCGAGAACCAGCAATAATCGAACGAATTTTCCACAAAATGAACGATCAACCAGCGAAAAGCAAGCAACTATGCCCTGAAAAAATAGCAAATTTTGAAGCATCAAAAAGAGGACTAACCGCGAAAGCAAAGAAAACGATTTACATAGTTTTCAAAGTCAGCGGAATCCTTTTCTTCATCTCAGTTGGACTGGGTATTTTTCCGAGGTGCCCTACTTTAGGAGGGGCTAACTTCGAAGAAAAGCTGAAAAGACTACCAGGATGTATGTTTCGAGGACACGTAGTTACCGTTGCCCTTTATGAAATCTATGCCTTTGCACTTAAATGCCTTAGATATATTTTACGCATGACGAAAGAAATTTTTGGATTCAAAAAGAATTTAAAGCAAGAAGATAAAAAAATCAAAGATCGTCAGAATGCCTGTGTGTCAGACCCTCAAGCTCCCGATAGATGGCCAACGATTGAAGACAAAAAACAAAGAATTTACATATTCTACAAAATCATAGTTATCATTATTTTCATGGGCGCCGGAATGAGTATTGTTCCAAGAGCGCGATTCCACTCAATCGGAGAATATCTTAGCAACTTTTTTGGACTAGCAGCACTGTTTGGATTGATAGCATATCCATTCGCGATAGCCATTTATGAAATCTTCTACCTTGCGTGGCTATGTTTTGGATATGTTCTGCGTGTGGCGAAGCTACCTTTCAGATTTAGAGACTATCTAAAAAAGCAGGACCAAGATATCAAAGAGCTTCAGAAAGAGGTTAACTTCATGCATGCAACTCTTGATCGGCAGAACGAGATTTTTCTAAGTGAGATATCAGCGATGCAGAGGTTAGTGAATGAAAAAATCAATTGAACCCTTTAAGATACTCGACTATTATTTGTTAAAAATACGGAATTTAACTCTTAATGAAGTGCGTGTGAATAATATAATACTTCTTTCACTTCATTTATCAGCTATATTGGTTTATAAATAAAATTCGAAACTATACTAAGACATAAAACTATTTTTCTGAGAAAGAGCTCAGTTAACATCGCGGTGAGCATATGGCTGTTGTTTAAAATACAAAACTTTGAAGCTAAGGTAGCCTTCAATGTAAATTTTTGATTAATCTTTTCAACAGATTCTGGTTTTATTTCAAACTCTAATTCCTCTTGTTGATAAATTAACAATCATCAGAAAGAAAAAAAATTGATGAGGAGCGACACAATTACAACCGCCATGCAGCCGACTTGTCCTGAAACGACAGCAAATTCCCAAGTATCGAAGAAATTGCTAACAGATAAAGAAAAGAAGAGACTTTACATTGCCTACAAAATCATTGGAATCCTCATATTCATAGTCATCGGGATGTTCTTCCCTCCGAGACGTGAGTACATCACAATTGGAGACTATCTTGTTGATTTCTTAGAAAAAGCAGCCATGTTCGGATTTATTGGGCACGTAGCAACTATTGCACTTTATGAATTCGGCTACTTTCTGTATCTCTTACTTGCAGCTGTTTTATACCTGGTCAAACACGTTATCAAGTTTGCAACTCGTCAAAACAATGGAGAAGAAACAGGATTTCTGCCATTTTCAGATGCCAACAACCTTGAACTTCAGAAGCGATAAACAATATTGTAAATTTTCCCAAGAAATTTCCAAACTCCAGAAATGGGTGAATGAAAAGGCCTCATCATTTGAATACCCATCGGATTATAGACCCTTTAAACGCATATTTATGAAAAATAAGGAGATTGACTGCTATTTATGCGTATGCTTCTTGTGTGTTTGTTCGTTCTAATTGCGCCTTGATCTAAGCTATTTACATTTTTTTTTCATCATAAATGAGCTTCGTATGTATTCTTAAATCCTATTCGAATGCTCCTAGTAATTAGAAGAACACGAATCTATAATCTTTTGGTATTATCATGGTTCACCGACATTCATATAGGTTTTATTCGGATTTCGAAGATATTTGGCATCACTCGAGAAAATGAAATAGAGCCTAGAACAGACCTAGGTTTCAAAATAGATGCTGACTTACAAATTTCTCATTCCAACCAAAGGCATTAAATGGCTTGACTTTGATACAAAATTTAGCTTCGATTGCTATAAGGTGAGGATTTATAAAAGACGACGAACTTTTTCTTTAAGTTTGAGATAAGCTGATTAAACCTTCGATATTGTCCGTATTCATGGTTGTCTTGAACTTGACTTTTTTGAAAATTTCTAATCAAAGTAGACAAACTTATATTTTCCCCCAATTCTTGCGTTTATACAGGCCAATAAAGAAGTATTCAGATTTTTTCAGTTCTTCAAAAATCCAAAGATTACCATTTTGAAGTTTCAGATATCGTTTTCGAGTAGAAACTTCATTTTATTAGAGGATTCCAAATCTGCTTGTAAAATCAGGACTGAAAGAGGAAATCGGTTGAGAATAGTACACATTAACGAGATAAATCAGAAAACATTCATCTGTTAATACATTGGGAAGTCTGAACGTTCCAGACCTTCACATTGCAATCATCTGAGGCTGATACAATATACTTTCCATTCAAAAGTTCTGGAAAACTAAATTAACATGTACTGAACTCGAGGAGAATCATTTAATAGTTACGAAGATGATGAATTTTAGTTGCTCATCCGCAGATAGTCTTTGTAATAACGTGCCGAGAAAATTCTGTTTTTCTTTGATCGTTGGGATTTACATGCCTTCACTTTTAATCACATAAGTTTATCATGTTTTTGAGGATAAGGCAACGAAGGATCACAACTTATAATCGATATTAAGAGAGTTAAGAAGCGTTTTGTGTATCAAATTATGGATTTCAAAGGAGCTAAACAAATGAGTTCGTGAAATCTACGTGAAGGCATTAGCTAGCAAAGATTTATGCACACCTCTCGCTCTTATTGCAATAAAAATATCAGCGAAAATAAAAAAAGGATCCCACTGAGATTCGAACTCAGGTTGACGGGGTCAAGGCCCGGGGTCTTAGATTGCTAGACGATGGGATCTTTTTATGATAAGAATGAAGAGCAGCAGTTGTTTTGGTCAAAAATTACTTAAACTGGTTCACGAAAATTTTGAGTTTTCCTTAAATAGCGAGATACATCGTAGCGATTGATTGTCTTCAATTCGAATATTTAAGATTGAACTACCATTTCGGCAATAATTATTGGGGAGAATGCGTCATACGAGTTTATTGGTCTTTAAACACCGGATCTAATTTCGCTTGAACGAACAAGTGTACATTTGCTCTCGTGGAATTTTTGCTTAAACTAATTTTTGAAGCAAGCAATCAATCCACGAAATTTGTCAAAATTTGACCTCATACTCAACAAGCCGGTACGTCTCATAAAATTATATTTAATAATGAGAACAATACACGTTCAGGATATCAAACAACAAAGAGAAGCAGGGATTCTTATTCCTATGGCAAGGGGAATGAAGATGAAGATGAGGAGAAAAATCATTTTGATTACAAGAGATGCCTGACAGAATTGAACAACTAAAATCAATCAAGGTAGTCCTGATAGATGGAGATAATTAGTTAGTTAAGTATTTAGATTACTGAAGTGCATGTTTTATTTGCATTTAGTTTTTTTTTTTAATTTCTGAGCAAATAAGCTTGACATGTTTCTGACTCGATCACAGCAGATAAGAGCAAGATCTGCAGGAAGAGCTAGCAAAAAAAAAAAATCAAAAAATCTGTTTTCGGTCAATAGAATCTATCCACTTAGAAATTAAATACAGGGTAATGCATTCCTTCAAAAAACCAAGCTCGAATACAACTGATATTTTCATATATACATGTATGAGTGTCCTTAGCCAATCTAACAAGCATTTGTATAACAATCAATTTAATATTATGAAGCGATTCTAATATCTGGAAATCGAACAATAGCCTTACTCTTCAGTTCTTTTCGAGGTAAAATAGCTCTTTCTCGCGATTTCGAAGATGACTGAGGCGTGTCTGCTTCCAGTGTTCATCACCATTGAAGCAAATACGCCCGTCGTATTCGTTATTGATTTGTCTCCAACGTTCTTCGTTAACAGTTTATAAGGATGATCAAACTCAATCACTCTTCCTTTATCCATCACCAACACCTTATCATAGTTAGCCACTGTTGAAAGTCTATGTGCAATTGTAAAGATTGTTGCATTCTTAAATCTCTCCATTATCTTCTTCTGAATAAAGTTATCCGTCTCGAAATCAATGTTAGCTGTTGCTTCATCGAGCA
>ENA-UOTZ01001155-UOTZ01001155.1-compost-metagenome-genome-assembly--contig:-NODE-1155-length-19326-cov-8.675723_pt1 | contig 19326 bp, 13 predicted proteins | sample MGYA00238144_ERZ746983 | MGnify/ENA primary metagenome ERZ746983 (study PRJEB28759, sample SAMN06268863) | compost metagenome | isolation source: single cell | place: USA: California, Emeryville, Joint...
ATGTTTTCTCCCGTTTTTTCAAACATGAAGATATCAGAGAAGGCAGGTTTTAAGAGACAGTCGTGGGAACTGTGGGTCGTCATTGATTGTTCGCCGAGCTTAACAACACAGAATTCCTCATCGAGAAGATGAGTTTTTTTCACTTCTCTGTGGAGCTCTGCGCGAATTGGCTTGATTGTGAGGAGACCTTTGGCAATTTCCATTTGTTCAAACAAAGTCGAATTAATAAAGATGAATACAGTATTTTTATATATAGATGATTTTATGCGAGGATAAAGACAACGATTACTGAATTTACCATGCCATTTCGTATCTACTGATTATTTGGAAGCTGATGCTTCTTTCTTTTGCTGGAAAATCCTTTCGAGATTAAAATTTATTCCAATTCAGCAATCGTTGGAAGAAAAAAATGCAATGATGAAAAAGGAAGGAATACTCGAACAATGTGGTCAGTTACTGTCAAAGAGATGACATACAGTAATTTTTTGTTGAAAATGTGGTTTTTGGGCAAACTACTGTTGCATAAATGGTTTTAAGCTTTGTGAAAGTGATCGGTAAATTGAGCTAATAGAGCTCGTTTTGGTTTTGCGATCTGCTTCTTAAAAGGAAATAGGAATCGTACTGCTCTTTGCTTGAGGCAAGGGCAACGCTTTCTTGTAATTTGCTGATTCTATGTTTATGACAAATGACAAAGAGAAAAGTTCTCCCTTCTGCTGGTTGATATCAGAAATCAGTTTTTCAAGGCTAGGTTCCGATTTTTATTATTTTTTGTTTTGACTCCTGATAGGTACCATCGAGATCAATAAAATAATTCTTTCTATTCTTCTTTTATCAGCTCAGTTCAATGCAGTGTTTGAGGCATTTAGAATGTATGCTATCGTTTCTATGAATTAATAATTTGGAAATTGTTCTAAAATTTCTGTTGAGAGTTTATCAGTTTTGCCCTTTGGAATTAGTCTCCTTTTTTGTTTTAGTGAGGCTATGGTCATTGCCCATTGGTCTTTTCTTAGGTCTTTCAATGTTTCTTTTCTTAAATCGAACCGTTGTGAAATAATTTCGTAATAAAATTTGTCCTATTAAAATAGAATTTCACTTCATCTCTCATACGCTGGCGTTCTCTGATATAGACCTGCTCTCATGTAAAATCTGAAAAGTCAAGAACTGAATTACGCTGATCGGAATTTATCGGTGAATCAGAATCATAACCGATAAATTGAAAAGTCCTGCTTTATAAATTCAAAGAGCAGTATAGTAGCTTAATTACAAATTTGTATTTGAAGAAAATCAAAATCGAAACAAATGGAGCCAAAGATTGAAGATGCAAAGGTTCTTGAAGTGCCTGTTTTCGAAAAGATAGTGTCTAACAATAATGTGTTTTTCACTGTCAAAAGTGTTGACCGGGGACAATATCAAATTAGTGCCATTGATGAATTGACTGAGTATACATACGGTCCTGAACCGATTTATGACAAGTTCAATCAAAATACTGTAAGCAAGTTCCTAGATGTTCCCCCTGAAGTAATAGAGATCGGTGAATCACAATTAGTGATCAAAGTGGAGCAATACGATGATCCGATCACTCTTAAAATTGCGAAAAAAGATCCAGATGCCTTACTTACACTTCTGAAGAAAAGAGTTAAGTTCTTGGAGAAAGAGAGGAGAAAACAGCAGGTTCACACTGGACAAACAAAGCCTACCGATTGGAAGGTTTATACTTCCGAAGGTCTCGTTGTGAAGGTAGATATCAGCCACTTAGAACTGAAAAATCCACCAATCGTCATAACCTCTATTGGAGGAGTTCTGAATCATTGGTCTCTTGTAGGAGGGAGCGCAGTTTACAATGTCACAGCAAACAATTTTTCTGTATTTATTCAGTGGAGTCAAGGAGGTCCACTTACAACTTCACAGGCTGTCAAATATGGATGGTTTCTGAATTATGCAATCTTTAATCAAGACTGTCAAGACTGAACCAGTTGCTGCTCATTCATGAGATAGTTGCTCTCTTCTGTATCGACGAAAGTTTGAATAATTATATTAATACGATACTAACTTATTGCTTTGATAACAGCCTTAAGTTATATATGCATCATTAACAGAAAACTTATCACTTGATAAAAGATAGTCTCTGACCCCTCTTTCTTGGTTGAGAGTGAGATCGTTTATTAACGTCTAACTTTCGTATTTTGGATTAGTGTAGGTTTACTTTCCACTTACAAAGACTTTCAGAAAGAGGGAAACCTAAATTTTGCTCTAAAGAATTCGCCGATTCTTATTTAATCATGGAAGAAGAAAAATAGATATTATCTTTAGGATCCAGAAATCAGAATTAATATAGTTTATCAAAATTATGCAAAATTTTGGCTCAAATCTATCTTGTAGCACTTTAATCTAGGCATTGTTGGAAGACTGCTTTGTTATGGAGGTTGAGTGGATTTATTAATTATTGCATGTAATTACTCTATGAATCAGTAATTATCTAATACTATCATGAAGGAGAGGACATTGTAAAGCAATAATGAATCCAGACTTATAACTCTGTCTCAAAAGCTTTGAGCAGCAGTGCAGACAGAAATCAGCGGGCAAGTGGTCTTTGCGTTGCATTGTGATGGGAGATTGAACACGCTTGGGTCGGAGATCTGAGTCTTGTAGGTCTCTGGCTTGAAGAATTGGAAGTCATTTGGCATTTGGTCAATTCTGTAAGGAACAGCAGCTTCATCGTTGCTGGCGTAGTAGAAGTTGCTTTGGAGTCCCTTGATTTCCCATTTCTGAGTAGTGGCACCGTTCTCAGCAGTAGTGTACTCGACGAAAGTGGCACTATCAACCCAGTTAGGTTTCAAAAGACCACATCCGTGAGCAGCGTCACAGCAGAAGCAGCAGTAGTCCTTCTCTGGGAACCACAGGTATCTCTTACCCTCAGAAACGATGTGGGAGCAAGGAGTGCTGGTGAGCTTGTAAACAGATCCGCAGTATCTGTCCCATTTGCCGTTTTCTCTGTCGACTCTGTATCTGTTGTTAGTCCAGTCGTAGTAGAAAGAGCCGGTGGTGTTGGAGCTGCCAATGATTGGGTATTTGAAGGTCTCAGTGAACTGAGCTTCCCATTGTGGTTGCCAAACTGGAGGCTTGAGGCCGGAGACGGCGATCAAGCAGAAAGCGGAGATAATTGCGATTTTTGCTATCATCGAATGAACTTTTTGTTCAAGATATTAATTATAGCAGACAGAACAAAATTTTATATCAGAAGTTTAAATATCATCAAGAGCAGAATCACGAAAAGACTTCTTTAATTTAAACTGTAGTTTTGATAGAATTATCAAAGAAGAAATTTGTTGATTACAACCAGAACTTACCATGTTTTGTATTGCTGTTGATAATCGATTGCCTCTCTGAGTGGAAATTCACAGCTGGTTTTTGTCGTTATTAAAGATGCAGAATTTAAACCTTAACATTTCAGTTCAATTACGATGGTAACTTGATAAAACTCGGAAACTAAGCCAGCTCGGGATCCACTCCATCGTTATGGAATCAGCTGTTTTCGGCAATTAGAAAAAAAAATAGTTTAAGAAGATATGGGAAGAATAGATACGTTCAATAAATTTCGCCTTAATTTTAATCGAAGCGGATTATAATTCAAGCATTACGGATTTGAAATGATATATCGTCGCAATTCAAACTAATCAGAAAATTACTTCCCAAATCAAGAAAATTGATTCGGGTTGGCAACAGCTCACAATCAAACACATTAGGCAAGCAAGAATATCTTTTTTCGATATTTATTCATTGTATTTTGCGAAAAAAATTACTTTGCAAATTGCAAGTGAAAAGCCAGAAATAGAATTAATCGTATGTATAGGTAATTTGTGTTACCGTGGCATAAATGATAAATGCGAGGTTTAAGAAGATAAATACGTTCATCCACCATCTTTCAAACCGCTCTGAAGGTTTCAGACATTTTCGATAATATAGCGCTGGGAGAACAAAGCAAATCTACAAAAATTTAACTCTAAGACACAAATGAAGAATTATCATTACCAGCGGCGAAATCGTTGAGCCGAGAAATCCTATACTTGTAGCAATATTCGGAACAAACATAGCCGCTACCATTGGGGTAAAAACACAAACTAGACGCCAATTTATTCGATAGAACCAGCAACATTAAAGATTACATGCGACCATGAGGAAATTCTGCAGGTAGGAATCGTCTCGCTGGTGATATCCAGTGGTTTGGATTTTGTTTGGGAAGAGTATATCGTACAAAGCGTCTTTACAAGGGACAGTCGCAAGAGGCATCGTTATGATATTTTGTAGATTAAAGAGCACCATGGCCTAATCAACCTGAAGGAGAATTTCGTGTGTTGGTATTACCACTGTCATTAGTGTCTGGCCCCCGTATCCTTTCATTAAGAATAAGTTCCCTTCGTTCTCCAGCTCTCCTATGGCATTAGCAAACGTAAGGTAACCGAAGAAAGCCCCTAAGACATAAATTATGAAGCAAACACCCATTGTCCTCTTCAAGACCTTTTTCATTCTCCTAATCGAAGGCCGATTGAGTTCCTATAGTCAAAATTTGAGAAATTAAGTGATAATGTTGTGATTGGTATGACTTACACTGTATACGTACAGCGTGTTAACTTGGCAGACAAACGAGTACACGCACATTGGAGCCATGATGCTAAACCCCTTCCACCTGAAAAGATTCGAAGGTTGGAGAATAAATCTGAAATTATCTCCGATGGGACAGACATCCGATTTGGTTGATTCAATTATCACTGCAATAAGGTAGTACAACACGAAAACAAGTCCCAGGAGGTAAACGAACCGTAAAGCGTTAATTTCTCTTGGCAGACTCAGGGGGAAAATAATCAGTGTCTATCGAATTAGGTGAAGAGAGCCTTAGGGTAGAATTTTCCATACTGTGTACACAGGTGGCCAAAAATAGCCTGACGTGCTAGCTAAATATCGAAAAATTGTCAGTATTTATTGTGAAATGATATCAAATTACTCAGCCATGCTGGAGCGGAGTCACCGAAAAATTCTTCTGCAGATTTCCCGAACAGATTGTTCGACTAAAATACCCACAGAAAATCAGACTCTTATTAAATAAGTCAATATTACTAGTATGTAAGCAACCGAAGTTGCGCCCCATAGCCCAAGAAAGTAGATTACTTTCACAACAAACTCGACCTTAGTTCCATATAGTTTTCTGGCTATACCGATATAGGTATAATTTTGAGTCCTCTGGGCAGCTCTCACCTTTCCATTGAATCATTTTTTGCAACCATGCATTTGTCTTACCAGCAATATATTCGCGTAATAACTCAAAAAAACACAGAATATCATCAAAAACACGCCCCATATCAGCCCTGATTCTGCTAGTCCGTAAGGAAGCGTCAATAAAGCTGAAGTGCAAGATATATCAATGAGAGTTATAGCGAGTGAATAATATTTTTCAATATACGTGAACCAATCACTGCATTGGAAAGTGATAACACGCTGCCTTTAATCGAACCTGCAGAAATTTTGTTTTGGAAGAGTCTTATCGGGTAAAGCAGCTTAAGGAAATATTGAGAAAGTATGAATCAGTCTGATTTGTAGAGTGAAGATTCACATATTCTACAAAGTTATCATCTGCGCTGGCAACCGATGAAGCTCCGCTAAGGGACCCAGCAAGCGAATTTTTATTTAACAGAGGAGTCCCTGCATCCGAGGTAGCTTGCTCAGGACCTGTATTACGCTCGGGACCTTTGCGCATTATTATTAATATACTCGCATTGTTAAAGAGAATACTTGACGTTTCCTTGGTATCTGTAGCAGCAACTTTGAGTTGCTCATGGTTAAGGAGAACTTGGGGCTTAGTTTCATCTGTCATGGGGCTGATTTGGTGGAAAATATCTGGTAAATAAATAATTTGAGTTTAAAGTCCTGAAAATTTAGACTCAAGAGACCTTTTTAAATTCGGATAAATAACTCCCTGAAAATTTAAATAGTCTATCTGTTTCGTAGAAATCTCTGTTTTGAGATCTCATTGCTTGGTTAGGTCAGTACATACAGAATGCAGTGAATTCACAAGCCATATTGAAGAAAATGGATTTTCATTGGAATTATGTGATCCACTCTGGAGGCGCTTCTTCCCATTCTCAAAGCATTTTTTCAATATAAGTGTTGTACATGGTCTAAATTTTAGCAGAGTTCATCATATTCGCTTGGAAACTTTTTTTTGGATAAACAATAAAAACAAAAGGGTTGAAAGGATTAATGCGAGGACCTAAGAGAATAAATTTTCTTTGGATTCACTAATTTCGCGAAATGGACGCGAGATTTCAATAGTTTACGAATTTTATAGATTCTTACTGAGTTGCAAACTTTAGACATTATTTAACAAAGATACAATAATTCCCAGATTAAATTGTCAATAAAAAGGTTTGTTCGTTAGTAGGCATATAATTAGACAATGGCAATTCATCAAAATAGTATATTAGGTTCACTAAACAAGAAACAAGAATATTTCTTAAATGGTTTAGATACACATACTTCAAAACTTAATCGATGGAAATTCATAGTGTTTGAAATTGATATCTTTAAATTGGATGAACATGTGGAAAGGAGAGTGAAATTGCTGCAAATCCGACTTAGGAGTTGCATTTCAAATTAATTTTATTTGAAGCCGCTGTTTTCAGATAAAATATAATGCTAACTCTGCATCAATTCATTGACTTCCTGATAGGAGAGTTCCAAAACAAGAAAAACAAGAAGAATCATTAATCAAATTGGATTCGATGAAAAGTGAGCTCCATATAATTCCCCACTTCTTTGAACAGCCACATGTAAAACTATTAGGCTATTTACAGCTAATCATCATAAACATTATGTTAATTTCAAAATTGAATTATGAAACTCATTATCGTTTCGAACCCCCAATATTGTCATGATTAAACTTTTTGCAAACTTACATTCTTCAATTCGCACATAGTCGAAGTTGTGTCAGTTCCAAATTCTTCATCCAAATATTTCAACCTCTTTTGAATAATTACGATTTGTTTATCCACATTTGTTCCACAAAGGATCGTAATTAACCCAAACAGAACCAATATCGTGGTTCCAAGCGCGAGGCCAATCCAAAGTCCGAATGTACCCATGTGATATTTCACACCCAACAGATACGAAACTGGAAGCGCAAGAAAATAGTAGACGACAAAATATGATAGCAAGGCAAACAATTCCAATCCTAATGACCTCAGTAAACTTGATGTGGCTTGCAGCTGATAATCAAAAAGCTGGAACATAGGATAATATAGCAATAGCTTCTTCAAAATCGGCATGACCTCAGGATTTTGAGTATATACATGAATAATCTCATCTGAAAAGCAATAGATTCCCAAAATTCCCACCACCGTCAAAGCAAGAATGACTAATAATCCGGTCCGAATGAATCCAATCGCTTCCTTTTTAGACCCTTCTCCGAGTTTTTCCGAAACGAGAGCTGCTAGTGTATTTCCTATTCCAGCAGGAGGAGAGATTGCAATGTATGCAAAATTTGAGAACGCTGCCTGAGCAGCGACTTGTGGACTTTCCAACATGCCTGAGAAGAACGTGATTATTTCATAGATAAGCACCTCGAAGTATGTGATCGCTCCGCCTTCCACGCTAGTCTTTAATTGAGAGAGAATCTTCCTAAAGCTCTTACGTTTCGGTTTGAACCAGGTTAGAGCTAAGGATTCTCTGCGAGATATATAAATAACAATAATCGTCAAGTTTAAGATCTCAGCAATGAGCTTGGAAAGGATTACTGCCTTATAGAAATCCATTCCACAGTAAATCAATAAATGGCAGAGAAAGTATTGCATTGTAACAGATAAGCTTTGCGAGATTACTTGAGGATATAATATTTCCTGCGCGACTAAATAGTAATGTAGAGTGTGGAAAATAGCTGCAAAGGAGGTTGCTGGGAGCATATCAGTGGCATACTTGATCGATAGAGCCGCAATTTCAGGGCGAACACGGATCAATAATAAAAAGGGTTCTCCTTGAGAGATGAGAAAAGCGAGCGGAACCATGAAGGATGCATTGATGATTAATGCTCGATGAAGAGTATATCCCATAAGCTCGTCATTGCCACTTCCGATTGCCTGAGCCCCGAGATTTAATACAGCTGTGTTTAAACTGTAAAAGACGCTATAGTAGGCTGCAATAATAATAGTGGATCCAATTCCACTAGCAGCAAGCAGGTTAATATCGTTCGATGAGTAAGTAGAGAGCATGGAAAGACATATCGTCGTTGAGATGTAATAACAAAGATTTGAAAGAGTGTTTGGTATTGAATTCTTTATGATATGTATAGCCTCGGCTTTGGATGAGTTGCACCAATTTTGATCTGGATTTTGAGCGTGCAGTAGCCTAATGGACTCCTTTATTTCAAACATTTTTATCAAAGAATTTGTTAGAATATTCAATTATTAGGATATTAAACTGTTTAAGGACAGAATTAATTAAACCTCAATCATTTTTAGGAGAATATGGTTTACGTGCAAGTCAAATTGTTTACTGATTATAAAATTCTTCGAATTTTCTTTCGTAGAAAATTTCACTTCTTTTCTTCCAAAGAAGAACGCCCTCTTGTGAATTACGAATAATCTCGGGATAGAAGAAACAATGAAGTTTAAAAGCAGGTTCTAATGGCATATCTCATTTAGATGACCTAAATTTTCTAACAGAAAGCCAATTGTATTTCGACTGAATTCAGAATAACTAGTTTTCCCAGTTCCAAGCAAATGATTTAACTAAGGGCTAATCCTCGAATAATGAAGTAGATCTTTTGTGAATTTGATTTGAAGTTTTCCGTTCCCAAGTAATTTGGTTTGAAGATGCCTTATTTCATATCAATTATCATCTGAATTCATCATCAGACTTCGTTGAGATGTAGATATCCCTTATTACTTAGTATATGTTCAAACATTTACAACAAAAAGAGTCATATTTTGTTTTTGGAGACACTTGATTCCAAAACCACTGGGTGTCACATATATTTCTCGCAAGGAATTTCTGATTTGGAATTGGCTCAAGTCAAGACAGAAGAGCTTTAGCAGACTACTCTCCCAGAATCGAATGCAGATAGGATGTGTGGTCTGAAACTTACATGAGTGAAGAACGCTGTTATATAAATTCAAAATTTTATTTTTGGAGATCGCTCTCGAAGTGCCTCTAAATTTTGAAAAGTCAAATCAAACTAACTGAAAATTTAACAATTCAGAGTAAGAGTCTCAACTTTTCAAAAGATTAATATTTTAGAGTGCTCCTTCACAATGTCTTGGCTGTTCATACAAAAGCTCATTCAAGGGATCAAGTAGAGAGAGCAGATTCTATATCTTTACCTAAAAACAACCAAAAATTGCTTAAAAAAGCTCTACATAGTTTAGTAGTTCATTAGATATATACCTAGCTTGAAATAGTAGGAGATTGGAGCAAAGATGTATCAGAAAATCCTGACAATATAACTAACTTTTACTACAGTGCCTTCAAGCGATGACTCAACATACCCTTACAGAAAATCGCTTGGAAGGATACCTTTTCAAAAAAGCGAAGAGGAACGAAGTAAGCTTCTCGGCAATCAGTCGATAATTACGGGAATATTACCGCAAGGTACACATCTATATATAATCATTACTATTAAATCGGGAAAAAAAAAACAATGAGATATGGATAGCTCCTACTAGTAGTTACAGAATCGGAAAAAAATGAGTTACATTCTTGTTTAGAGGAATAATTTCATTATTTATCGCGAGAGCGTATCAATTAAAATTCACGCGACTTCAAGTCCTTCATTTCGATGAAAACTGAAGGCGCATACATAGTTGTGCGTTGGTCATCAAAATGTTTGAGTCTTAACCGAATAAACGCCATTTGCTGATCGATATTGGCTCCATATAAGATCATAAATAATCCCAGGAGACTCAATATCGCAGTCCCAAGCCCGATGCCGGTCCAAAGTCCCAAAGTACCCATTTGGTATTTTACTCCCAATAGGTATGAGACTGGAAGAGCAATAAAATAGTAAACGATAAAATAAGAGAGCAAAGCAAATCTCTCCAACCCTAAAGACCTCAATAAACCTGATGTAACCTGCAATGGATAGTCGAACAGCTGGAAAATTGGATAATAGAGCAAGAGGGTTGTCAAGACCGGCACGACTTCCGGATCTTGAGTATACAGCCTGACAATGGAGTCTGAAAAATTGAAAACTCCTAGAATCCCTATCACAGTCAAAACCAAGATGATAGATATACCGGTGCGGATATATCCTATCGTTTCCTTTTTGGATCCTTCTCCGAGTTTCTCCGAAACGAGAGCCGCTAGGGTGCCTCCAATACCGACAGGAGCCGCGTCTGAGATATACGCGAAATTTAAGAAAGCTGCTTGAGCAGCGACTTGCGAATTTTCCATCACTCCTGTGAAAAACGTAATGATCTCGAAGATAAGCACCTCGAAATAAGTGATCGAGCCGCCTTCTAGCCCAGTTGTGAGCTGCGATAGCACTCGTCTGAAGCTCTTGCGACGAGGCCTGAACCAGCTCCGAGCTAAGGAGTCCTGGCGAGAAATATAAATGACAATACATGTCAAATTTAACACCTCAGCGGCGAGTTTTGATAAGACGACTGCCTTATAGAAGTCCACTCCAGATGCTATCATTAACTGGCAGAGGAAGTATTGCGTTGTCACAGAGACACTCAGCGAAATCACTTGAGGATATAAGGTTGCCTGAGCGATTAAGTAATAGTGGAGAGTGTTGAAAATGACAGTAAGTGAAGTCGCCGGGAGCATGTCAATGGCGTACTTGATTGCTAGTCTGGATACTTCTGGGCTGAGGCCAGTCATGAGTAAAAAAGATTCCCCTTGAGAGATGAGGAAGGCAAGTGGAATCATGAGCAAAAAGTTGATGATGAGAGCTCGATGAAGGGTGTATCCCATGAGCTCGTAATTCCCACTGCCGATTGCCTGAGATCCTAAATTTAAGACGGCGGTATTTAGGCTGTAGAAGACGCTGTAGTATGCTGAAACGATAATAGAAGACCCAATACCGCAAGCAGCAAGTAACTCGGTGTTGTTTGATGAGTGAGCGGAGATTATGGAGAAGCAGATTGTGGAGGAGATGTAAAAGCAGAGATTTGAAAGAGTGTTGGGTATTGCGTTCTTAACTATGTGCAGGGCTTGAGTTTTGGTTGAGCGAGGCTCACTTACTTGCAACAGACTTTCACGATGTGAATGTATCAAACTGCGACTGTTGTCATGCATCAGACTATGGCGGTGCTCATGACTACGCTGACTGTGCAAGCTGTGACGTTGAATCAACTTGAAGTCCAGATTTGATTCAATGGATCCTCTTGCTTCAAACATTATCCAGAATTTTAAATTTTTCGATTATAATATATGAAACAATTCGGTATATAAATAGTTTCGTTTTTTTTGAAATGGAGTCGCTATTTCGAAGCCCTTGAATGTTTCTGAAACCTTTCACTTTGTGGCTCCTAAATCACAACTCTTCGTATTCGAAAACGATAGCATTGCCTCCTCAGGCTCCAGAAAGTTTTTTAGGCGCCGCAATTCAAGCGTCTCTGATTTAACAACGCTTAGAAATTCTTCAACGTACTGATACGAATTTTTTGATTTCACAATAGAATTTACAAATCTGTTATAAAATTCGGAATTCGGAATTCTCAATCAGAATTCGCAAAAGAGGCAGGCCAATAACCGTTTCTCCAAGAATGGAGCCTGTAACTATTCAGCAAACACAAGAATCATTCCTTATCATATCCTCGTTTCAACAAGTTGAGACCATTAGTTGCAAAAGAAACATTGATGGGATTACTTGGATGAAGCAAAGCGTCAGAAGAACTAGACTAATAACTGAATCAGATGTTGGAAAAATCTCATTTGCTCTATCAGGAATTTCACGTTTAACGAGAAAATGTTTTGATTTCTGGTGTCTTTTCAGAAACCCGAAGATTGTTAGATCGATTTAAATGGAAACGCTAGCGATAAATTTCAAATTTTTTCAACAATAGTTAGAGTTTAGCTAAGGAATAAGATCAAGATAAACAAGACTAAGCCAGCAGAATAATCATGCCTCTTTTTTTTTGTTGTGTCTGCAATAATAATGTTATACAATTACTCTCCCTACTACTATAAGATGCAGAAGTTTAGTCATGGTGTTGTAGGCAAAATCAATAACTCCAAATGTTCGTATTGTTAGCGATTTAGCTAGGTTGGCATGAAGTGATGTCCTTACCAGGAAGCATTCTTTTTGGAAGCTTGAATTCGTCAGTGCAATTAACAGTAAGAAGTTAATTAAATCAACCGTAATAATATTATGGCTTTTTCATTTAGAATGGGATCAGAGGGATAAAATTGCCCGCTTTGATACTTTATCGGAAATTCACACAGAGGTTTCGTCGGATATATTAGAGTGCTAGAGAGGTATTGTATTTTCAGAAGTTATTTATGAAGTTTTATGAACGTTCAAATTTAAATCAAGTAATCAGATACAGCATATTTTCATTTACAATCAGAAATATAGTTTATTATCGAATTTCGGGTGGCTCGCCTTCTGGCTTTTCAAGTACAAGGTGTTGTTTCAGTATTCAAACTTGCACTGTAATGAGAGTCCCCCTGATTCTGTCTGCATTCATTTGAATTATCATTTATAATGTCAAATGCAAAAAAGAATTTCAGTTAACTAGCGAAAACCGCTCTGAAACTCTAGATTCATAGCCAAAATGGAGAGAAAATAATCGACGTGACGTTTGAAGTGTGAAAATAAATTTGTGAAGAAAAGATAGCAGACTATAGAAAATTGTCTGAAATTATCGCGATTTCGGATCGCTTGTAGGACAACCTTCAAGGAAAGCCCTTTAGAAAATAATCGGAGTGGGTTTACTTTTTCATAATCAAATAGTCAAATAGTCATCCCTTTTCTTTATTAAAGTTTCATCAGGTGTTGTAAATTTAGATACACAAAATAAAAAAAAAAGCTTGGATTGCCAGACAAGAACTCAATTCAACGGACATTAAAAGCCCTGCTCCAATATTAAATGTTACTAGACATAGAAATTCTTGATATGTTTGAATATGAATCAGAAACACATTTATCATTAAATATTAAATGATTACTTTATTAGATTTTTTTTTTTTACAATGAAACCTGCTGTTTGTCCCTTAATGTATTTAAACATGAAATTTAAATCAATAATCATTTTCCTCAGGTTTTTCGATCTCCTGCATTTCAATAGCAACCGAAGGAGCATACGTTGGAAGATGCTCCTCAAGCTGTTCGAGCCTTTTTTGGATAATTTCGATTTGTTTCTCGATGTCAATTTTCACAAAGATTGTGAATACTCCCATAAGACTCAATATCGCAGCACCGAGAGCGATTCCAATCCAGAGTCCTAAAGCACCCAATTCGCATACAATCCCGAGCACATATGCGGTTGGAAGTGAGATGAAATAGTACACTCCAAAGTAGGACCCTGAAGCCAGCTTCTCCAAACCAAGAGCTCTTAGCAGCCCTGATGTGATCTGGAGTAGAAAGTCAAAAAAGCCAAAGCAAGGATAAAAGATCATGAGAACTTTCAAAGCTGGTGCTACATCACGATCGTTGGTATACACTTGAACAATTGAGTCTGAAAAACACTCGACTCCAATGATTGTTACGACACTCAACGTCAAAATTATTCCTATACCTGTCCGGATGTAGCCGAGTGCCTTTTCTTTCGATCCCTCTCCGATCTTTTCTGAAACGAGCGCTGCTACTGTGTTTCCTATTCCAACAGGAGCAGCGGCTATTACGTACGTGAAGTTGAGGAAAGCTGCTTGAGCGGCTACTTGGGAGCTGTCCATCATACCAGAAACGAATGTAATCGTTTCCATCACAAGCACTTCGAAGTAAGTAATCGACCCGCCTTCCACTCCAGCTTTCAGCTGTAACGAGAGTTTTCGGAAGCTCTTTCGGCGCGGTCTGAACCAAGTCCGAGCTAGTATTGGTTGGCGAGAGATATAGATGATAATAGCCACGACGTTGGCGATTTCTATGATCGTTTTCGAGTAGACCACAGCCTTGTAGTAGTCCATCCCACAGCCAATCAGAAAATAGCTGAGGAAGTACTGGATTGCGACACATGACCCCAATGAAATGACTTGTGGGAAGAGTACTTCTTGAGCGATTAAGTAATAATGGAGAGTGTTAAATATGACGGAAAATGATGTCGCCGGCAGCATATCCATCGCGTACTTGATCGAAAGAGACGATACCTGCTGATTAAGACCCACCAGCAGCAGAAGAGACTCTCCTTTTGAAATGAGGAAAGCAAGGGGAATCATGAGGGATATGTTGATGATCAGCGCTCTGTGAAGAATATAGCCCACAAGAGTGTATTTTTCCCCTCCGTAAGCTTGGGACGCGAGGTTCAAGACAGCGGAGTTAAGACTGTAGAACACGCTGTAGTAGGCTGAGACTAGAAGGGAGGCGCCAATACCACAAGCAGCAAGCAGCTCAGTGCTGTCAGGACTGTTGTATGAGTGTGCGGAGAGAATTGAGAAACACACTGTCGTCGAGAGGTGAAAGCAGAAATAAGTGATAGTGTTAGGAATCGAGTTTTTGATAATGTGGCGAGCTCGGGATTTCGTCGAACCGGCTTCAGTTGGAGCTGGTCCATAGTGTGGGAGCAGCTTAGCGTTCAAAGAAGATCCTTTTCTCTTGTGCATTCTTCAAAGTTATTTTAGGAATTTAATAAGAATTTCGAAAATTCCAGATATATATAGGCCAAATCACACGTATGATTTAGAGATCAGGCGAGTTACCTTCCGGAACTTCATTCAGGATAGCTATTAGGCCCTGGAACCGTCTGGATATTCAAAAGCTATATTTCGACGTGCTCTTTCCGACTGTATCTCATTGTCGATAGCCTGAATTCGCCATTTACCCGAGTTTCAAAAATAGCTTTGTATGTTGATCGATACTGGAAAAACGGGTTTTTAGTAAAATATTTCAGGGTGACTCCTCACATAAAAAATTTATTTTTAATCAGTGGTCAATTGGGATTCCTGGATTGAGGAGTTATTAAGAACTAGTTCCATTGGAAGCGGGTTTTTGCCTTCATATTTGAAATTAGAAACAAGATTCTGGAAAAGACGTTATACAAAATAATGGCTGCCATTATAGAATTGGATCATGGAGCCTGTGCATTGTTAATATATTTCGCTATGACTTGAGACAATTAAGACAGAAATCCTCTACTAATGTGATTTTTAACCTCATCTACGAAAACTTGACCCCGCGGCGGAGGAAATAAACAGTGAGTTATTTGACGCTTTAGGGTAATTCTTATTTTGGAATTCATTTAAAATAGTTTCTTTAATATGAGGTTATCCATTACAGGCAGTGGAATCTCTCCAATATTCATCTTTCTTGGTAAACTTTATAGAAGAATGCTTTGATAATTTGTCTAAACGAAGAGACCAAGGACAGAAATTTTTTTATAAAAACTAAATGCTCTCTTGTTCTGTTCCATAAAATATTTCTAAGTCGCATTATAGGGTAATTCCAAAGAATTAAGACCAATATCAGCCTAGATGCATCTTTTCTCAATATTGTAGTCAGCTGAAACTCTAAACCTTATTTGATGAAAATCAGTTTAAATACTAATTCATTGTATTAGGAAGGCGAGATACAATTTGGAAATGACCCCTAATTAGATCCATGTCGTAACTAAAATCTTTTGCTAATTTTAATTGCTGGCGCTTCTTCTCCACATCTTTAAGATTGACACCTACCAGCGGACTATTGGGAAACTGTTCTTCAAGCTATTTGAACTTTTTTTGAATAATCTTGATTTGCTTCTCGATATCGAGTCTCAAAGATATCATTAACACTACTCCTATTAGACTCGATATTGCAGAAACCAATGTAATACCAACCCATAGTCCCTGCGAATTCATTTTATAGGTGACGGTAATTTCAAACACATACGCAATTGGCATTGGCAGCGATACAAAATACTAAGCTCCAAAACACAATATCGACTCAAATTTCTCCAAACGGAAAGTTCTCCATGTCTCTGACGTTATCTGCTACAGAAATTCAAAACTTTGCTCAAAACCGGGTTCGTTCGAAAAGAAGTGAAAATCTCTATCAAATGAATCTAACGAGGAAGTACATCGACAAATTGCAGATAATTTTGTCCTTCACTTAAATAAGTGATCTACTGTTGACATCTTAACAAATATTAAAGCTGGAAAAGAATTTAAATTTACCAAATTGAAACATAGAATATCAAAGTGGCTTGATTAACAACAAAAATTGCTGTAGCAATCAATCTACTAAGGCAGCAGCTTCGCCTAACATCTATTCAACAGTGAATAAAAGGCCACCAGCAAACTGTTTCTGTTTGTTGGTTAACATCACGAAAATTTAATTCCAGTCAGAACCAACTAATTTATTCCAGTGCAGATGTATTCTAGCTGGGACTATTTCGTCTAACGATAAATTTTCGACTCGTTGATTTGGTTTCATGGCTACGGTCAAAGAAGATAGCCACTTTCAGCTTAACTATAACTGCTTCATCTTGTTTGAAAACAGGCTGATAAAGCCTCTTTGAAACCTGCATCCTAAATATGAGAAAAGACTAATTTTTTTAATTCTCCAAGTAAAAATACATCGGTAAAATACAAAAACAGATCTACTTTCTTATTGCCGCTCAGCACTTTCTCATGTAAAATTTTTATGATATAGCGATCAAATTTCATTTCTCTTACAGAATTTCTTATGAAATTTGCTTTGAGTTATGGTCAGAAAATATATTCTACATAAATTTTATAAAGTTTCACAATATTGCAATTAAAATCGTTCCACAATACAACCATTTTCTTTCATAAGCTGATAGAGCAAGAGGTTTATTTTCGCTTATTAGACGAGTACATTCTAAACTAGCTGCAAACTTATTTGGGGGAACTTTCATATGTTTCATTTATTAAATTTTTCACGAGAATTTATGAGGATTTTTCTTTTAAAATGAATTCACAAAATAGAGAATACCACACTCATAAAACCGAAACGAAAATAATTTCCAAGCAAAGTATCAGAAAACAAGAATCTGGTCGCTTTGGATCAAATCAGTCCTCTGGCCTCATAAAACTGATCGAAAAAATTAAACACCGTGGAAAGGTCATGGCGAAGCCGATCCTTGGAAGTACAAAGACAAGAATATTTTTGCCTTCAACGATGCTTTGTGCAGGTTTTGTGCATCTAATCTAAAAATTAAGTCTGTGCTTCTAAATTTCCTCTTGGATAAATTACGGATTATCTCCTTTACGTTTTATATTTATGTATTTCTTAGCTCTTTGTATTTTAAGCGCACCTCATAGAGTTAATCTGCTTTTAGCTGATCTCAACAGGAGGTTTAATTTTGGCTCGATCATACCAAATTAATGAGCACCCAGTTTCTAAGTTTTTCAAGAAATAGCCCAAATCTTTCTCGCTTCTCATATAGAGATCAGAAAAGAAGTAGCGTTAATCTACTGGGAATAACGGCAAAGACTACCCTTTGAGAACTCTATCTCTCTCTCGAGTTATAGACTAAGAAGGTAAGTCCAGGTGGACAGTTAACACCTGGAATTTTTGGTGAATGGATTTCTAAGCATGCATGTTTTGTGTGACTCAAATGAAGTTCGAATTCAGTCCTACTTGTGAGTTAAATATTTTGATGGCTGATTCCATGAAATTTCTATCTAAGAAGTCGCCACGCTTTGATTCAACGATATTATAACTCAATTCAAATATTTCGATATTTTTGGTTAGCTTCATCAGATATCTTTTCTTACAAACGGTAACATTCCTTTGGTGTCAGATATTGACTCGAAAGCTTCAATATGAAGGTAGGAAGATGGTTTAATCGCCTTTTCATAAATATGATTCCTTTATCCTCAACTTATTTCGTCATCAACTTCCAATAAACAGAAAGGTGGATATCTGGCTTGACAAGTAGTGCTAAATGTTCAATTTATCGTTCAATGACACAAGAGATCAAAGATAGTAATTTTCGGTTGTTAGAATTTATAAATTGCTCGCAATCTTCTTTGGGTGAAATTTGAAAAACTGCTTAGAACAGAGTTTTTGAGCTGTTCCGGAAGGCCAAAGGCTTTGAAACATCGCTGTCTTTTCTGCAAAGCTTCCTTCAAAATGCAGAATTAGGATTACATTAATGAACAATTAGATCAAATTATAGGTGTCTTGCGACTTTGGCGTCCAGAGCTTCGTTACCTTCTGTAATCTGTAAAATCGCCAAGTCTTGCAGCTTCTGCTTTGCGAAATTCGATCTCATCAATCCCTTAATTTGATCGTATGAATTGGGAATCATCGCTGCTACTAACAAAAAAGTTTGCTTTTTATTGCTGTCATCAAACTTGACAACTTCACAACGCCTTGAAAATGAATTGGTGGCTATTTGTAGGATATCATGAAGAAACGCATTGCTTTTATTGGCTTTTTTTTTTCGCGTAGTTCCATATCAGCTTTGTGTTCTATTCCCTTTTCCCATAGTTCCAGACTACTCAGCTGCCAAAATGGCTGCGGAATAATCGAAGAAGCGCCTTTTTAAAAATAAAAACCCCCCAAAGAAGATAACTCACAGCATGAAGCAGTCTTATTTTTTATCAAAGTTCTAAATAAATATTTTAGTCGGCGCTTGAACGATTGAATTAAATCTAATAACCAAGATCATGGTTGTTAGATTAGACAAATAAAATATATATATAGAATATAAATTCATTTCGCAGCTATCAATCTCGCATGAATCTCATAAAACATTGTGAATAAAAAATTACAATCTCCCAAAGTTTGATAGATATGAACAGTCAACTACTAAAATCGGAACTCTTAACCAAGACTACTCTCTCTGATTTTCCGAAAGGCAGTGGGATCTCAGTCTCTGAAATTCTGAACTTGGCAGGCAAGGCCCTGCTCTCTCGATCATCACAGCAAAACAAAGAAGTCAAGATTAAGCTCTCAAAGGATCTTTCTATTTCAATTGTGATTCCCAGTGCACTGAAAGTGTTCCATACATCTTCATGGTTGCTTGCTAGAGCGAGATGCATCCTCACAGAAAACCAAAGACAGGATGAGTTTCCTGAGTTTTTCTCAGATTATGCAAGGCTTTGCACTCAAAACGCTAATCATCATATCGACTACCTGCTTACCTTGGAAGACGAGCCACTCACCTATATCCAACACCATATCACCTTGGTTCCATACAAAAATACCTCTTTAGTCGATTCTACAGGAAATCC
>ENA-UOTZ01001156-UOTZ01001156.1-compost-metagenome-genome-assembly--contig:-NODE-1156-length-19307-cov-21.267447_pt1 | contig 19307 bp, 17 predicted proteins | sample MGYA00238144_ERZ746983 | MGnify/ENA primary metagenome ERZ746983 (study PRJEB28759, sample SAMN06268863) | compost metagenome | isolation source: single cell | place: USA: California, Emeryville, Joint...
ACTGTCTATTCTGGATAAAATCGGTCAACAAGAGAAATGCGTCAATAAGAGCTGTTCAAAGTCAAAAATACAAGAAAAGTATTGTCCTGACGATCGGCTTCTTTCCAAATTCGAAGCTCTCACATACTATCCATTATCTCTCTGTTCTTACAGCAAAAGTCATCTATATAGAGAATTATAGCATAAATTGAGTTGGAGAGATCCTTGGATAGAGACCAACTCTCAAGTTATATTTCAGTGATTCGTTGATTTACGAACTCTTTCTATTTCATATTAGAATTAATTAGACAAGTATCTAAATTTCGAAATTCGTTTTCGTATTTTTACCAAAAAATTAATGTATAGAGTTCTCTAAAGAAGTCGCCATTTTGCTTGCACTATTCAAATAGGTTCCATTTCATAAACTACTTTGCTCTCACATCATAGCCAATGTTCTTACCTGAAAACTGATTGGCCAAAGCATGAAATTAGGATAAGGCGAGATGATAGTTCAATTTTAAAACGAATTAATTTTATTTTCGACTGATATCAAATTTTCTACAATGAATCTGAATCGAAAAATATCCAATTGATAGGTAAGAAAGAAGTTAACTGTGGTGAGCAGCAGCAGATGACTCTTGCTCTGATCCGATCGAAACCTGATTCAGAAAACCACAAATCAGTTCTTGATGCAGGCAGCTACAAATATATATAACTTGTACCAGTACAGCAAGTACTGAACGAATCAAAAGATTGTTGCTTGATAATTAACCGCTATAAAAGCAGGCAAGGAAATGATTCAATCGAATCAATCAGTAAATATTGAGTGATAACCCGTAAAATTATGATTATAGAACAATTGTATCCAGTATCTCCAAGGCAAGACCCCGAATATTTATACCTCGAGCACTCGTTCATTCATAAATAATTGAAATTCATAGTAAAGCATCAAAAATCAATGAAACTCAGTGCATTTGTCGTTGCAATTCTTGGCTGTTTGGTCCTAACAGCAACAGCCGTCAGAGTCAGACAAGAACAATCAAAGAGCGAAGAAGGCAGTCAGAGGGACATGTCAGCGCTTATTTCTCAGTTGATGACTGCAGCCACACAAGTCCAGCGAGTCGAACTGCTTGAAGACAAAGATTTTGTATTTGATTTCGTGAATCCACCAACACTCAAGACCACAGCCGCTGGTAAAGGAGGAAAATCCGTCACTGCTCATCGTGGAATCTTCCCTGCTCTCATTGGAGCAGGCATCGGCATGACAATCGGTTTTATCGAGCCTTGTGGAATGAACACTCCTCACACGCATCCTCGAGCAACTGAGCTCTTCTTCTCGGTTAACGGAACCTTCCAGACAGGTTTTATTCAAGAAAACGGAGCTAGAGAAGTGAAGAACACTGTTGAACCAGGCCAAGCAACTGTTTTCCCTATGGGCTCAATTCATTGGCAAGCGAACTTGGGATGTGAGTCTGTGATGTTCGTCGCAGGACTTAGCAATGAAGATCCAGGCACTTCTCAAATAGCTCAAAACTTCTTTAAGATTGATGAAGAAATATTAAGCGCTACGCTTGGAGGAGAGAGTGACAATGAAATTAAGGAGATAATGGGAAAGATCCCTGCAAATATCGCTTTGGGACTGAAAACTTGCCAAGAACGCTGCTTTAAAAAGGAATAAAAGGTTTCACATTCTTTAAATTGTGATCCTCTGCGTGTTTTAAATTTTTATTTCTGAGAGAAATAATTGAGTCGTTTGCATGAATAGTAATTCCCATTCATATAGTATCATCTCATGTGAGCACAACCTGGATAATTAAACTGAACCTGTTTCACAGTTGGTCAGAATAATTAGCGAGCTCTTGAAGGAACTACCAATTAGATTTCGCTTCTTTAGATTCAGTCCCATCTATTCAAAGAAATCGATTTTGTTCCATTTTCCAACTTCAATTGTAAGCCGACTCATTCATCTGCATTAAGACCGAGCAGCTGCTGAATAGAACATCAAAATGCAAAGAAAAGTCCTCCTCCCATCGATCTGAAGTTGTAAATTTGAATTCGTCCTCTCTAACTGCTCGAGATAGTCTCAATTTAGATTATTTCCTTTTTTGCCTTTTTTATATAAAACCTCTCTGGTGCAGGAATTAATCTGGAATTATTGAACGAAGCTCTGAGCTCGAATAAAAGTAGAAAAAATTTAAAATAATTAAATATTTGGTGTTTTTGCAACCTAATGAAGTTAGTTCCAAGAAGAATTATTATACGTTATAGACATTATAATTCCTATTGGAATTATATCCTAATAGCACAATAAAACCAGAATGATAAAGCCGAAGCACTTTGGTAAGGTCCAGAGGTTGCTATGGACCTCCAGGAGAATGTTTAGTCATGGCGCTCCAAAAGAGTACGATTGGAGAGACGACCCCACATACAATAAAGACTTGTACGATGATCCCAGATTCTGGGGCAAACAGCCTGAGGAGTATACCTTCCCTTATGAGGGCAAAGATGATTGGTACTTCCCTGAGTACCCTCAAAACTTTAACTTCAGCGATGTTTCATTAAACATCCGTCCTGATAACAAGAAGAGCGACAAGCTATTCAACCCGATGACAGTAACATATTTGCTGCGACTTTCACTCAAACATGTTGACTTAAGGCTGCTTATTGGAATCCTGAAGCTGATTTTGCTCATGAGGCGGACTATGAATCTGAGGATCTTGACTTCCAGGGAGAAGATTTCAAACTGCAGGTGAATTTAGTCCCAGTCTTCTCCTCAATTTAACTCGTGGATTTGATTAGCATTTCAGAAAGAAGGGACCATTCTGGCCTTACTTAATCGTCGCCACCCTCTTCCTCACCTATTTCGGTAACTAATATGAATTTTGCATTTTGTGACCGTGATTCTCAGGTCTCGAATTCGCCTATCAGAAATACCCTGATGAAGACTATTGGAGAGTTTCAAAGAGTCCTCCACTTGATCAACCTGATCCAGAAGATAATGATGATACTGACACATGGAACGAAAACCAGACCAAGGATATCAGAAAGTTCAGAGACACCGGCATCATTTGTGACATTTGGTTCGATATTGTCGATGGCAAGAAAGTCATCAGAAAGTTCGCTGGTGCCAACCAACCTGATGAGGACGATATTTAAATTAGATTGCACACTCTTTATAAAATTTCTTCAGAGTCTTGTTGTTGGGATTAAAATACGTATCGATTATTTTTATTCGACAAGATCTCTCTGAAGAAAGGCCATTCGCCAGACATCTCCTCATACATCTCTTTTTTAAATGATCCTGTCAGGAATCTGTTTGTACAATAAAAAAGCAATAGAGAAAGAGATTGGGCATTAAGATTAACGTTTCTCATCATGAGGACCCCATTAGTAAAGAACTTACTGATCAAAAAGTCAAATAACAAGAACAATAATAATGGTTAAAAAAACTCTGTTGAGATATAGATTTTAAAATTTGTTAAAAAATGTACTTACTGTTCAGTGTATTAATAATCGTATGCTTTTAGGGTCTCTGTAACTCGAGTCTTTTGATTGATTTTTCCAATGACTTGCTTGGAAGCTTGCTCTTCAGCTTTTTTCTGGGTTTTCTCAGGGATCGACGGTAAATCCGTTCCTTTAAAAGAAGATCTTTCGGATTTTGTTGGTTTCTGAAGGCGTTGGTTTGGGCTTCCAGCTAAGAGAGAAGATTGATTCTCCAATGATAACTTCGAACCATCTGGCTTTAGATTTGCAGTTTGAGGGGAATTGAGCACAGTGCCTGGATTGCTGCCTTGCTGTGGCTCTATCTTGACTCTTTTTGGGTTCTTAGCTGAGACTACCTTTGCCTTATCAGCTGGCATAGTTTTCGTTTCTTTAGCCGGCTGTTTTGTGGGCGTTGGTTTAGATTGCTTTGCTGATGTTAGCGAACTCTTTTTCGTTTCATTTTCCTTCTTTGTAGCTGCTTTGAACGAGCCCAGAGTTACCGATTTAATGTTCGGGTTTTTCGCAGAGTGGTTTTGGACAGAAACGTCAGTTTGGGGCTGTTTCGTTCCCTGTTTCTTTTTTCCCGTGGGCTCTCCGCCAGTTTTTTTCCTAGCCTCCGTTATTGAAAACAGAGTCGATTCCCTTTCTGACCCATCAAGCGTTTTTGGAAGCTGCACTGTCGAGTAGCTTTTACTAAGCATCTTTCTTGATGGAGGGGGATTTTTATTATGTTTTTCCGAGTACATTTGGCTCGATGGTCTGCTGTTTTTCGAATTTGTTCTTGCACCTTCATGAGGTGGATCTTGATGATTGTTTCTTTGATTAAATGAACTCAAAGTGCTTGAAGATCTCATGCGTTGGCCAAATGGAGATTCCGAGCGATCGTTTTTATCGTCTCGTGGCGTGAATCCTCCTCCTCCGTTCACTTGATCAAAGCTGACGTCAGTGGCTTCTAGATTCTCAGTATAGGAGACGCTATGAGTCATTGGACTAGTGCTGCTTGGTCTGGTCTTCGCCTTCGTAGGCCGACTTTCTGTGTTTTTGAGAGCAGCAGCTATATTACTCCTTGGTCTTGTGATTCGACTGTCATTAACTTCGCGTTTATCATTTTCGTTCTTTTTGATTGTGGATTCTTTTTTTCTCAGTATTGATTCGCTTCCAACAGCATTCTGCTGGCTTGTTGTTTGTTTAGAAAGCTGTTGTGGCTGCTTTTTCGGAACCCTACTCTTCTCTTTGGCTCTCGTTGCATCGTCTAGATTTGCCTTAGGTTGTGGTTTAAAAGTTGATTTTTTCATAGGGCTGGCTGATATGTCCTTAGGAGCTGCTTTCTAGATATATATATTTATAGCATTCTTTAATGGATCTGCTGATGAAAATAGTAATCACCTTTTGAGGAAGTTTATGAGCAATTGCTTTTTCAGGACTCTGTAGATTGATTTGCTCAGAGAGTTTCCTTGGACTACTGATAGAACTCTCAGTGTGCATTACGTTTGAAATGTCCTTTTGCGCATCATCCTGGACTGTTTCGGTGACCAACTCACTCTGGCTCGTTTTCGTAACCAAACAACTTCCTTTGGAAGACTCCTCAATGAGGTGAGGCTGCGGCTCTTCCATCTGAATGTTTGCAAAGTCCTGAGTTCCCACACTTGATCAAACGAAGATTGAAACATGCGAGAAAAACATGTGATTACCTTGCATATGAATAAGATTGGAGTGTTGAATACTCGGTATGCATCTGTGCGCGATCTAATAAAAATCTGATAAAATGTTCGCGTTGCCTAATTATACTCTCTCTTCTGATATCCCTAAGAGTCCGGATGTCACACATTATCGTTCCTGTGCTTTCTATCGAGCCGCGCCTCTTCACATTACCGCCTTCTTGTGCTGTGCGACTTCTTGATCGCTGTCTCTCCCATTGACCGACTAATTCTGTAACTTGATCTAAAGGTGACTTATGCTCTAATAAAGAAACATGTCTTGAGTTTGCCAAGCATTTATGAGTACCTCTTGAGAAAGCTAAACGAGGAGAAGCTTGCTGAGTCGCCTTTAGTTTGGAAATAAGTCTCCTACTTCTGAGATCGCTTAATTCTATCAGTGATGAGAGGTTTGCTCGAGCTGGATCTTGTTACCATATGAAGCGTTAGAACAGTGACCGAGAGACTCTTCCGTATGAACAACTTCTGAAGTTTCTCCCATTTGCATATTTCGGAGTCGAAATCCACAAAAAATTAAAATTGTTTCGCAATATAATTTATTAGAGCTTGTACCTCTCGTTTTGTCCTGTAATAACATTTTGCACTGGATCATCGACACTTAATGTAAAACTATGGAGAATAAAAGTAAGAGTCGGAATCCGGTATACTAAGTTAGAATGTCTGGAAAAGTATCACTCTATTGAGCGTTAATGGGAAATTCAATTATTTCCATATTCGAAATAGCAAGAAAAAGCCAAAACTAAAAGAAAAATTCATTTTAGAGCGCTCCCCAAACCACACCGAAAATCTATTTGGAGAATATTTTTTTCTTCCAATGATGAAGATGACTTATCTAAAATGAAATATTGTAATCAATTTTAATCTTCAACCTCATACTTGCAATTGAAAAATACCCTTTTCAAGGTATTTCTCTCGATAAGAGGCTAAAATGCTCAAATGAAGAGCAGAAAATTTGTATTGTTTTCAGTATTTCAGAATCATGTTTTAGTTAAATGTCATATGAATATTTACATTGAATTTCGTGCATGCTGACATTTTAATTGCGCATTTCACTGATTATTTTTTCTATTTACTTCAAAATCAAAGAGTGCAAAAGAATCCATGCAAAAATATACAGCGTGCAATCAGTTGTTAAGCCTGCAAAACTCTTGGGAACATCATTCCTACTAAATTTGAAGACGAGAAGTTTCCGACACTTCAAGTGAAATTAATTTTGCGATTTGCTTCTGCAGAGCGATTAATGCGACCGTCGAAACTGCAAATAGTGCTACGTCCTTTATGTGCTCATTTCTTTGCTGTCTTGCCCCTATCGTAGTCGGGTGGATAAAATTACGGATTGACTTCTTTATTGAGTCGAAAAACGATGTGCTTTGGGCGGTACTCTTGTTGTTTTGCATTTCACTTTGATATTAATTAAGGTATTACAAAAACAGTACATAAAACAGCCTATTAAAGCGGAGTTTCGGCTATGTTCAATTGAAAAGCTTGTTGTTTTAGCAGCTTATTGAACCAATCATCTAAAAAAAGATGTCGGCTCCCTTGGCCATCCGAGAACGAAGGGTATAATAAAGCTTATTGAAAGTGCACCCTTCGTTTTCATATAGAAAGGCATTCGAATTCTGTCAAGATACTGATTTTCGTTCTTAGAAAAATTATTCGAATATTTTCTTCAGTAATTTCTATGCAAATAAAAACAGGTCTTATTATTAGCATTGAGAATAGGATGTTATTTTTACGCGTGTAATCGTCAAGGGTAAAATCTCATGAGGTTATTGGCCGAACATATTTTCACTCTTAGTCTAACATCTCCTCAGATTTTTTGAGTAAGCATGATTTTTCCCATCAGAAGATAGAGTCGGTCGTTTCTCAACATATATCCAGTTTTTCGCAAAATCATCTCCATCATAAATCACAGGCCTTTTTCTCTCCATTCAAATGCTATTCTATTATTATTCGCTCTCAAGGGGAAGAGAAATCCACTAATCAAACCTCTACTCAAAGTTTTTTGAAAAATACGCATGATCCAGCTAAGCTCCCTTCAAAATCAGATTTGAGATACTCACAGAGTAATTCTTTTTGCTTTATAGTTGATTTACGGTATTCATAATCCAATATTAAACTTGATAAATTGCCCTTGATTTTCCTATGCAAAGAAAATCGACTCTAAACTCTATTTTATAGATTAAACTTATTCCCAGAGCTCCTTGATAATTCTCTTATCTTGCTCGAGTTGCTTTACTCTGAGTGCACCTTCAAGCATACCTACCTTGAAATGCGCAACTGCCAATTGATTCAGGCATTTAATAACGTCGTTGCCCATGCGAATAGACCTTTTTAAACAGTTTAGCCCACTTCAATAAAACAATGCTTATACCCGCAAATATAGAGGAGTCCATTTTGATCGAAAATTGTTTTGGCAACCTCTTCACCGTGCTTTTTCATCAGATCTTGCACGTAGCATTTTTCCTCCTAAATTGAATGAAAATAATTAATTTCTGAGCACTATAAGCCTTTGTTTACTCCCTCTCGAGAGAAAGCGCAGTATAATCTATTGGCGATTCCTTCCTTATGGAATCTCTCAAGCTCTTCCTTGTAGATGTAGTCAGAATTGCTTCTTCTGCATCCGAAATACAAAGTGATTTCGCCGTATCGTGTATTTTCACCTGCGAATTGTACCAAATTAGACTTTATCATAAATGTATTAGAATTTACCCTTCGTGACAAGATATTCTTTCTCCTCCAAAAATCCTCTGAAAGGAGCAAGACCAGCACCAGGGCCAACAAGCACCAACTAAGGAGAAAAGAAAATCGTTAGTTATCACTGTTTCAAATTGGATCGCTTACAGGACGGTTGGCATCGACTGGAAGTGTGAAGAGAGAGTCTTTAACACCGACACGAGCTTGAAGTTTAGTTCCTGGGTTCTTGATGAAGTGCTCGAGAACTCGTCTGTAGTAGCCAGAGGCGAGTCCAGGTCTCCATTTTCCATCAGATTTGAATTCCAACAAACTTGCGCAGATGTGGATGGTGTCAGGGTTCTTGAGGGAAGATGAAGCAATTGTGAAGTATCGAGGCTTGATAGTGTCAGCCACAAAAATAAGTTTCTGGAGATCGAGTTTGACGTCATATTCAATGATGATATCATAGAGTCCCTTCATTGGCTTGCCAATATCGGATTCGTATTCATCCTTTCCAGCTGCAGATGCCATACGAAGGAGCCTTTAGTAGCAATAACATTAATATTCAGACCCCGAAAAAATTTTTTTACTTTGCTTTCTTTTCTTCATTTTCAACGTACTTGGCCAGGTTCTTCAGTGTGCTCTTTCTAAATAAATCGGTTATTATCCACGCTCTTCGATTAGGTTAAATTTTACTTCAATGGGCCTTGGAGGTCGCAGAATTTGCTCAAATAGGTTTTTACAGTAATTGGCGAAGGGAATGGGTGTTTAAATTTAATAGGGCTGATGTTTTCTTTGTTCTCTTCAATGGAGAAGGCTTGGTCTAGCTTCGCGCCGATTCTCTCAGCGATAACTTCAACAAACTTTGGATCGTTCTCAGGGTAGATGAAGAGATTTGCAGCAGTTTGGTATTTCAACCCGCAGCTTCCAGTTTCGAATTCAATATGAAGTGTTGAACCTTCATCATTATTCTGACGAAGCTCATAAGCCTTTAGGATGCTAACAGTCTTGCAAGCAAGGAAGTTTTTGGTCTGGAAATCGTATTCTACTCCTGATTTCTCAGCATCGAAGTTCTCAAACTCGATTTCCTTCATTTCTTCTTGGCCGAAGACCAAGTTGAATGGAAGCTGCTCTTCAGTTTTCTTCATTGCATCAGCTTCAACAGGTTTAATTTTTTCCTTCAATTCCTTCCAAAGGTCAGTTTTCCATTCATTAAAGTCATCCTCAAGAGAACCGTCATCATCTCCTTCACCATAGCGATAAATTCTAATGAAATAGTGTTAGCAATCGTTTTCTAGATGAAGAAATTACCTTTCTCCACCGAGCTTGTCGAGATGAGCGTCAGTTCTCTTGCCCATAGCGTTGAAAAATTGATATTGTTTGTTTCCAAGTCCGAAAACACTGAATCTCACAAGCTTAAGGATACCGCTTTCTCTTTCTTCTGACGTAAGCCACTTGTAGAACTTTTCAGCGTTATCAGTAGGCTCTCCTTCGCCTTGAGTTGCCATGCAGAAGATTGCAACCTTGGGAGTAACGAATGTTTGAGGGTCAAAATCTTGGAGGTCAGAAATTATGGGCTGGAAGCCGTTTTTGGCAGCTTCTTCTGCTAATATTTTGCTGAAATTAGCAGCTGTTCCGGTTTGTGATCCGAAGTAAAGATAAATTGGGCCATATGTGATTGATGGCTTGGATTCTTCTTGCTTTGCCCTAATAAATCAGAAGTTAGCATACAATAGATCAAAAGGGATGATATTTTCAAAGTATTGGGAATAAAAATGGAGGAAGATTGTTACTCTTTGTTAGATAGATTCTTTTCATCAGGGCTTTTCGACTTTTTGGAGTCTCCGATTGCTTTAGTTGGTGTCATTTTCTTGAGAACTATGACTGTGGCTAGGATTACAAGGGCTGTGCCGATGAATAGATAAGCGAGATTGTCTAACATTGTTACTATTGAAATTTTTTCTATTTTAGTGTTTTCTAAAATAGGTGAAATTATTCAGATTCGTTGTCTTGTGTTGTATAAGCAAATACACGCTTTAATAATTCATTATGAAAAGTTATCGTTCTCAAGAACTATAAATATCAGACAAAAAATGCTAAAAAAAGGCCTCTGTATACAACGATTAAGGAGTTCTCACTGGTCAAATTTAGTGGAATCGGAGCCCACAGGGTATTTTCTGCCACAAATAAAAGTTAATGTTTACTAAAAAGCGTATTTCCTGAGGAACGGCATTCAGAAAAATCGCGTAAATTAGATTGATTACCGTATATTAATTCCAAGCTTATTCGAGTCATTGAGGATTGGCAACACAAAACATGAATTTGGAAATACAGAAAAATAGAAGCTCAAGATTATGGCTCTATTCTTAAACTGTGAAAGGCTAGTTGAGTATTGGCGTGCATGCTACACCTTTCAGCCCTTAAAAAAAAGTGTAGAAGAGTTGGGGGTTGCCTTTAAAAACAATCTGACGTATTTTCAAGCGTGATGATGCGTAGGTCGTAAAATACTGGTCTTTATTTTCGCGCCAGAATTCATCAATAACAAATTTAATAAACATTTTCGCTCATCTAAGTCACTCAATAAACTCAGTTAAATTGATAGTGTATTTGGGTTTGCCGGTAAAGCGATAATAGAGGCAAGCGCCATCATTGTACTCAGTAAAATATGAGTTAGAAGAAGGATATGTTCGTTGGTTAGTAGCATTCAGAAGAAAGCTTCGAATTCGATTTTGGAATACTCTTATCGAATTCAAATTTAGGAAATTTGTTTTTGGAGCGTTTTATAGTTAGAAGGGTTTCAATTTCTCTCAATTAGCAAATAGAGACAAGAGAATGGATGAAAATGGAATCCAATGTGATGAGACGCTGCTAGAGTCAAATCTTCGCGTCTGGTAGCATAATCCCATGTCTTCGCAAGTCTTCGGGAGGCATCACGAGGACTAAAGAATAAAATGGCTTTGACCAATATAAAATGATATTCAGAATTAAATTATACATCTCATTTTGAAAACGCTCTTCTAATTCAATGAGAACTTAAAGAAATATTTGCAGAGGAGAGACTCAAATGTTACCAAACTGTTTGATTAGCATCCAATCTCAAAATTCAGCTTCCTTTTTAGTCTTGTTACAGATCTTAGAAGAATAGCATTTCAGACAGCAAAATTTTTCCTACAACACAATTGATTTGGTAAATGTCTATTGACCACATCACATGACCGGATTCGAACCCAGCAGCAGTTAGGTTTTCCTAAGCAATTGGAATGTGCTCTTAATTAGTTTTCCTTCTCGTTGATTTATTGGTGCTTTCTTTTGAAGGAGAAATTTCCCTTTTCTTCAAATCTAGGAGTAATAAATACACATAGGGCATATTCTTCATTGAATCCTACATACAGTTAGCAGAGGATTTTACTATTCAAAAAAGCTGGTACTTAGTCTCATATTATTTTCACATACATTGTTCTGTAAGTATTTTAACAACTTTTTATCCTAGCAAATATGTTTACCTCATTTCAAAGGATTGAATGACAAATTGTCTATGAAATTATGCCCTAGCAACATTGAGAAGAAATGCAACCTTATTCAACCTACCATCGATCAACCTTCTGAAGCGCCACCACCAGCAGAGTTTTGTAATACTACATATCACATTTCCAGATTTAATCTTTTACATGCCCAATCTTGTCAGAAATAAAAATTAACCGGATTTGTCGAACATGCAAAATCTCCTCGATAAGGTTCTCAGCAGCAAGGAAACTCAATTCCAAGACAAAAAAAAGTTGCTCGAGCGAGTAATAGCAACCCTGAAGACCCCAGACCAAAAAGCAACCCTACTCAAGACCATCCTGGAGTCACTTTTGAACCAGCATTATGTAAGTATTCGCATATTTCCTCCTTCTGACAGTCTCTGATACACAATTCAGGACTACCCTCATCGCACTGAACTCATATGTGAAATGCTAGCAAACCTCACCTCATTAGACATGGATTTCATGGACATCGATACGCATTTAGACTTTCTTCGAGATGCTCCAGAACTCGAACTCACAATCAGTTGGATCAGCCACATCCTCAGGAAACCAGTTGACAAAAGCATAATGAACAGCTTAAAAACTATTTGGGTGAAAAAGCTCAATAAACTTGATGCATATTGGCACTGTCACTATTTCAAAGACCTAATTACTTACAAAGAAAAGCAGCTTAAACAGCAAGAATCGAAGCAACAGTCTATGCAATCAGAGGAGCCTGTGAAACTACCACCCAGTCTTCAGTTTTTCAATCATCAGACGTTTTTTTACCGAATAAAAATCATATTTGATTTCATGATCATGAATCAGTCTTTCCCAACACACGGAATTGATCTCAGAGAGGTAAGAGATTTGCCTTTTTGTGGTATAAAAGCATATTCAATACGAATAGGTGTATATATCATGGCTGCTAACGCTAAAAGCAAATACTCCAGAATTAACAAATTTTGTTGAAAATTTAGTAGCGCACATAATTGACATCAGCGAGAAATCGAACAATCATTACATCCCTTGTTTCAAAGCCGTTTTTCGAGCGATAAGATTCCAATATACTCCCGAGGATGTGCTTCAGCCTCATTATAGCTCGTACGAGTTGATTCAACGAGTAAACCTCAAACAATTGACACAGCAAATATTGAATGTAATCCACATGAATAGATTAGAATATCCGCCTTGGAGATATGTGCAAATCCTTTTCTATACGAACAGAAATGGGATAAGAATGACTGGAGTCGTATTTTTAAGAATCTGATACGAATTGGATTGAGCGAGAACGTCGGATTGATCTTCATTTCCCTATGCAAGAATTTTGCTGCGTCAAAATATTTCGAGCTGCTTACAAAAGTGCAAGAAGACACTGTCGGCATGCTCATTCCAGCGCTTAAGGTGCCTGAGTGGCAGGATGCTGCTTTATCGATTTTGAAATATTTGCTGAAAGATGGGCCTGTCAATAGCAATTTAATGCGCAAAATACTAGATAAATTGATCAAAGCACTGCAAGAAGTCGATAACATGGGTCAGTTATCATTCGCAGAAGAACTCGGTGTCGTTGTTTATCATCTTTCTGTGAAATACACTGATACTGCAGTCGGCCAAGATTTTGCGAATAAGGTCAAGGAAGTTTTCGTCACCACGAACTTGAAGCAAGCGTATGAGAAAGCTCGATCTCAAAAGAAGGGCTATTTTAACTGGAGTGACCCTAATAGCGCAACTGACGAGGAAAAGGTCCCTTTCAGAGGATTAGCAAACATTGGCAACAGTAAATATGACTTGTTCTGGCTACGATTTATATTAATTCGAGTAGCATGCTATATGAATAGTTTTCTCCAAGCCCTGTTCATGACTAAGGAGTTTCGATATAGAATCCTCAACCTCACTCTGACTGAGTTGGGATATCAAAAAACCGATCCAGACCAACTAAAAGACGGGAAAATAGACCCTGCTGTCATTGCTAATAAGAAGAAAGTGTTCGCGATATTCCAATTGCAAAAAGTCTTCGCTCTGCTAATGGGCGCTCAACGCCCTGCAATTAACCCCTCGTTTTTGAAAGCAGTCCTTCCAGACTTCTTTAGAAACTCGTTTGCGCAGCAGGATAGTTCTGAATTTGGTAAAGTATACCTCGACGAAATTGAACGCAGTCTTAAAGACACAAGCGAGAGCGTAATATTCTAATGTACTTTACAAATTTAATGATTCATTTGAAAAAAAAAAAGCAGAACTTAATTTCTGAGCTTTTTACTGGAGAAACACTTACTACTATCGAGTGCAAAGATTGTGGAAACGTAAGGCAAAGGACGGAAACATTCCTGGATATGGGAGCTCATTTTGACGAGACGGACAAGACTAAAGTATATTCGTTAAAAGCGATGCTGGACAAGAATTTCGAAGATGAGAAATTCGAAGGCGACAACAGCTTCTTCTGTGAGAACTGCGGAAAAAAGTCTACTCTAGCCATCAAACGAACGATACCACGAAAATACCCTCCAGTGCTTATGATCACATTGCATCGATTCTATTTTGATATGAGCACGCTCAAGCGACTGAAATTAGTTAACTATGTGGATATTCCAACGAAAATCACGCTTACAGTTCCGGCTACAACTGAAGGGGGTGCTGAAGAGGAGATCAGCTATGGTTTATTTGCAGCCATCGTGCATAGAGTAAGCTGCTTCGACTTTGAGCAGTAATTCAAAGTCCTTTTATGATTAGGGGTCGACTCTTGACTTCGGACATTACTATTCGATTGCCAAGGATGATTTTGAAACAAATCAATGGACACTTTTTGACGATTCTACAGTTAGAGTTCTTCCTGAGGATACAGACGTGTTTGAATATGTGAAGTAACTAATAACTATTAATTCTGAGTTCATGCTATTCCATTGCAGGAAACATAATGAGGATGCTCCGTATATCCTTTTCTATCATCAAGTAGGGAAATACAACGACAATAAACCAAGACCAGACTTCAAACTAAAGTATTTTTACTTTTTCAATTCCGATGGAATAACTCAATTTATTTCATTAGCACTTCTCTCTCAAAGATCGTGGAGCAAGACAATCTACAACACCTGAAGGAAGTCGAAACTAGTACCAAGGCTTTCACTTCTCTTGCAGCGTTGAACCTTTCGAGTTTGAACTTCATGAATACCTTCCGCAAGGATAACGATGACGACGAGAACGATAACAATGGCAATCCGATGAATCCTTTCAACAGCAGATTTATTTGCTAGTGTTTTCAATAAATACACTCGGAGCCAAAATGGGAAACGACCCTTAGAAACTGGGCTTTGTGCGCCCTCTTCTGACGGTAAACTAAAATTAAAAGCATCAGAGTGAATGTATTATATTCAGTATAGCTTTTTTAATGATTCCAATAAAGCATTATCTATACTCTCATCACATATATCATCACATTTGAAAGAAAAAATTAATAAAATGATTCATCGAACAAAGTTAAGCCTTTCATCAAAAGATAAGAATTTGAAATCGACAATTTAAAACACTACAACTCATCATCCCATTCATTTTTTTCGGAAGGATGGAATTCTTGCCTTACGTCATAAACAAAGTCAGGATCACCAGGCTTCTTTTGATTCTTCATGAACAGGACATCCATTTTCTTCTTATGCTTCTCCAGCTCTTCAGTACTCAATTTGTTCAAATTAGTATTCGAATAATCAACGCCTTTGTCGTCATCATCATCCACATCCCAGAACCCATTGCTATTTGACAAAGAAGCGGTTTTATTCTTGCTGGAATCTGAAGTTGCCGAATTTTTCAGAAGGGTGCTGCTATTTTCATCATTCCAAGGCTTTTTAGTCGTGCTGTCTGTACTGAAGGTATTTAGCTTCAAGCCAAAGGAAGCTTGCTTTCCAGTTGCCATTTCGGAGCCAAATGAGGGCAAGACGAGTGTATTTGTACCATTACGGCCGTTGTTTTCTTGCGTAGAAGGCTTATATGAAGAAGTACCAAGAGTCAAGATATCAGGCTTTTGAGCAGTTTCAGCACTCTTTGAGCGAGTTTCTGCACTGCCAGTTGTTGGACGTGAGTCCGAAGCTTCTGACTCTCCTAACTTCTGTTTTATCTTTTCTATGAGGCCTATCATAATTCATTAAGTGCTGATTTTCAAGGAAATGTCGTACTATTTAACTGTTGATCTGAGACCTTATCAGCAGGCAGATAAGATCCATGTTTTTTTCTTAAATGATCTATCAGTTCCTGATTCTTAATGACCGATTTCAGATGATTCAGCCTCATCTTGTGGTGATAAAGCTTTCCACTCGATGGAACGAGGTATTCAAGGACTAACAGAATAATTATAAGATAAAAGACGTAAATTTGCAGGGTTTACTTATGGTGGGAGGGTCATAACGTAATCCGAATCTCTTCGGAACAAAGTCTGACGGATTTATTTTCGCGGAGTTTGAAATGAAATTGTCTTTGGCTTTTTGAGTATTCAGAGAGCTTGCTCCGAAGTCAGACTTCAGGCCAGAAGAGGTTTTCGAGGAACCTCCGAAAGTAAAGTAGCTCATGGTTGGTTGAGTAAGACCAATTTATTGCACTAAATCGACTAAATAATTTAATTTCAGTACTTTGGTATGGTTCTTTAAACTGCGCATGTTTGCAAAAATTAACTGCGTTAAATCTTAGAATATTATATTCTGAGCATTCTCGCTGAGAGGCATTTATTTTTCCTTTTTCACCTTGCTTCTGAACCATAAGTCGCTCTTATTTTTGTGTTTCTATACTTTTCTAGCGAAGGTCGAAAAAAGTTTTAAGATGATCGCCATGATAGCAAAAAAAAAAATCAGACACTCTCAGGCCATTATTAGGTGATCACCGGCGCTTGGCAAGAAGGCACTCTCTCTTATGTTCCTCGTATAGAACCATCGTTTTCGGCGAGCTTGACCATCAGATTTCGACTTCCCAAGATGCTATTGCTAGATCTCTTAACCTTGATGAGGAAAAGCGTCGTTTTTATTCGATTATCATTTGATGAAGCTCTTTGGATTTTAACAACATTTTGAGCGTTTTTGTATCCAGAGAGAAGATTCAGTTGTTTGCTTATCTTTTCAAATTACAACATAAATAGCTAAATCCGAACTTAATTTTTAATTTAGGGCCTATGATCGCTTCAAAGAATCTCCTTTTTAGAACTTACCACAGTGGACTGTGCAGCTTCCCTGCCAGAGCTTTCAGCACAAAAGGAGGAGATAAGCAAAAGTTCTTCTTATTCTTTTTCGGCGCTCCTGGCGTAGGCAAAGGAACTTACTCAAAACGATTGGCAAAAGACTTGAAACTGAATGAAGTTTCAACCGGAGACGAGCTCCGCGCCATCATCAAAGGAACGACCACAGGCTACGACCCAAAGTTTGTGAAGGAAATCACTGAAACAGTGAATTCCGGAAAGTTCGTCAGCGACAATATCGTATTTGATATCATTAAGAAGAAAATAGACGAATCAGAGCGAGGAATCATCTTAGACGGTTTCCCAAGAAACGCTGAGCAATTTAAAAAGTACAAAGAGCTCTTCCCTCTCCACTTGGTCGTCAATTTCTTCCTTCGAAAGGACGTCCTTGTTGACAAATTGCTTGGACGCAGAATCTGCGAGAAATGCGGTGGCAACTACAACATTTGCGATATTAAGGATGGTGAATATGATATGGAGCCACTTTTGCCATCAAATTGCACGCAATGCAAGGAAGGTGAGTTCTTGAAAGAGAGAGCTGATGACACCAAAGAAATTATCGAAAGAAGATTGCAAGACTATGAGGAGAAAACTGCTCCTTTGCTTTCTTTGTTTGAGAAAGACGGTGTGTTGGTGAACTTTGAACCAAAGAAGGGAGTAAAGGACTACCCTGAGATCAGAAGAATCGTTCAAGAGCGTCTCAAAATCGATCAATAGTCAAATTTTGATGATAAGTCAGTTAGGTACATGTGCATCGTATCTAAGAGCTTAGTAGGTCGTCAAATCTAGCACGATATATAAAAGTTCCGTAGTTTCATAGAGAAAAAATTTTCACATTCCTTCTCATGAAATAGGAGTTCAATTTTCGCTGAGAGTTAAAGATAGAGATATTAGTTGTTGGAAACTGTATCGACAGTATTGAGAACGAAATGATAGAAAGGTTTGAGATATGTAGTCTTTCTGAAAACGAGATAAGGGAACTAAGTTGATATTACAAACCATTTTACTCATGAATTCACAATGGAATTAAAAGTTCGCTAACTCCGTTCGAATTCTTAATTAATTCAAAATTTGATACTGAAAGATGCAAAGCTCAGAAAATTCGCTTATTGAACTCCTCCAAGAAGATCTGCAGATCAAACAACGTGTAAAGGAACAAGTAACCTCTATAATGACGACTCTTGAGCACGGATGCGGAAGAGCGAGATGTTTTGGTCCTTTGTGCTCATCGAATCCAAGTAGAAATACCTCTCACGATCTCTCTTAATCTGTGAATAAATATTAGTTGTTCCTTCAATGAGGAAAGTTGACGCTTTTTTATTTGCAATGAACAAAGCAACGCAAGATATCTTCCTATGTACTAGAGAGAAAGCGATCGCCCCTGTACAAAGATCGAATCTAGCTTTGCTCTTCAAGCTGGAGAAGGAGATACTGGAGACCTATGCAAATGATATTAAAACTCTATTTTCAAACCACCTCGCCTTAAACTTCAGCTTCGTTGCCTCAGAAAACATACAAGCTATAGACGAAAAGAACATCCAATTAGATTTTGAGTGTATATCAAAACTCCGAAAGCTCATCGCAAGTAACAAGATCATAGAAAACCACTTCATTGAAGGAGCCGTAAACTATTATTATGAGCTTTCGCGAGCTAATAATTCACAAAATCATTTAGAAAGATGCTTGCAGTTCATTTAATTCGTACGTGAAAAGTAGTTCAGTAAATCTTGGAATCGAGCTTCGCGTATTTCCGATACTGATCCTGTTCCTTGCCTCTCCAGCTGAAGAGTACAACCGATCGTTGAGTGTCTTGATGGACGCTTATAGCTGCCTCAGTCAAGAGAAGCAAAGGATGATTGATCGTTGGTTCATGACACTTCCGAAGTCGGAGTTTGTTTTTCTCATTGAAACCGTGAAACAGGTCATCGCTCAGCGGTTTCTTATCATTAAACAAAATGGCAGCTCCGATCGCAGTGCGCTTAAGCCTTTCTTACTGCTGTTAAAGATTCTTCATTCAGTCAATGCAAAGTTGAGTCTTGTGCCGTCCAAAGAGTTCTACGTTGATATTCTCGTCGAGGAAGTCGACGTGGAAGATGAAATTACGATATGGAACAAAAATAAAAAGCACAAAACAAATACTTTCACATTCATTGACTATCCTTGGGCACTTGACTGCGGCTTCAAATCGAAAGTGTTAGAATTCGAAATACACCAGGAAAGAGAGGCTTTCTTAATGAATACGTATTTTGCAGGGTTTAATCTCGAGTTCGTTATCGAAGGCGCGGAAAGTCTATTCTTTCATAAACTGCATGTGAGGAGAGAACATCTGATTGAAGATACTCTCAATCAGTTGCTTAACCCGCTGATAAATTTCAGAAAGAACATAAAAGTAATGATTACTTGAGAATATTGCTTGTTATAATGTGCTGTTAGGTCAAATTCGTTGATGAGCAAGGCGTGGATGAAGGAGGTGTGCGAAAGGAATACTTTATGCTGATGACAAAGGAGTTGTTTGATCCAAAATATGCTACTTTTGTCCCAATAGAGGTAAAATTCCGCTTTTCTTGAAAGAAAAAAGGCTAATTCAATTCCACTCTCTCCTAGAATAATAAATATATTTGGTTCAATCAGCATTCCTACGACTGTAATTTACACTTTGAGCTGTTTGGAATCATTATTGGCCTGGCTATTCAAAATTCAATAAACCTTGACGTGAAGTTCCCGAATGTGGTTTACAAAAAA
>ENA-UOTZ01001157-UOTZ01001157.1-compost-metagenome-genome-assembly--contig:-NODE-1157-length-19288-cov-5.089948_pt1 | contig 19288 bp, 17 predicted proteins | sample MGYA00238144_ERZ746983 | MGnify/ENA primary metagenome ERZ746983 (study PRJEB28759, sample SAMN06268863) | compost metagenome | isolation source: single cell | place: USA: California, Emeryville, Joint...
CTCCTACGGCTGATTCTAACATTTCCTAATAACCGTCAATTGATACATCAGTCATTCTCAACTACATTATTACGAAAAATAGTTACTCGACTCTTACATCAACATTCACACTTTCTACATTGATTTCATATTGTATCTTCTCATGGCATCTCTCAACTCCTCATCATGTCTCCTAAATACCAAATCAATGAGCCAAAACGAATCAAACGTAATTTACTCAGCAAGCTCTTGAATGCGAGCATGAGCTTGGGCTCGTTCCATTCCAAAAACTTTCTCGAGCCGTTTGCGCTCCTGCGGATCAAAAACACCTTGAAGCTGCAGCTCCCTTTGCTTCTCGTTCTCTTGCTCTTGCTCAAGGAATAGAAGCATGTCCCGATTTTGCTTGACTCTTAAAGCCTCTAGCTCTCTATGTCCATCCTGATCACCTCCTCTTGACTTCGAACGAGCATGCTGACTGCTGTGAACTGTATTATCATAATAATTTTTAGTAATTTCTTCTAATTATGTTATTTTATTTTTTTTACTTGGCCTTCCGTTTCTTTGCTGAGAGACCGATCGCTGTGGTGGAGTGGGTCTTGTACTGAAAGGAGTCGGAGTGTTTGACCTTTGACTCGAATTCGGCCGGAAAAAGCTACTCTGACTCATATTTTCTTTTGTCCCTCTGGAATGAATACTCAGATCAGCTCTCGATTTCTTCTCTTTTTCTCGTTCAAATTCTTCCAGCATTTTTTGTTTACTCGCTTCCATTTCTCTTCGCATCGCTTGCCTCGTGTCCATTAAATTCTGTCGCTCTATCCTATTTCCAAGCAGTATAGACCCATGCATGACCAGCAATAATAATTACGTTATTCGGTTCGCTTTCTCTGTATCTTTCATTATTTTCTCAAATATTTTCTGCCGATGATACTCCTGCATTTTGGCTATCCTCCTGATATTCTCCTCTTTGTCATATTGTTTAAGGACCTCAAAGTTATGCCTTTCTTGCATCTCTTGCTGCTTATTTTTTTGGGTCGCTGCAACCTTCTCGTCCATCTCACGAGCTTTCTTCTTAAACGTATCGATTCGGTATTGCAGCCTCTCATCATTTTGTTTCTTAACCTATAACGATACCATAGCAATTTACAGGAGTCTAGATCTGCAAATATCGCTACTTGTTCTCTATATTGCTGCTTTTCTCTTTCAGCTCGTAGTTTTTCTTGGCGTTCTATCTCCGCTATCTCATCCAGCTCTTTCTTGCGTTCCTCCGCATGCTGCTTTTTATTGTAATAATCCTCTCTGCGCTGCTCTATCATCCTTTGATTTTCCTCCTATAATAATATTAAGCCTGGAAACGCTATTAGAACATCATTATACAATAACTTTCTGTATGAATCTCGACTGCTCCTCAGCCCTTCGCTTCGCTTCTTCTTTCTTTAATTCCCTCTCCTGCTCGAAGAGCCTTCTTCTTTCTTCATTTAGAGCTTGTTTTCGATAAAATTCCTACAGATTAATCTCATCACTGACTGAACTCGACACCAAACTCACCCTTCTTTTCTGTTCTAACATTTCCTCGTTGCGATTTTTCGCGCTATTGATTTTCTCTTCGTGAAGACGCCGCTGCTGTTCTGATAACATCTGCCGTTCTTTTTGCTGTAAGAGCATATTCTACCACCATCAAAACATTAACTCAGAGCAGGCGATCTGAATAGCGTACCTCCTGGCGAATTCTATCATGTTCTTCCATTTCTTTTCTCTTAGCCTCTAATCTCCTCTGCTGCTCCATTATTTTTTCTTCGGTTTTTTTCATGAACTCCTCATGTCTCGCTTTCTGCTCCTCTTCTTTTCTTTTATTTTCTAACTTTCTTTCGAATTCTCTTTCTAATGTAAAACTGCATCAGTAAGAGCTTATAGTCAAACCACGGACCTTTTTCCCTTCTAGCAGCTTCCATTTCTCGCTCATAAGCCCTCTGAGCGAGGACTTTTTGCTTAAGCATCTCTTCTTCTTCTCTTCGTTTATTTTCTATTTCTTGCTGACGCCTCTTTTCTTCAGCCTATTTGCTAGTTTAGTTAATTGTCTCTTGCATTCGAACCTCTTGACGCTTTTGCTGAACCATCAGCTCATGTAACTCCTGCTTTTCTTTGAGTTTCATCATTTTCTCATTCTGCTTCTCTCTGATCTCCTGCGCCTTCATCTCATGGTCCATTACTTGTTTAATCTCTCTTTCCTATTATTTATCATCGTCCACAATGTCAGTAACTAATCTTTACTTGCCGATATCTAATTTTTTCAAGCTGTTTCCTTTCCCGTTCTATCAACCCCGAGTCAATATTACTTGGATAATACGACCCTCCTTTCGAAAAGCCTCCTGTTTTGTTTGCTCCAAAACTGGTTGAATAGAAAGACTTTGACTTCTCCTAGTTCTATTTAGCAAAGGAGAATACAGCCGGATATATACGTCAATGTCAAAACTAATAAGACCATTCCTTTCTTCCTCCATGACGGTTTCCCTCTCCTACATTCAAATACATAGTTTGTATCTCCTCCCTATTATAACTGACCTCAAGGACCGCTCTCAATTTCTCTTGTCTTTTCTCTTCAATATGCTCGTATAGAAGTTGAAAGCCGTCTTCATCAAGTTTTTTCTCCTTGAACAATTTTTTCACATCTTGCAATGTCTGAATAATAAGCTCCGCTGGCTCAACTCCTTGTCGTCGACAGGCTTCAAGGGAACGCGGACTAATGATTTGGATTAATTAATCTCTCTCTCGCTCTTCTTTATGGAATGCTGTACCTATTCAATATTGTTCGTTTCTTTGAGGTTGGATCGAAATTTTCAAGAGTAATAAGTCGTCCTTCCTAGCATTCGTTGAATAAACATCGAAGCTTTACGAGACAGTTTTACTTGAACCGACATGTCTGATCTCAAAAGTTTATGAGTGCAATAACCCTTTAGATCTGTTTGACAATTTTAAAACCGAATTTATTGAGCTGCAATAAAAATATTTCGCAGATTGCACCCAACCTTCTTTGTTAAACTCATCGAGTGGCAACTTATAAAAGGTGCCTCAATTACTCGTAATCAGGCGACACTAGAACGAAGTTTGGCAATATTCACTTAGCAATCTCTAAGCAAATTACCATCGCAAGCAATACTAACCAAGGAAAGATCTAATATGGTTTTAATGGGGTTGAAAGAGAAACTGCAGGTATTTTGAAATTGGAAGAGTATGAATTACCATATAATTAATTCTTCTAAACTGCTCTCATCAATTACGAGTCACAAAAAAACTCGAGCATCGTAATGTAAAATCTTTCTTAAATGATTGGATTCACTCTCCAATTTTAATTCATTTTAACTCATTGGAAACAATATGATTTATTTGATACATAATACATTAACATTTGAATCGAAAAGTTCATTATATTATGCCAGCTTCTCGCAGGATTTCTTCTTCAGAAAATAGCTTTGGATCTCGCCAATAATCGAATAGACTGCTGTCGTCTTTGTCTTCCAAACTAAAGTTGTTATACCTAAGAGAGCAAAAAAAAAAATGAATTACTCTTTGATTTCCTCATTCTCGTCCCCACTGCACGCCTCTTTGGGGTTCACCTGAACGCTTATTTCAGACAAAGGAGGAATCATAGAGGTATTATCAGAAAACCATATTTCTGCTTCCATTTCATCATCATCGTCAGCAACTTGAGCTACAGCTTGTTCGTTTGATAATTCTAAAGCGAACTTGGAAAAATAAAGCAATGAATATCATACTCTTGTTCTTTGCTTTCAGAATATTTGTATTGGGCTTCGAATGTTCTTGCTTTGGAATTCCATTTGAATTTGTATTCTTTGCTTCGGATTCCTCTTGAGTTGTTTCCCTATTCAATACAAGCATTGAATAATCAATTTCTTTTTTCTCAAGAAACTTCTTACTCATTCCTTTGACCTGTATTTTTCTCGGCATTTCTCTTGAAATTCTTTGATATTTTCTCTATTATTGCCTACAATAAACCCATATATATCACGTCATGACCCCTAACTGGTTTACGTCAAGGTTTATTTGAGGGTCTGATTTTTTAAATTCTTCTTCTGGTTTCACTCGTGGGTCTTGCCCTCCAATAACCGTTGAGTTTATAACATTGCAAGAAACTAAAAATTTCTCACAAAAAGTCTTCCATTCGGCATCTAGAGCAAAGTTTGATTTAAACGAAAGGAAGCCGTTGTCTACTCTGTAGTTGGGATTTCACAAACTCGTCAGATGACTCGTTTATCTTGTTAGATATTCTAACAATATGTCCCATATAGCCTTTTCTTATTTTTCTTTCAGTTCTTCGTGGTTTATAATGTGAAAAATGAATGACTCTGCAAGATTACCCAGGGAATACAAAATCAGGAGAGCTTGACAGCTTGATGAGAAAGCTCAAAATTTTTTCATCTTCGAAAAGCTAATTCATGATAAAGAGTCAATGCAAAACGCTATATTACGTGTTTTTTCAATGCGATATATTTCCCTTCGATAAGGATCAGGTCAATTATCTTCTCGACCTGATTGTGAAGCATATTGTTCCATTCAAATTCTTCGAAAAGCGATAGTATCGTGCACAACAGATGACTGCTGATAATCTTTCCATTAACGGCATTCTTATTCAGTTTTATCGCGAATCTTATCAGCTCGACGAGCTTCAAGCGCGTTAAACCCAACGGTTTGCTTAAATTTCTGAAAGAGTTTTCAAATTCAGCTCCCTATCAAAACGAAATTGAATTATCATAAGAAATCAGATAAAAGTTTTCACCTCTACTCTCATGCATAAGAAAGACTTTATTTCGTCAACATTTGTCACAAGCGCTTTTACAAGTGGCGAACTTTCAGTACATTTCAAATGTTCTATAACTTCTGCTGCTATATATTAGTAGTAAATTAAAACTCTGTCCAAGGTTTGGAGGTACTCTGGTTCACATTGCTGGGATCTGGAGCGTTTGTAGTTGATTCTAAAGCCATATAATGAGCCATTATATTGCTGAGTATGGTTATCGCTGCGTTTCGAGAAGGAGAATGCTGGAGTGTTGGTTCATTGACGATTAAATTGAAAAATTACATCTGATCTCAAATATTCAAAGTATTTATCCATTGCAGATTGTCCCAGAAGGTGGCTCAAGATCTCAATCACTCCGTTCATTGAATTACGCTTTGATAGCATATCACATATGATAAAAGCAGAGCTATTTATCTCCTTCGTTAGGACAGATGCATGCATAAGAAGATCTGCACAAGAGAAGGCATTTTACTTCAAGGTCATTATGTTTTGAAAGTTTATCAATGACCAGATTGATTGTCTCTATTCTCTTGTCCTATAGCCATGATAGCCATGGATGAAAACCCATACTCTCAAATTTAAAACTTACGATATAAAGTGGTTCAACGAAATTGCTATGTTCGATAGTGAGTAGCTTTGCAAGAATCTCAGCAATTGATTTTCCAACGGTCTTATTGAGCATTTTCTTCAAAATTGCTGGCTTTCTTTCGTATATATACTTTATCAGCTAGAAATAATTTTTAGAGTTAACCATAATTCACACCTTCTATTACATCATTTAAGCGTTTGTCAATAAGGCTGTCCACAATCTTACAAAAATATCCCGCTGACGTCAGATTAACTATTCCTCCATGGTTTAAGTAACTGAACAGCGCGTCAAGAAAAATATCATCAAAAACTTCATTCCTTTCAAGTCTTTCCTCTTCAACTTTGCATTGTATAGCTGTTTAGCTTGAGGGTTAAATAAGTTGAAACACCTTTCAAATTTCCCTGGGCATTTTGCTCAACTTGATCGTCTTCAGTCGACCTATGACTTGCACCTTTTTTCCTGAAGAAAGTAGACGCTATCAAGCTGGAATCACAGCTAAGGATCTCTCCCGCCACGAATGGATATCTTTATAATTTGTCGAATAACACTCATGTAGATTAAAAAAATCAATCTAACTTGAAAACTTTCTTTTGATCGAAATTTATCTGGGTTTCTGGTTCAGGCTCTTCAATTGCATATTTTATCAATTGCATGAAGTTATCCTCTCTTATCAAGCTACAAAGTTGTCGGATGGCTTATTCATCGAGTTTGGAACTATGTTACAATTGGATTAGTTTCTGATTGCCTGCTCTGATCTCAGCTTGAAGACCTTCCTCATCAAGCAAATCATCGAGTTCAAAGTTTTCTTGGTTTAGTAGCTCTTGTATCGCTACGGTGGCATACATGCCAATCATCGGAGTTCTTCGCAGAAAATTTTATTGCTGAAAATTTTTTTCTGTGATTAATATTCGAAATGCGTACTTTAGTTAGTCTTTCGAATAAACATACTGAATTAACGTATTCATTATCAAGAAATCGTAATAGAAGGCTCATACCCAGTAGTAATCTCGATTAGAGATGAAGTATGCATTAATTTTTGAATCCCTTTGTCTCTTCTTAATCACGTATACCCTGTCAGATGGTTGCCATTGACGTCCCGCTGGTAACTTCGTGTTTGTGTCGAGCAAGATAATTAGTTAATTTAGATTACTCTATAGTTGTTTGAATTTAAATTAATTAAAGAGAATATGTCATACGCAGATGCTTTCGTTAATCGGAAAAGAGAAAGCTTTTCCAAGCTCCAGCACCACCAAGATTATCTGAGCAAACTCATCAAAGACTTCAATCTGCAGATTGAAGACGATAAGCCAGGTTCGTTGCCGCATTTGCATCTCCAGCTAATTTTAACTAGATGGATTTGATACTTTTCAAAATACTTTTCAAACTTTCAAAAAGAAGGACACTCCCGAGAAACCTGAAACAGCAAGGCCCATTGAGGTATTTACAACATGCTATTGCCCAGCTAATTGTATCAGAGCAATGCTCCAGGAAGTCCAGGCATCTTGAGTGATGTGGCAAAGATTATAGAAAAAACCAAGAATCGCTACCGAGATTGGAACGCAGTTGAGCAACAGTTCTTGCAAACGAATAAGCCTCAACCGAAGAAGGTGGATAACACAGAACAGCTAAAGGAGGCCGATGATCTGATTTCAAAAATAAAAAATAGGTAATTCGTTTGTTGGCCAAGGGTATTTAGCTGCTGTTAGATTATTCTCAGTAGAAGAAGATGAGGATCCCGAACCAAAAGCAGTAGAGTCAACAGCAGTTTCAAAAAGTATGCCTTCCAAGAAGAATGCTAATAACCTCCTCTCGTAGATGTGTCAAAAGCGTCCTTTGACTTGCTCAAGGTCAGCGAATGCGTTTCTGTAGACGTTAGTGAAGCGACAAATCGAAAGCCTGAGGAAAGCACAAAAAATCAAACCGACCTTGAGCATTCTACCGAAGTCAGTCACTTCACTACCGAGCGCAAGTCAGTTAAAAGCGAGGAAAATGCGAAGAAGCCCATCAGCGTTGCTGCAGAAACGCAAGATCCTATTGAGAGAATAAACCAAGCCCTGGGCAAATCGCAACTCAAGCCAGCTAACAAGAAGTCTGAGGTGTCAGAGAAAAGAGAAGTACTAAAGGAGATTCAAAATAATTTGCCCATTGAATCAAATTCATCGAAAAAATCCGAAGCAAATTCATCAAAGATATCAGAAGCGCCAAGCACTACTAAGAAGAAGCCGATTGGTGAAAATCTCCCTAATCTTGGTGCTCAGCGAAAAATGATGCAATCACAGTTTAAAGAGAGATTCGCTCAATTAAAACACCATTATAAAGCGGAGATTAAAGTGGAGATGCCTCCCACCAGCACCACTAGCAAAAAATCAATCAACGCGGGAGATCGCAGCTTTCAAAGAGAAAATGAAGCAGATGTGACCAGAGTGCAGACTGGAAAGCTAAGCTTTAAGGATGAAGAGAGAATGGCTGAGGAAAGCTTAGAAGTGAGCCAGAGTAGTATGATTGAGGAGAAAGAAGAGGAGGAAAAGGTGCGATCTGAAATGAAGCGACCACCGTCTCTGCCAAAAACAATAGATCGCTATGATAATTTAAGTAATTAGGAATAGACTTGTCAGAATTTAATGATTTGAATAGGAATAGATCTGTTAGATGAATCATACGTGAAAAAGAGACTACAAGGAGAAATTGCGAGCACGCCACATGATCAACAGAATTTGTTTATAACACCGTTGAAGAATGTCTCAAATTTTGAAGAGAATTCAGAGCTTAACTACAGCCACTCCTTGCAAGAGGCATCGTTTCTGTTGACCGATGTAGCGAAGCACAGAGGTACAATTTTCGGGAGTTTCGATTGGTTAAAAGTCATTGTGAAAAGTACAAAAGAAGAGTAATAAGATAGAGGATTATGAATTGACCGATCAAGATAAGAAGGTATTAGAGGAGCGTTTTCAGTCGGATCTAGAGCTTCAAAAGCTACTTAAAAAGCGTGTGTTCGTTCAAAATAAGCTTGAGTAAGTATTATCTCCTTCGGAGCTCAATAAATTTATTTTATAGAGCCCTTCGCCTGCAAAGAAAATAAGCGCTAATTGCTCATAAATGTCTTAAAGGTTACAGGTCGATTGATGTTAACTGTGGTGATATTCTATTGATATCCTTAAAGAAATGGTTGTGTTTTTTTTTCCTTATTTTTTTGTTACAATTATGAAAAAGTTAGATGTATTGAATGTTTAGATAATTTCAATAAACTCTGTATCTTGAAGAAATCTTGTCTAAAAGCATCCGTTTCTGGTATGAAGGCTATTAATCAAGTTTCTAAGGTTTTGAGAATCATATATTTTTCCCCATTTATTCACGAGATTAAATTCATATACTGCCGAAATGAAATCATCAACGGCAAAATTTCACAATACGGAATATTGCTAGCTCGTATTAAGAATCTTTCGAGCTAATTGAATTTTTTTCAGAGTTATCAAATTCTTTAAGTAAGAAAGTCATTTGAGAGTCGACAGTGATCCATTATAAGGAATTTTCTAGGCTATTCGAGAGTTTTGTTGCTTGTGATTTAGAGTTACTCTGCGATGTTTAACAAAGTCCAAACTCCCTTTAGAATACAGTACTTCCATTTTGATAAATTTTTTTCTGGAAAAGCTCAGTTAACAGAAGTTCGTAAAGCAGCAAAGCCAGATTGTTACAACTTAAGAATAACCAGTGTAACTTAGACTGAGAGTAGCTGCTAGCATTGGGGGATTAGAAAATAGGTCTCAAAATAATCTGATTTTCGCGATAATCACCTCTTCATAGACTTATTTAGCTATTTTCTAAAAATTTATGTCCTTTTTTTCGACATTAGCCTCATTTTCTTCTGATCCTACTTATCTCCTAACTTCGCAGAAATCATTATGTATTGGAAGTCTGGCGATTCACTGAATACGACAATCTGAACCTCATTTCTTCTTTGGATTTTGTAATGGGCATCTTTAACGTTACACAGCTCTAATAGCCACCTAATCTCCTTTACTACGTCGGAATAGACCTTGGAAAAATCATTTTTGGGCATCGAGGCTAAAAATAATGCTTAGTAATGAGGTTACCAGCTTTGTTTTGTTTTTGGTTCCCTTTCATTTTTTCTTTCTCTATGAACCCGATTATAATCACCTACTAATCTAATGGCCTATTGCCCGTGTGAAACCTACGAACTTCGGAACTCTTTTTTTTCAATTCCCATTCTTGGAAAGTTCATGATGTGGGTCCATTCCCACAGTACATTAACGAAATGCGATTATTTTAATTTCCTGGCTTTTTCCAATGTTCGATTAATCCAACAGCGAAATTATTCCTAACAAAACTGTTTTTAGTATTTTCAAAAGTTTTCTCTCTAATCTAATCCAGCTCTTTCTCAAAAATTTCTTAAAAGGCAATTTTAATTTCTTTTAATTACTTTTTCCGGAATTATTCAAATCATAGAAGCTGGTTTCCTGTGTTCCTAAAATATTCTGTATCATCCTTTTCTAATTTTATATCATACTTATCAGCCCTTCTCTCCTAACAGTGCTTCTTAAACCTTCTCTCAGAGGCAAGCAATGATCTCGAGCAGGAAATCGAACCTTTCCTAACGAAATTAAACACGGATGAAAAATTTTCTTTCTTTCAATATCGAATAACTCAATCAGCTTTTTGTGCAGATATAGCACTCGGAAGGCAGAATCTTCATTAAAATTGAGTTTTTGAGGCTGCGGTATTTGCTTAAGGTTTCCAAAACTAAGGTATTGGCTATCGTTTTCCTATATCTTCGATCAATCGAGAAGCGATAGGTGCATCGATTGAGAATTTTAAAAAAAGAAAAAGAGACAAATAAAAATTCAGCGCTGTCGCATTAAAAAAGAACGAATTAATAAAATTCTGAAAGCAATTCTTTCAAGTTTCCTTAGTTCGATGGTCGAAATTAACAATATTATTGAAACCCTTGACTCGATTCCAGAAAATTCAGATCTTTTATAATCACTTTCTAAATCAAAATCAAGCCTGATAGCCTTGTGTCACACATAGCAAAAATGCATCAAGCAAATCATTCCCAACATCAGAGTCCTCAACCCAATGAACCCGAGGTATCTGATAGCTATCTTCTCTCTTCTAACTTCTTTAGCAACAGCAGATCCCTTCCGAAACGAAAGATCTTGAATCAGGTGAGCTTTTCCTTGATAAACTTCTTAAGATCCCACTTCTCACTAGGTGTCTCTGAGCCTGACCTCCAAAAAAAACTGAAAACGGAAAATCCTTATCAAAACCTTATCTCAAAAGAGGATCAAGTCTCTTCTCAGGTCTTTCGATCGAGAGAGATCCATAAGAGACTGCAGGAAAAGGTATTCTTACAACTTTAGAGTTCCTTGTCTTTGTACTTTCTCAAAGGGATTTCCTAACATTTTAATTGTTAAGTTAGCCATTGTTTCAAGATTAAAATCTTGATAAAATATCTTTCCTTTGACAGTTTTCGTCAGTGAACTGAAAAAAGCGGATTTTTCATTAATTTATCCTCATCAAATACCTCAATTATTGTTCTTTCCTATTTTAATCTGTATCAAAGAAATCAGGCTGGAAACCCACCGAAGCCGAGCTCAATGTACTAAAGGAGAGCTACATAAGCGGTCCTTACCCCTCAAGAGAGGAGAAAGAGCGCTTACTGAAGCTTTTAGAAGAAAAGGGAGGAACAAAGGTGAACGTGAATAAACTTGGCCGATGGTTCCAGCGTCAAAGAGAACGTAACAGCAAAGCTGGTGACAATGAGATGAAAAAGCACACTTACAAGAAATTCGGCAAAGTTGAGCTTGAATTCCTGCAAGAGTGTTTCAATAAGGTAAAGATGAATATCATCCATTGTTAACGTATTATCGAAAAAGAGTACTTATCCGAAGAAGGAAGAGATGATGGAGATAGCCAATAAGCTAGGCTCAACTTTTTCGAAAATTGAGAACTGGTATAAGCATACTCGGAGAGCTATGGCGAGAAAGAACCTGCTTTCGTTGAAGGTAACAAAATAATTCTTCTTGGCAAGAATAAAGGTCTATAATTCATAAATAGATGAAGAAATATTTTAAGAAGAATGAACTCGAGTACCTGATTAAATGCTTCTCCATGTTCCCACGACCAACGAAGGAAAAATATCAAGAGATGTATATTTTTAAACAACTCCGATGATGATGAATGAACATAATTTTTCTTAGTGCGAAAACACTGAACTGTGACGAGGGACAAATCAAGACATGGTTTTCTAACCAAAGGAAGAAGAGAAAAAACTTTGCTAAAAGAAATGGGTAAAGATGAGAACTTACAAGGTATCTTACGTTTTCTCAGGCTCTCTGATAGTGTGGACCAAATGAGCGCAGGAAATCTTCTCCTTCTGAATTTGTCAATGACTGAAAACCCGAATACTTTCTCGGAAAGCAAAATTGCCGTCGGAGGACCTCAACAAAATGAGGCTCAAGGCGATAAAAGAGCTACGAATGGAACCTCCAAGACTATTAATGCTTCATACACGATCACAACGTCCCATACAGCCATTCCTATGCTTACTACTGGGGCAATTCCAATGACTGGAGCGCCCAAATACATCGGACCTTCAACTCACACTTCCATTTCGCTTCCTACTAGCCAGATGATTCCCATCGCCCCTAACGGAATGTTTCCAATCACAACGAATGAAACTCTTCAGTATCAATCGAACGGAAGTGTCCCTATTTCCACGATGATACCAAACCAAGGGACGCTAATGCAAACGAATGGGTTTCCAATTTTTACTCAGGCCCCGACCACAATCCCTCAACATGTACATCACCAACCACAGTTCCAACAATTAAGAGAGCGTCATAACATTCACCATCATCATCAGAACCCTATTCAACAGATTAGAAAAAATGAACCTTCTCAAGCTCAAAGCTCCAATAATCTCCCTCCACAATTTCATATGATTCCGTTAAATCAGTCACTCCCTCAATATAATAATCCTCTCTTAAGAAACGACTCACAGAAAGAGCTACCTCAGATAAGAGACACACAAAGCTCGAAATTTCACCTCGAAAATGGAATCCCAAATTTCGCAAAGTCGCCTCAGCAAGCCCATGGTAGAGGATCTAATTTCTCGAACGAGTTCGCCTCAAATGAAAGTGTTGAACCTCAGGCCTCCAATAGAAATTTGATACAAGAAACGAATGGAAATTTCTCGATAAAGAGCATTGTTAACCTAGTGCAGCCACCAGGGAGTACAAGCGACATATCTGGGAGCAAAAATAACAGTTCAAGCAACTCCTCAAGTACTCACAGCCACCAACGGCATCAACATAACCATAAAAACACGAATTCTCACCAAATAAGTGGGACTCATCGTGTCAGCGATCCTCAATCAGGAAATACTGTTCATCAAGTTAATGCAGCTACTCAAGGGTGGATCTATCAACCTCAAGGTGGAACAATGTACATACCCATCGCACAGCCGTTTGCTTCGACTCCCACAATGATAAGTAGTCAGCCTCAAGTCTCATACTACTTCACTGTGGCGCCTTCGTGGCAGAACAGCGGCTTAAACTATGGGCCGACGTATCAGAACAACAGTTATATTTATAACAATTCAACCACTTACGCGAATTATAACAACGGGCATCCAACCCAGTCCAATGCTGGGTTTAACTCAGGTACTGTGTTACCGTATGCAGTGAATATGTTCACTGGGCAACCCACACAGGCTCAATCTTCGTTCGAAAACGCAGAGCAGCAAATCACATTGCAACAGAGGGGGAGCACTACGTCGGAATCACCGACGCCAACTCAAATAAAAAGCAATGGAAATTAAAGTTGTTCATTTAGAGACAAAGACTTGGAGGATAATTTTAGCTTGTACATTTATTCGTCCTGCTTGCTTGAGCTATCGAAATCAGCACACATATCGTGTGAGATAATATGTATTGTAGGTAGCTCTACACACAGTGGATTGTTTATCTTAATTAACGAGTCTTATTGTAAGATTGAATTGCTTTTTTTATATGCTTTTTAAGCTTACTGTAGTGCAAAGGCTCATGGCACTTCATCAGTGTATGAAGATGGAGTAAAATTATATTTCATGCAAGGTAAGCAGATACAAATCCTTAGTGATTAAGTGATGACTCTGATTGGCATTGTTTCAAGCAGAGTCCAGTGAGACAATTCCCGATTCCTTCTCATTCGATTGATAGCATTCAGTTCAACGATGTGCAAAAAACATTATTGGGGCTGGACCATAAATTACATCTTTCAGAGAAATTCTCTACTGATGCTTGAAAACGAAGGGAGCAGCTACTTTAGCAAACTGATTCAGATTCTTGCATTATTTACGATTGTTCAGCAAAAAACATTATTAAAACACAATTTTAAGACACCTCTCAGAGTTTTCCTCATGTTACAGAAAGGAAAATATTCAAACATACCATTGCTTTCAAAAATGCATTTTGTTGTTGTGACCTCACTTAATCAGCTTCCGTTTACACAATATATGAAACAAATCACCATGCTTCCCGTTACGATAACCACAGTTCGTTGATTATATTCCTGTTGTGCTAAGAAAGAGTTCGTGGGGTATTTGTTTTATTGGAAGTTTCTATTACTGATATCCAGTAGCATCCGAAGGATTCGATCCACAGTCATCTTGATAATGTTAAGAATTAGAATTACTTGCGAAATGTTAATCCAATCAACTGCAACAGTAAAAAACTCTGAAGAGATGTTCTGAGAAGTTTTTTCTCAATAATTCTAAAGAAGAACACACTCGAAGGAATTTGCTAGTTTTATACTAAAATTAAAATAACTCCCAAGAGGCCTGCAATAAAGAGAATTTTATACATAAAACCCATTAAGAATTCCTGTCACTTTATTCAACCATTTCTTCGATATTTTTGAGTAGTTACAAGAAAAAATAGGTACTTCAATTTTGATGATTCATTATCATTCCAAATTCATTAGACGTCTGTTCTGCTTATAGAGACGCCGGGAGCTTATGATCTTCATACCGAGACAATAGATTAGGTTTAGATTGATCAATTGGCATATTGGATTCTAAGGGATAGTCTAAACTCTTAATTTGAGCTCTTTAGGCCAGCCAGCAATAATGTAAATAAGCAAGATTCATATAAAGCAAATTGTTAAATAGTCAATATTCAACCAATGGCACACATCAGTATGTCATATATATATAGATCCTTCGCTCCGGTAACTGCAGTCTTCAGTGGAACGCTGGAGATACCATCAAAAATAAGTCAAATGCCTTCAACGTAAACAGAAAAAATATGTATTTCTCTATACCAGACTAACTACCCAAGCCCAATCAAGGTTCTTTAATCATAGTCAACAAAATGATCCTGTAATAACCCAATTTGTTTTCTGGAAATGATTATTTTACGGAAATAAATTACGAGTCATTTTACTGCCTTAATAGAAAATTAGGTAATTTCTTTTTTTGGGCTGACCAGTCCAGTAGAAATCAAAATCAAAACTCTTCCAACAATTAATTCAACGGTCAAAAATATCAAGTGACGTAAAGACTGTGCGTGACAAGCGCTTTTGCGAATGAAAAGCCTCAAGAGTCAGAAAGACCTAAAAGGAGGTATAAGCTCTAGAGATATAACACTGAATTAAAAAGAGTAGTCAGATCATAGATTCTTATTAGCTGTAATGATAAGTGGTGCCGCAATCATATTCTTTATAAATTGGTCGGGCTGAACTATATACTAGTCCGATTTTTTGACAGTGGAGTGATGACTTAGATCTTGGCCTGCTAACTTACAGCTAACAGCCGTAAAATTATGTTGTCCATTCCCATTTGCCTCAGTAATTAATCTCTGACGCTAAATACTAATCATTTACGAGAGACGCAGTTCTAATTTACGAACTCAAATTCGCTTTTTTAATGAGGAAATGCCTCTCCATGGCCTCCTCTGATCAATTTCACAAGGCCCATTCGGAATTCGGGCTGCTAAGCACCGATATCATGAGATTATCTAAAGAAAATAGAAAGGATAAAATCAAATCAGAGCGTAATCCATCGATGCTGATAGGGAACATCAAAACTTCTTCATAGGCAAGCATTTAATGGAATTTTACGCTTTAGATGGAGAGAAGCTCGAGTCCTGACATATTTCTGAACGTTAATAATTTCGTCAGCAATCTTCTAATTTGATGAGGCCTCACATCCAAAAATTTTTAATTTGTTCCAGTAAATAGGAGTTTAAATACTACGTCATGGAGTGGGTTTATAAAAAACTTTCTTTGATTATTTGTTATCGTTTGGCCCAAAGCAAAGATAAAAAGAGAACAAAAATGAGCAACTTTACGCCTCTTATGAGATCCAAGAGCGATGGTTATCCTTCGGCAGGAATATACTGCCCGACTCCAATCAGAAGAAACGATGTTGCCATGCTAAATCAGGTTTGCGAACTGAACAATTGTCAACATCTGAACAAGTCCTCTCGATTTGATAACCCCTCAAATCCTTATTTCCTAAGGAAATTTCCAAGTCATGGGCCATTTGATACTCATTCCAAAGACTTTCATAATGCCCAAGATTGCACCATTGAAGAGAACTCAAGCGATGGCAGTCTCTTTAACTTTGGGACTCAAGGAGCTTTCGTCAGAGAAATACCTACGCGAGCTGCTAATCCCATAATACATGATCCACGGTTCGAGAAAGCTAATTTACCTCACCAAGAATTCATGGATTCCTTGAACACCAGATTCTAAGCGTTCAAGGGAAAGTTTTTACTGTACAATTATCAAGGTCCTTCCTTTCTAGATTTTCCAATTGTTGCGGAGTTCTTAATGCAATGCCGAGGGGGACAAAATCTTGAGGGAGGAGGTCATCAAAATTAATTCGATGTCAATGGGATTATCTCTTTAAAATAATTCATGGAGATCTGTGTACCTTGAATAACTAGAAAAAATTTAATAAACATTCTCTGGTTATTTTTTGTGAAATTATTGGATATGTTTTGAGTTGTGTTTGATTTTATAATTATATTGTGAATAAACCTGTTACTTTTTCCACCTTTGTGGTTGCTGTATCATATTTTGACAAATATTTTATGTGTCTCTCTGTGCCGCGTGTGATGGGAAGGGGAGGTATTTATTTGCGAGTTTTTTACGTTTATAGTTTTTCACTTAAATCAAATTAAATTGTATTGTGGTTGTTTTTTTTTTAATCCTCAATATAATACCAAAAAACAGCATTGTTTTACTTTCCGACCAAGGCAAGAGAAGATAGAATTGAGAAATGAAGAGAAAGTAGTTTGCTGGACTTGCTCTTTTTTTAATAAGTAGTGACATTATTTCGTCTGTGAGAATTGGAACATTTCTTTAAGGTGATAAGCAAGCAGAGAGCTTCAATAAACAAAATGTGCTATTGATAATGCTTCAAATTTAGAAACAAATTTTTAGCCTTATAGTTTCAAACCTCGAAGCTCATAATTAATTATTCCAAGTCTTTGTAGTGAATTGAGCGAATCACAGTATTACACTCAAAAACCTTCAATGTTAATAAAAAAAATGATAGATAAGATAAGCAACCTACATTGAGGTTTTTTCTGACTCTACTTATTATAATGCCCATTAAGAATTTTTCATGATTCAAAAGACAAAAACGCTGATCTAGTCTCTTGAGATGTTCTATAATTTCCATTATTTCTTTCAAGTGACTCCAGATATTACATCTGATAAAGGGAATAGCTAACAAATTGTATCACCAACTAATCTATCTAACAACAAAAAACGAAGCAGTTCTAATCACTATAAGTTACAGAAAAGGACACGAAATGGTTTGGCCTTGCCTTGCTGTTATCGTAAATTTTTCTACTATTGATTAGACTTCCTACTCTTAGAAAGTTAACGCCCTTCGTTTCTCAAATTAAACTCTTAGCTCGAGAGAATAGGACATGTTACCTACTGAGAAATAAAAGAAAAGTCGATCTTATCAACTTCTCTTTGTTCTTTGTAATTTTGGCAAACATATCTGCTACTTCACACAGTTTCTACATCGATCAGCTTTGAAGAAAAACTTGCTGCACTACCGAGATATAAAGTACAGTATCTTTTTGGAAGTTTAAAGATTGAACTTCTTATAACTCGCTTTTGCTTGAGTCGAAGCTCATTAAAAACAATTAATGATTTTAATTAATAATACCGCTTTGTCCACTTTTCATAACTACCAAAGATTTCCGGAAACGCGCTCGCATTTTGTTGTAGATAACCAGTCAATTATTGGAACCTTTTATTCTCTGAAATAGCGTTTGAACGCCTCCTGTATGATTTTCGAATGCGGATAACAATCGAAAGGTTCCTTGAATGAATCTAAGCTTTCGATTGTACCTTATCAAGTCTCCAAAGTGCTTCTAATCTCTGCACATTCTAAAGCATTTGTTAACGTTATTTATATCTGAAGAGATGAAGTCTAATTTGCTTTTCTGATTTCCGATATACGAAAAAATCTTATTAAATTGACTTATTATGAAGTCTGAAAAAATGGACCCATTTGCTGTTCACTTTGTTAACATAATGTTTGACGAAGGGAAATTTCCATTGGTTTCAGTTTAATTGGATGCGCAGTGAGACAATACCTGCGGTGCAGAACAAAGATTGTGGTTATTGAAAGCAAAGATTCTCAAATTCAAAAAATTGTTTCCCAAAAATTTAAATAAGATAGAATAATCTTACCTCACTACTTTTCAATTCTTATAGAAGCCCTTCCTGGAACAACTTGCATATACACTCGTTCTGATGTTACGTCAAAGTTGAGACCGCTTAAATTAATTATAAGCTGTTAGACTCATTGGAATTACTTTATTAAAATCCCCTTTAATTTTCCAAATCAGAACTATATGAAATCCTTACTATTCATCTTCGCGCTTTTCTTCGCTTTAGCTCCTCTTCCAGGTAATGCCACTGCCCAAATCGTATTTCTCATAGTTCCTCTTCTACCTAGGAAGGACTTGCGGCGAAAATTATTACATTCCAACGTCTTGTGCTTCAGGTCCAAGTAATAATCCAGCAAAATTTGAGACTTGGCAAGTGGACATCGACACCTTCAATAATGCGATTACCCTCAGCAACCCCAACAGCCCGACGAGTCGTGTGCTATACGGCGCTTACGGCAGCTCGACGAATCTCTACTATGTTGTAATGGTCTCCGGAGGAGGATCATTCACCGTTGATCAAGACATCAGCTTCCTCCAACAAAAATGGACAAACGCGTCCGTCTCATTCACTTCAGACTCAGCGACAGTCGCGAATACCGGCACGAATATGTTCATTGTCGGCGACAGCATTGATACTACCCAAGTAAACAGCTTCCAAATTACCCTCAGCAGCTTTGGAGGCTCGATTTGCTTCGGAATAATGGACATCTCGGATCTCACGACCTTCAGTGTCAATAGTGGGAACTTTGCAACAGGCACGTTTGGTGCCTGCGCGGATTCTGGCACCGGAAGCAATTATCAAGTGACTTTTAAATGTCCTTGCTTGGAGTGCGCTGCTGAATGTTCAAGTTGCTCGGGACCATTGAAATCACAGTGTTCGCAATGCCGTCTTGGGTACTACCTCCAGCCCGATGGCGTGACCTGCGAGGCTACCTGCCCGGACGGGTACAATTCAGATATTCTGAGAGGCTACTGCTGCGATCAGTCCTGCGTCTCGTGCACTGGGCCGAATAATTATGAGTGCTCTCAATGTATTACCGGATATTTCCTTCAACCGAACGGCTCGGCCTGCGATTTGGCCTGTCCATTAACTCACACAGAAGACGAGCAGGATAATATCTGTTGTAATGCTGCTTGCGCAAGATGCTACAGTGCTAACGATACCTCCTGCTTCGAATGTAATCCCGGGTACTTTTTACAGCCGAA
>ENA-UOTZ01001158-UOTZ01001158.1-compost-metagenome-genome-assembly--contig:-NODE-1158-length-19286-cov-21.258421_pt1 | contig 19286 bp, 13 predicted proteins | sample MGYA00238144_ERZ746983 | MGnify/ENA primary metagenome ERZ746983 (study PRJEB28759, sample SAMN06268863) | compost metagenome | isolation source: single cell | place: USA: California, Emeryville, Joint...
TATTCATCTAAGCGATGAGAAGAGAAGGAGTAACTTTCATTGAAAAAATGGAAACATCGAAACCTCTTAATGCGAAAAAGAACTGATTGCTGTCTTCCAATGAGAGGGAAAATAAGGAGAATAGGATTTCTCACTCAATGAGTTTCTTGATTGCAACATTTTTTACACATTCTTTCTTAAATTTCTAAGGTAAAACCGAGAGAAATAAGTTTTCAAACACATTTCAACCCAAACTCAACAAGTTAGTTTCATCAGATGAAAACATGGCCAGTTTCATTTGGGAAAATAGTTTTCATTCCGGTGTTTGATGAGAAAATAACAGTTGAACTTCAATCCGAAGTCCACAAAAATGATGTTATTGAAAATATCAACGTCATTTCATTGAGAACACTCTCGGGGAATTCTCTGTGACTCGCTTCGAGAATACAGGTAAGAAACTATTCATGAACTTACATTTCTGCTGAAAAAATTTTAAGGACATGATTTTACAATTTTGCTTGAATCTAAATCAAAGTAAGCTCACTACTAAGAAAGACTCCATGAATCATTATTTATGAAAAGAAACAAATAACATTGGAAATCAACTATATTAGTCTCCTAGCTCAATAATTATAACATAATTATACCAACAAATGAGGCTAGTTCTGACGGAGCAATAGTCTGTTTATCTATATGTGAGATGTCGCTTAGTTGTTTTGATAAAATTGTTAATTTCAAATGCAGAGATCAGAAAATGGAAATACCAAACTGTCTGATGTAGAGTTAACCGATCAAAATGATAAATATGGAAAGTATGTATCTACTAACAGAAATTTCACTGTAGTCAGGGTAGTAATGTTATTGCGGTTCAGTCTAATGAATCCTAAATTTAATTGAGTAATTAAAAAAGTGGCTCGAGATGCGTGCTTTGTGGTAATTTAAATCGGAAGATTGAAAATAATTTTTCATTATCAGAGATAACTCTGGATTCAAAATGAAACTTAAGATAGTTCTATTGCTGTTAGGGGTAATCCTAGCAGCCGCTTCAGTCGAAAGTGTAGAGCAAGCAACGGAATCTTCCTTTTTCTCAGATGACGATGCCATCATCGAAATGATGGGTGCTGCTGCTGGTGGCGGAGCTATGGCAAGACCAATGGGTGGCTCGAGTTCAATGGCAAGACCAGCAATGGGTTCGAGTGCATTAGCTAGACCAGCTATGGGCTCAGGTCATTCAGGTGCATTTTCGAAGCCAGCGATGGGTTCTGGCTTTTCCCATTCAGTGGGTCTAAGCCATGGATCTTTCGGAAAGCCAGCGGGTTCATCGTTCGGGAAACCAGCAAGTCCATTCTCAAGTCCTTTTTCGAAACCAGCCAGCTCGATGTCAGGCCCAGCGCTTCCAATAATTGGCCCAATGCCGAGCTCCTCAAAGCCTGGAATTGGCTCGAATAAACCAGGATTTACGAATAACCCAGCATTCATCAGACCACCATCCAATCGACCAAGTAGACCAGGCAGTCATTCGACGGGACCAATCAGTCCTCCAGTTGGTAAGCCAGCATCACCGGGACCAGTCAGTCCTTCCATGGGACCTCCTAAGCCCACAGCAACAAGACCTTTCGTGGGACCAGTCAGCCCTTCAGCATCAAGACCAGTGAGCCCTTCAAATATAAAGCCAGCAACCATGGGGCCAACTCCTCCTACAGCAACAAGGCCATTCGTGGGACCAACGATCCCTTCGTCCTTAAAATCTTCTTTTGTAGGACCAACCAGTCCTTCTGGAACAAAGCCAACCGCAGGACCGACAACTCCCGCCTCAAAGCCATCCGCCGGATCTGAAAAACCGGTTTCACATGGACCTTCGAAGCCCACGAAACATAAGCCGCCGACCCGGACTGATAAATATTATCATTCCTTGACCACTACTACGACAACAACACACACCACGGTTAAAAAGCTAAGAGTTGATTATACACCTACCAAAAAAGATGAAAGACCCAGACCAACCAAGTCTCCATTCATGAACTTTACTACTTCTCATGGAGACCCTCCTGCGCCTCCAAAGCCTCAAAAGAATAGCACGAGACCACGTCCAAATCGAACAAATCGCACGAATCGAACAAATACAAGACTAAACCCTAAACCAGATCGTACCAATCACCCAAGACCAACTCCAGTCCGAGGCCACTCGAAACCAAAACGCGGTTTCTTCAGCTGGCTATGGGAGTGATTTAAAGGCAACCTAATAATCATAATCAACTTACATGCATTGAAGGAAATGAAGCTCCATAAAAAATAATTAGGCACAGTATTAAGCCCTTATTAATACCTTATATCCAAAATTTAAGCCAAAAGCACTATTGTGACGTCTTTCCTTCACTAATAATGATCTTTAAAAACAACAATTCAACAATTAAAAAATGTCAGGTTCAGTTCTTAATATCATTGTTTCAGCAGTCGTCATTAAGCCATACTGTAAGAAGTTTCAACTCGAAAAGAATTTTGAGATCCAATAGTAAAACAAAGACTATATCTCAGAGTGCTTTATCCTCTCTTTTTGTTACTAATTAATTTCAGCTATTAAATCTATCAATTTTCACTAATCTGTTTTGGATTTTTCTAAGATTTTGATTTATAGATCCTCAACGAAATTTCTTCAGATATTACAAAAAAACGAATCATTCTTGATTCGATTCAAGAACAGCAAGATATGATGATAGATCCCAAGTAACGAATCTCTCTCTATTCAAAATTTCCGAAATGATACAAACGATACTAGACTCCAGATAATAATGCGAAAGCTTGAAGTTTTCTATAAGCCTAAATAAACGTCACTTGTAAGTAATCCTCTTGCATTACTTAGAATGTAGAAGGACTCCATAGTCATTTTCCAAAAATTTTTCTTAGTGACGGACACTTTTCAAAACGATAACGCATCCAATTTTCTTTTGCATGATCTAATTTCGATTCAAATTATTTAGAAAACATTCAAACTTTTTCAGCAAAATGAACATTTCCCAGCATTCAAGACTGATGTGGATTCCCGACCATCCAAAGTACGTCTGGTGTCCAGGTAACTCTCTACCACACACCTTTTGCTCAGTTTACCAATCATGAAACCTTCTCCCAGGAACAATATGTCAAGAAACTGATGCTACATACGTTCTAGAGGATCCTGATGGCAAGACTTTTGAAATCGAGAAACAAAAAGCCATTGAGGTCAATCCGACTTGTTTAGGTAACCTTTTAGAAGGAATATAGCGATTAAACCTATCAAACAGAGGGAGCGAGAGATCTTTTATCGTTGGAGGACTTTAATGAAGGCACATTGCTCCATAACATCAGAGTGCGATACTTTAAAGACCAGATTTACACTATCATCGGCACTCCCATCATTATTTCAATAAATCCTTACAAGAAACTTCCGATCTACGACGACAAAAATGCTGCAAATTACAAAGAGCTCGTTACCAAGCTTCAATCTGGAGTAATAAGCCACACTGTTGCTGTATTTTACCTAGTATTATGAGTGTAGGCGATTCAGCTGAGCGATATCCCGCCTCATCTGTTCAAAGTCGCAGAGGATGCATACCAGTCGTTAATGGACTCGAATAAGAACCAAAGTCTTATTATTTCAGGAGAGAGTGGTGCCGGCAAGACAGAAGCTGCCAAAATTTTCCTCAAATATATTACCTTGACCTCCCAGTCCCATGTAACACCTGCAATGCCCTGAAATATTGACCACTAACTCTATAATACTCAGAAACATGAAGCTGGTAATGAGAAAAGCAGCATTGAAGAGCGAGTTTTGGACTCGAATCCTATCCTCGAAGCCTTCGGAAACGCGAAGACCATCAGAAACGATAATTCATCGCGTTTTGGTATTATTTGATGATGCCAAACTGTGTTCACTGACCTCTTGAAAGGTAAATTCATCGAGGTGCACTTCGATCAATCAGGAAAAATTCAATCTGCGAATATCATGAATTATCTCCTGGAAAAAAGCAGAATTACCTTCCAACAAGAAGGGGAAAGAAACTATCATATTTTTTACCAAATGTGCCTGGGTTTAACTCCAGAAGTACTGCGCTCGCATTATTGAGCTCGTTATTAACTGAAATATGCTTAATAGGAACAAAAGAAATATTTAATGAAGAACGTGAACCATTCCAGCTACCTTTGCCACGGTGACAGTGTCTGTAAAAACATGGATGATGAAGAAGATTTTGAAAAGACACGCAAGTGCATGGATATTCTCGGGTTTAGCGACCAGGACAAAGTACAATGATCGAGTTTATCGCAACCAATCAGCTTTGTTATCTGAATAGGATGAGATTTTTAGCATGATGTCGGGAATACTTCACCTTGGAGAGATCAATTTCCAAACGAAAAAGAACACTATGGACGAAGGAGCAGAAGTTGGCGAAGAGAGTTAAATCAGAAATGTATAATTTATATGCTAATGGTTTTTTTCGCAATAGGTATTGAGCATTTGAAGGCAGCGGCGCAACTTTTCCAAATTAATCCAGAAGAACTTGCGAACCTCCTTTGCACTCAAAACACAATCATGGTATTTCAAATTTCTGTTGAGCGACATTTCTAAATACTTTACCAGGGCGGTCAAAAAATAACAAAGACGTTCAGAGTGGAAGAAGCGATTTACAGTCGAGATGCCCTTGCAAAAGAAATTTATGGTTTGCATATATAATCGATGAAATTCTTACACAGAACCCATAATAGGCAGATTCTTTGATTGGTTGGTGGACAAAGTCAACCTTAGTATAAGCGGAAAAAAAACCAAAGGGGGAGGAAAAACACGTATTTTTGGTATTTTGGATATTTTTGGTTTCGAGATCTTCAAAGTAAGCTGCTCTTATTGTTTCTCCGCGCTAACACTAACTCGTCCCATCAGAACAATAGCTTCGAGCAGCTCTGTATCAATTACACTAACGAAAAACTGCAGCAGCACTTCAATAACCATATATTCAAACTGGAGCAAAAAGAATACGAGGCCGAAGGCGTCTCGTGGCAGAGCATTCAATTCATTGATAATCAAACCACTATAGACCTCTTAGAAAAGCCGCCCTCTTCGATTTTTTCACTACTCGAAGACGAATGTACCGTGCCGAAAGGCTCAGACCAAGGATTTTGCAACAAAATATTCTCTACGAATGGAGGAAAAAACCCCAGCCTCAGTCCTATCGACCGAAGGAACCCGCATCTTTTCGGTGTGAGACACTATGCAGGTGAAGTCGTCTATGATTGCAAGAATTTCGTCGACAAGAACAAAGACACTGTGAACCCGAACATCCCAGCAGTCCTGGCAACAAGCCAGAACTCCATCCTCAAGGGTATCTTTGTCGATGTGGTTAAGAAAGACTCTGAGAAGAAGAAAACGAGCTTAAAAGATAACACAATTTGCTTCAAGTTCCGAAAGCAGCTTAATGACCTTGTCAATGCGCTAACAGAAACCAATCCTTTCTATGTGAGATGTATCAAACCTAATGGGACAAAATCACCCGGAGAATTCAATTCCGAGGAGGTCCAACGACAGCTTCGTTGCGCGGGTATGCTAGAGGCGATTCGTATTCGAAAGAACGGGTATTCTATTCGAAGGAATCATCGTGAGTTTGTGAAAAAATATTTCCCGGTTTCTTCTTTGAAAACGTTCAATGGAACGAGAGAAGAATCGAAGCATATCATGGAGAAATTCATGCAAATGCCATCGTTGAAGGAAGTTATGAACCCGAAAAATGGGAAATGGGCTATAGGAAAAACTAAGGTTATGATGAAGGATGATCTTACCGTTATGCTGGACCAGGCATTCTACTCGATGCTTTCGGGAATGATAGTGCGAATTCAAAGAGCGAGGAAGAAGGTTATTATGAGAAGACGACTGAAAGCATGGGGAAAAGTTTTTCGATTGAGGAAGCTGATGAAGGCGTTGTGGTTTGGTCGGTTGAAGCGCAATGCGCCTTATGTAGCTGCAGCTAGAAAGATCATTAAATGCTTTGCTAAGATCAAAGCAATGAGGATTATTAAGAAATGGAAGAAAACAGCCATTCTGCTTGTTTCACAAAAACAGCAGCAAGCGAATGAGGAACCTACAGATGAGCCTAAGAAGACACCACGGCTCCTTGAGACTCTCGAAGAAGATGTTGCGCCGACAAAACCAGCCGAGAAGAGGAAAGAAGAGAGAAAACTATCCAAAAAAATCGCTGTGACCCAAGGACCCTCGAAAGGAGGTGATGCATCCCCTGTATCGCATAATACGCTCGAGAGCCTTGCTTCTTACAGAAATACTCTGAGATCGTCGCTTCAAAGGTAATAATAATACTCCTTCCACCATTAACTGACCAATTTGGCTTATCGAAATAGAGAGGTACAACCTCAAGACGATCGAGTTTTCGAAGAGACCAAACGGATGCTGGAAGACAAAGAGAGGGTGATAGCCAGTCTCAACGAACAGAAGCAATTCCTTGACGACCAAGTTCAGAAGCTGAGGCAGGAAAACAAATATCTCCTCGACGAGAACTCCAAGAAGAAGCAGCTGTATGATAAGCTGGTGAGACTGGAGCAAGAGGTCGCAGATAAGGAATACGAGCTTCAAACTATCCAAAATGACAACGAGAAGCTCTACGAAAATGCGAAGGGACTTCTCGAGAAACTTGATGCTGCCGAACTGATTATCGAGGAGCAAAAGGTAGAGATAGTTAAACACAAAAAGGCTTTCGAGGAGATGAAAAGCAACGCCGAATTCTACAAGAATCAGCTCAATCAAAAGCAGAGCGACGTCGACGTGAGATGGGAAGCGATAAAGCAGAAAGAGCAAGAGGTCGAGCTGCTCGAGAAGAAACTTAGCAAACTTGTGAGTGAGAACAAAGAGAGCGAAAGAGAAAAATTGCAGATTATCGAGTCACTCAAGGCGGAGAACCTCAAGCTGACCGCTGAGCTTCAGGCCAGCGCTTTCAATTTCGAGGAGAAGCAAGGGGCAGCTGACAGTAACTCTGCCGTGACCGAGGCGCTGAAGAAGCAACTGGAAGAGTCGAGAAGGAACGAAGAGTTTTATAAGAAACAGGTGAAGGATAAGCAAGAGGAGATTGATAGTAAATGGGATATAATCAAATCCAAGGAAGAGGAGATCGAGGAGCTCCAGGAACAACTGCGGCGGTCTAATACCACTAAAGAAAGCAAGGAGAATAAAAGGGATGTAGGAGGTGGCGGGCTTGCACTTGAAAACCAATCGCTGAGGAGCGAGATTCAAAAAAGAGATCGTAAGTTAAAAGAGATCCAAAACGAATTTTTAGAGCGAGAGCAGCAGACTTCGCTGCTGAAAGAAAGACTGAGGGACCTCGAGCAGAGCAATAAAGAAAAAGACCGAGACATTGAGGCTCTTAAAAAAGAGTTGCTGAAAGTTCGCGGCAGAGAAGATGAGATTAGAAGGGCTTATGAGGAGAAAATTGAGGCAATGGCTCGGGAAAGACGCAGTGAAGAAGGTAAGAAAGCTGATGGAGATTCGAATATGAAAAACGCCGACGAGAACAAGGATATGAAGCAGTTGAACCAAGAGATTTATTTCTCGAAATCTGTGAATCAGCACTTGGTTAAGTTACTAAAACTGAAGAACCTTCAGCTAAGCCAAACGAAAATTTTGTATAACGATGCGAATCCCACTAACGTCGAGAACGCCAAAGCTTTGCTTAAGAAGTTCGAAGAAGAGGAGAAGAAACTCGTGAAAATGTAAACGACTTTCAGTTTATGCTTTATCTAACCTCATTTCTAATAGAATCGATAAGATTATGAAAGAGTTTGACGCTTCCTCGTAGCTAATGAAAAGAGAATGTGGTGTGTTAAGAAATTGGTTTTCAAAGGCAAAATACATTTGAATTACTATTGTTTTCTTCGTAAAAGCAATAAATTATCGACAGAAAATCGCGTAGTTATGCTTTTTGCTGAATATCGAGAGTTTCACATGATAAGAGATTGATCTCAAATTTTAAACGAGCATTTCCTTGAGTTCGAACTCCTTGTTATTTTTTGCGACAGCGTTTGGATTTTACCCAACTTGATTAGCGTAGGTCTCCCATGCGGACAGTTCCACGGACTTTTCAGCGTGCCCAAGTCACTGACAACCTTCCTCATCGTCTGCATATTCAGCGCCTCGCCAATCATTATCGAAGAACGGCAGGCTCGTGTGGCTAGCATTTTTTTAATAGAAGAAGTTCGAGGGTACTCCTTCTGAGTGCCTTTCTCGGAGAGGATATCAACCAGCTCTTGGAAATCGTTCGCTCCAAGCGTGTAATTCTTATGTGATGGTACCGCGATGAGTCTCACTTGGTTCCTGGGCTCATCGAGTGACTTTTTATCTACACTATACCCGTTTTTCTTCAGATTCTCAATGTTTTCTTTCACCGTCTGTTTCTGAGAAAAACTGAGCTCGACGGTCTGAGGCAACACCAGCACTTGGGATTCGACCTTGAAATTGTTGAGGAGCGCCTCGAAGTTTTCTTTCTCGTTTGAGGCGTGCTGGTCGATGAGGAAAAGCTCCCCCGTCTTTCGGAAGAATGCTACGATGAATCCAAGGTTGAATTGACCTGATATCTCCAGGTAAGGGAAGTACTCCTTCTTAAACGCTAAAGAGATTTCCTCATTGTTTTGATCGAAATCTTGGACGTAAGTTAACTCTTTGATAAACTTTTTGGTATCGATTGTAATTTTTTCGGAGGATTTGTTCTCGCTTACGGATTTCTGGAGGCGGAATTCATTTGATTTCGGAGTCTTTTGTTCGACTTTCAGTTTAGATATTTGTATGGGGGAGGTGGGTTGCATGTTATTCCCTGCTTCGTCGAGGCGAATGAAGAAAACTTGGGGTTTATGCGCCGCCGGAGGGAGATTCTCCTTGATACTACCCTCGAAAGCTTTCTCGTAGTTTTTGATTGTGAAAGTTGCTGTTTTGTTGGTGTTTTCGTCGTCAGCTGCAGAAAATTGCTCGATTGGAGCATCCATATCGTCTGGTGACTCTCCGAACGTCCTTGACTTTAATAGAATAGGTTTTTCTGAAATAACCTCCGGATTAGTAGGTTTTGAGTAAGTGATTTCTGTTATCTTGATAGCAGGCCCAGAGTTATCACTAATGGGAGATTCTGCACCCTCTTTTGGAGCAGGTTCTTCGATTGATTTTCTGAATGAGAACTTTGGCAGCTCTCGACTCCTCGCCTGGATTGAGGCGGTTGATAGACTGTCTTTGTATTGTCTAAACAAGGAAGCTGTGAAACCGGCTTCCGTTTTCGATTGCAAGGTCTTTTCATTTCGTGTGCTGGACGGTTTTTCAGGGAGTTTCCTAGAGTTTTCTACTTGAATGCGTTCGACATTCGTTATTTGCTGATTCCCTCTGACCTTATTACTCTCTTCGTCGTTTGCTTCTCCCTTTAGTTTCATCCTTTGGAGTTCAGGCTCAACTAACTCGCTCAACTCGCAAGGCGGCGCTCGTTTTTTGGTCGAATTATCACTCACGTTATTAGTATTCTTTTCCTCTGCGATATTTTGTGGTAAGGCTCTTTCCTCTGCGATAGCCCTTGGGAACGCTTTCTCATCCTCTTCCTCGTACTCTTCTTCATCCATAAAAATATCATTCTCTTCGATGATAGGATTCTGCTGTGGCAATTTCTCTTCAATCATCATTTTGGAGTCCCTCGTCCCTTCGTCTTTAGGCTCCTCTTTCGATTTAGATTTATCAAACTTTCCGCTTTTTTTGGTCTCAAATTGAATTTTCTTCTGCACAAGCTCAGATGCTGTCTTCAGATTCGCTCGCTGATCCTCGAGGAACGTATCGAGCATTTTCTTCACTTCAGCTATAATTGTTCCCGGATCCTTAAAGTACACATCGAACTTATCCACGGACAGATTGATATCATATTCTGAAGGCGACATCTCGAAACTTGCGATAAAAACGTATTTTGCTCCAGAATTGTACTGCTTATACGCCTCATCGAGCACGGCAACAAGCTTCTTCGGCAAATTTATCGGTCTTTTATTGATGTAGGCCATAATGATGTCCTTCTTCACGGCTCTCTGATCCACACTTCCACTGAGCAGAGTCTTCGTCGCATAGCATAACAGTGTAAACTTTTCGCATGTATGCTTCACTTCTCCCAGCGTATCTGCCACCTTTGCACCCAACAAGCTTCTAATGTTGTTCAGGAGCGTGGTGTTCGGTCCTGTGTTCGAATAGACCAGTTCCTTCTTATTTCCATTCGTAATGTTGTAAGCTAAGATACGCACATCGGTTCGGATCAGTCCGTATGATTCGATGAGGGTAAGAGCCTTTTTGTAGTGGTTTTTTAGATTTTTCTTGAATTCAACGTAGCGGATCGGGTAATTCTCGAATAATTGGCTTACGCTGACAGTCGCACCCACCTTGTTGACTTGTTTTGCTTCACAGGTCATGATTCCGGTCTTTTGGTCGAATTCAGCTTTCCAGCCGCTTTCTTCGACGTTTTTGGTGATAATTTGCAGTTTTCCCATTCTTGCAATTGCATTGAGAGCTTCGCCTCGAAAGCCATAGGAGATAATGTTCGTCAAATCTTCATCAGAGGTCAGTTTCGATGTGGCTCCCTTTTTGACGATAGAATCGAGGTCCTTCCGAGAGATACCGGTTCCATTGTCGCTGACTTGGATCGAATGAAATCCACTCTCAACAAATTGAATTTCAATATCTGTGGAGCCTGCGTCCAAACTGTTTTCGAGGAGCTCTTTCACGCAAATGGAGAGGTCGACGATAACCTGGTTAACGCAGATGTCTGAGATTAGCTGTTGGTCAAGCTTTTTTATGCTCATGAGAAACTTTTATGATTTATATTATCCCGCCACCAAACTACTAAAACTTTCTAAATTAACGCCCAAATGACCAAATTTTCCCTCAAAAATCTATTATAAAATTGAAGATTGCGAGCTCAAACCACTATCATCGAAAGTACAAATCTTCTGAACTTTTCATCGTGTTTTATCAAATAATGTACCATCAGTGATAAGTCAAATGTAAATAATATAAACTCAACGGCTTAGACTGAAATTCTGCCCTTTCTGCTAATTCTGTTATTGAATGAACGATTTAAAATATTAGAACTGGGAATCGTAAAGAAATTGATTAAATGGCTTTGTGATCTGAGCTCTTAGAGAGACTGTAAAATAATAGAAATTTGACCTTTTAATATAGATTGTTTTTCAATGGGTTACTGCACTTATCATCTAGGTCCTCAACTTGAAAATGTTTGTTTGTATCAACAACATGGAAAGAGGAAGAGCATTGAACGGGTTCGAAACAGTAAGTTAACGATATGATTTTAAGAGAAATCAGTATTTGTATGCCTTATCATTCCCATTTAGGCACATTTGCTTATCCAGAACTGAGGTTCAGTTTGCTAATAATAAAACAAAAGATCGAAAGCAAGAGCAGTGCAACCGACAAATTCAACAATCCCATTTATTCGAGGACTTCAATTCATATTTTAATTTTTAAGAATGATAAGCTTGTCTTCACAGATATTAAAGCAGTCCATTCGCACTAAGCCTCACTGAAAATTTCATTGTCCTAGAAACCTCCTGAGAAGCATAGGTGAAAATTTTCTTCGCGGTTTTTCAGTAAAGACGAAGTTCTACTTCAGTGTAGTAAAGGCGATTCAGCTAGAAAATCGAACAGGTGTTCGTTTTAACAGATCGTTAAATAGTAAATTATTATTTTAGAAAACAAATCACATTTCACCTAAAAAGCTGAATTTTCATAATCCCAGCAAGCATTTTCCATGTTCTCCATAGATTCAAATATTCAGATGCAATTAGAAGACCTGGAGGAAAACAAGGACTTTGTTGACGATATCGCCTTGATCAAACGCGTGAATATGTTTGAAGGGCATGAGATCAAAGATATTCAACTGGTATCTACTGCCCCTTTTTCGTTTTAATATTAAATAAAGGATGTAGACTCCTTCTTCATCAACGATGAAGAACAGGAAAAATTCAATAAATTCTTCAGAGAAACTCACTTTCAGGAAGTCAACGTGCCAAAGAAGAGAGGGAGACCTAAAAAGGTGGTACAAACGGAGACCTCTACCTATTCGGCCAAAAAATCTGTAGCAACCTCAGGAGTTGAAGCCAGTAGCAAAATGTCTTCGGATGAATCTCCAATAGCGGATGGCAAAGCAAAAACCACTCAAAAAAGTCGCAGTCGCGAGGATGAGAAAAAATTAATTCAAGACTCCTCGCCTTCAAACGTCAGGAATTTACCTGGCCATGGGAAGAAACGAGGATGGCCTCGAGGGCGACCGCGGAAAAACTTGGAGTCGACAGCTTCTGAAGAAAGCCAGAGGAATGGCCAGATATTGCTTACCCAGAATATACCAGGGAATTTGGGGAACGCAGCGAAATATGCCGAAGACAACAGGGCAGGTATTTCAAAGGGCACGCCTCAGCAAGAACCGAAACGCCGAGGACGGCCAAAGAAAAATACCGAAAATCCAAGCGCCCAACAATCTGAAAGGAATGAGCAGCGATTAAACGAAGAAAAAGCCAAAGTAGAAATGCGCGTTGAGTCTGTTGTGATAAATGCAAAGCCCACAGGTTCGATTACAAACCCAGAGAAACGTGAGCAGAGCAAGCCAAAAAAGGCACCAGGCACTCTCCAAGAACCTCCACAAAAAATCATCCCGAATCACTCAACGTCCTCTCCTGTGATCCAAAAACGCGAGAGACCTCGAAAAAGTGAAAGGCTCTCTTCGGGCAACAACACTGTCTCTGATAAGGAGCTGAGTGATCCATCAGAAGAATTATCTATGGGAGAGGACTCGAATTCTCCAGTGATGAATGGAATTAAAGTTGAAGACTCTTTCGAAGAGCATGGCAGGTTCAGAGGGCCTCTGTTTATCACCATGCAGAATAACATCTTCGGAGACGGTGAAATTAATTACAGGCGTCTTAAAATCGCCTCTTGGAATCTCCATGGCATTCCCGCCGGTGCCAACATTAAATTTGTTAAAGAATACATTCTGAGCTCTAATGCAGATATCATTTGCCTCCAAGGGTTCAAATTGCGGAAGCGAGAATTTGTCGATTGTAGATTAGCCCAAAAATTTGAAAGAAAATATTTCTTTTATGTCATCTGCAATGAAAATACCGGTGTTGGAGACATGATCTTAACGAAGCTACGTCCGTTGAATATAAAGGTCGGTATGAAAGGCGATAGACATAACGTAGAAGGACGCATCATAACGATGGAGTTTCGGAATTTATATATCGTAAGCGTCGAGGCTCCAGGCGCTGAGGAACAAAAACTGAAATACAGAACAAAAGAGTGGGATGTTGACTTTAACAAATATATGATGAATCTGAGCTATAAAAAGAAGCTGGTTGTCGTAGGGGACATGAAGGTCTCTCATACCGATTTGGATGTCATTGATTCTCGCATGTTTAAGGGCCAGCCTGGACATTCTGTTGAAGAGAAGCAAAATTTTGCGAAATTACTCGAGAATGGCTTGGTTGACACGTTTCGACACTTGTATCCCAATAAGAAAAAATGGACTCAGTATGACGGGCCGGATGAGATGAAGAGAACTGATTACGCGCTCGTGAGCAGATCATTGCTTCCTTCGGTCGTTGATTCGCGGGTGCTTGATCATATACAGACAGGTTATCATTGTCCCATTGAATTACATTTGAAGTTCCAATGAGATGAGGGATTATAATTAAGGGGAAACTCTGTATCAAGTATAGATATATATATGTGCATGTGAACTGAAAGCACAACTCATATTGAGTAATTCTTGAATTACAAATGGCTTCTCATTCTGTTTGCAAACTGCTTTGACTTAATAAGAGATAGAGATTCTGAGTTTAATACAGTCTTTCAATAACACACTGCACAATTATAAACGTTTAGCCTATGAACAGGCAATTACGATAAATACACTGTGTGGCTGATTATTCGATAATTTTGAAAATTTTGCCAGTTTGTTGGAGGTTTCACAAATTTCGGTGGCGATATGCTACGATTCAAAAGAATTTCGCTGAGTCTCGAATAGTATATAGACCTTTGACCCCTAATAATCGACAATTTATCAAAATATCTCTAAGAAAATGTAGTTAAATTATCCTATTGATTCTCTTTTAAAACTTTTTTTTTTAATTTTATTTCAAGGAAGCACACCTCGCTGAGGCTTTCCGAGCATCTATGAAACTGCCTAAACTCAAAGCTCCTCCTATGGAGCTCGTTCCGATCTGCGCTCCAGTTGGCAAAGTCGGGAAAAATCTCAAGCATAAAAGCTCCAGACAAGCAGTAGAGGACGAGATGAGCATCGAAATCGATTCATCATATTACCCTAACGTCGAAGAAGCTCCAGCTTCTCGCTTGAAAACGAGACTTGAAAAAATCTTCCGAACCATCAATTTTTTCGCTGTCTTAACTCTCATTCTTTCCCATATCCTTGGAATTTATATCGCGGTCTCATTTATCTTGCTGACAACCACTGCCCAGGACACCGACTACGAATTTTTCTCATCAGCGTTAAATTACATCCACGACAACACCCATTCCAAATTCATGCAGGACGTCGTCGCCATTGACCCCACCGATTCTTGTCCAACTGATTACCAGCCCCTGAGTTTCGGTCAATATGAAGGAACCGTGCAAGGATGCGTCATTTGCGGGGTCTTGGTTACCGGCGGCTGCGGCTTTTCTTCATCTTGTGGTCACCAGGCCGAAGTGGAAGCTTTTCCATCGCAGGAGATTTACATCTGGCAAAATAAAAAACTCTGCGTGCAGTATTTTACAGATATTTTCATCGGAGCTGTTTGCCCAGCGGGATATGATCAATGCGGAACAGGGATATGCGTTCCTCAAGGCAGTCTTTGTCCTATTACAGGAGTCACTACTAGCTTGCAGTTTACTCGGGATACTACATCCAATCCCCTTGTTAACTTGACTATCGTGTCTCAAACCATGCCTTGCTTGAGCTTAAACCAATACCCTACCAGAAAGAACTTCGCTCTAGACGAGAATCCTGGAGTGGGGTGTGGAAACTATGGAACAGACCCATTCGCGTTCTTGATTCAGTCAGCAAATGCGCAAGTGATCCTGAATCAAAATGGCATTTGGGATCAGGTAAGTTACGTTCCAGGATACCAAGACTTTATGAAACAAATCACTTGGAATCTAGTCGGGCGTCGGCTGCTCGATATCCAGCCAAGACCTGAGTGCTATGAGTTAGAATTTCCTGAATTGGACGATATTGACCAAGCTGTTGGGCAGAATGTCGGACCAGGGAAGACTCTAGCCATGATTAGTACTATCGCAGTGTTTTTGATGAGTTCGGTGCTGATATGCTGCGCGATTAGCGATGCGCTGATGAAGGACTGCTATCACCGCAGGAGACTGCGAGAGTATTGGTGTGGGATGGCGCAACGCTGCTTCTATCTGTATGATTTGCTCTGGATCGTTTCTGCGGGGATCATTATCCTGAGTTCGGGGAGAAAGCTCTATGGACCTCTAGATCGGCTGAGAGACTATGATAACGATTTTAGAAATACGAGTACGTGCTTCGGAAAGCTTATAAGTCCAGTTTTCTTAGATTATGGCCGGGTTTTTGACTCGTCGATCGCGCCATATAGTGAATGGGGGAAGCAGTCTTATTTTTCTGGAATAAGCATTATCGTCATATTATCGATATTTCTAGTTATTTCTATTCTGCTAAGAATGTTGTTGAAACGTTTAGGAAATCGTGTATAGTTAGTTGTCCAAGTCAATGGATGGCAATGATGTTTATGTATACAGTTGAACGCCTTTTCTGAGAGGCTAATTCTATTTCATGTAAAAGTTATTTGAAGATAATGAAAATATCAATAACCAACCCAAACAATTTGACACGAATATCAATACGAGATCAATATCACAGGTATCCTTCATTTTGAAAACCTTTATTGAAAGTAATATGAAGTAGCATGAAATATATTCAAAATAAACGTAAGATATCATTTAATTTTAGCACTCATGCCAAAATAATCGTAATCATCATACTCTACTCATGAATTTAAAATGATCTAATGCCAGAACACTTTGCCACGCTTTTCCTCACTTTTAATGAATAACCGAATTGAGAAACAATAAAAATCTTGCTTAGAGCCATTAATATGGCAGTTCTTCCGACCGATCTCTGTTAAGATATTCATATTCTAGATTCCAGCATATTAACCAGTTTGCAAGGATTCAGCAATTACCTTTTTGGAGACTAATAAGCTTCTGCGCACAAAAATACAGATATGAGTTCAAGAACACTCCGAGCATATTGACTTGTCCGAATCTCAGCACCATAAGAAAATGGAACACAAGCCTGACAAGCATAGTCAGGCGAAAAACGTTTGTTAATTCTTTATTCATTCTTTTATATCCAATTATTCCAGCCGCTGATTCCAGCAGTGTGAGAATGGACGAAACCTCCAATGAGAAAAACCCAATTGTGTAAGGCGCGCTCTTATGTCCTGACAATTCACTGCCCAAATATTTGGTTGTGCCCCAGAGAATGCATACAGCTGCTGAAAACGACTACAAAGGAAAGCAGATAAATAATTAGAACACATAATGCCAAGGTTTCTAATATTTACCATGAGAATGTACAGAAGACAGACATAACAAACAAATTTTCGTTTGATGATGTCCTCGATCATGAATAATCTTGTCTGAACCATGTAAATAGAGCCCTGATTTTCGTAATCATGGCTGGTTTGGAATAGAGAGTCATCATCAGAAAAATATTGCTCATCTGCGTCGATAAAGTCTTCTAAGAGGTTTTGGTCGTTGGATGCTTCAGCGCCATTCTCGTCATAGTTCATTGCAGTCTCGGAGTTTGAATGATCATCGGTCGATTCTTTTGATCCTTCTAGACAATTTTCATTCAGTTGACGGTCACACATGCTGATTTTTAAAAAAATTAGACTTCGATATTTTATTCAAAGAGTCACTTGGATTTGATGAGAATTGGGAAAAAGCCATTTCACCAGTCAGTAAGGCGAAATATTTGAAAAACAGAGTTTTTTTTGCTTATTGAATTTGTCGTTTTGCTTATATTCGTTTTCTTTTGATATAAGAAGAATTTATATGAAACTTTTATATAAGGAAAGAAGTCGAAGTTATGAGAGATAGTTGATATATTGTGGATCGGTAAAATTCTTTTAATATAGAGGGGTGATCATTGATTTGGATTATTTTCTCAAATGAAACAGACAGAATTAACCTCACCTAAGATGGAATATGAATAGTTTTTAGTTAACAGGAAAAATTTACGGTGGAGTTCTGAGGTCTTTCCAGTATAAAGAGAACATTCACTGATGATACGATCTAAATATTCAATCCCCGATCGAACTTCAATCTGCAGCCATATCCAAGACATCGTCTCCCGGAAGTAAGTTTTAAAGAAGAGCATCTCCAAAATAAATGAATTCTAAAGAAACATTTCTCAAGTTGGAAAATGTCTATACCCTCCCATAAAATTGCAGATAATCAGCCAGCAAATACCTGGAAAAATGAGTTTGAGGAAGGAGATTACATCAACAGAAATTCGAAGAATTTTTCTCAGTTTTGCAAAGGTTTTATTGGATCTTCGATTCCGATGATGATGATAGAATCTCTCGGAAAGAGAATGTTGTCCAGATTAATAGTCGCTTATGAAAATCTCAACAGGCTCCTCATTTTTTGATCCAGACAAGAGAATATGACGCTTACTTTTCAATATAGGGATTTTTGGAGGAAGAAATCGAGCCTATAGGCGAAGTTTCCATGGATATCACTCTGGTCGCCACACAAGGGGCTCGTGAGAAGCTACAAAGAAAGAACAAATCGAATGGCTATGAAGAAAAACCTCACATTTAGATCAGATCAACAACAAAATTGTTAAATTCTAACTTTGTATATCTTGCCTTTCATCCCTCTGAGCTTTGATAGTCCGCTATCTGCCGATAAGAAAATATTTTGATGTCTGGTGATGTTTTCCTTTAAATTTTTGAGTAAAGATGACCATTAATATGAAATTACAAACAAAATGAATAGAAAAGTCAGCTTGGTCCTTAAATCACTACTCGCTTCAGAGAAAGTATCGCATTTCTCGATTGTTACAAATAACAATTTCTACTGATCGAATTTAGGGTTGTGAATATTTCATAAGTTCAAGGTCTTCGCTATTTGGATCTCTGGATGAGATACCCCATTATTTTTAGTCAAAAATTAAAAAAAAAATGAATGAATTATTTCCAATTTCTGGGATTCTATTAACTTTCGACAGTATGATCCCTTTGGTATTGGAGCAGCCTTCGAATAATTAACCAAGTATCAAATGTGTTCAAAACACTGTAATCTTAATCAAAGGTTTTATGCTAATGAGAGAAAAGCAAAGCAAAGAACAAAAGAGATAGCTACAATTTGAAATTTTTTATCATACATTTTTTAGCTATAGACATGAGTGAAGTAATGGTATTCTTAATTTGAACAAAAAATTATATGCTGTTTAGTTCTTCTGATTACGTAGAGCTACAATCCAACTTAGATTATGCGAATTTGCTCGATGAAAGTCGCTAAAGAATCTGCCGTACGACCTGATAAAAATTATCAAAGACAACAGCTCTTTCAGATCCAAATTGTGAGATATTAGGAAGTGGACTTTAAGTGATCAAAAACTCGATTTAGGTTCCAAGAAAGTTAAGAAACAGAACTTTCTGGATGTTACTTGATTTTGCCTAAAATTCCTTGGAATAACTCAATGACAGCAATAATCCAGCAGATTTCTTCTGAATTTCCCTTATTGGGACATCAAATTATTAGTTTTTGCTCGTCTTCTATCAATTTTGAATATATGATCTACCAAGTAGATCTGTATAAATAAGCAAGAAATGACAGATCTGAGTTCAAATGTTAAAAGACCTTACATAGTTAATCACGAGAAGTATTGATGAACTCTTCAGATCTTCTGGCTTTTCACTCTTCAATTATCTTGAACTAGATACTTCTTGTATGTTGCAATCTATTGGCGCCATTTTCTTTATATATTTTTTTTTTGTGTTAAGCTTTTCTTTGATAAGTGTAGCTCAAAATTTTTAATGATGAACTCTCAGCATGCAATTTAAACTAAAAACCCAACTTTAAAAGATAATTAAAACCGAAATAAAAACTACAATGTTTATCAAAAGGCAACGCACATGTGAAATAACACAAAAGCCTTCGGTTTGAAGAAAACTAGGAGAGAATAAAGGAAATCCAGGATAGGATATACTACTAG
>ENA-UOTZ01001159-UOTZ01001159.1-compost-metagenome-genome-assembly--contig:-NODE-1159-length-19271-cov-9.511827_pt1 | contig 19271 bp, 14 predicted proteins | sample MGYA00238144_ERZ746983 | MGnify/ENA primary metagenome ERZ746983 (study PRJEB28759, sample SAMN06268863) | compost metagenome | isolation source: single cell | place: USA: California, Emeryville, Joint...
AGACGCTGTGATAATAAATATTTATGTGTACCGAAACATGTGTTGTTGTTTGGAGAGCTGTTGGGATAATATCCGGCTGGACAAACTCTGCACTTTGACCCAAACAAAAAGAGTGACGAGCACGCAGTACAGTCAGAAGAGGTTCCTCCAGTACAATTGTAGCAAGCTTCATCACATGCTATATTTGAAAATATTAATCCAGGAAAACGAATCCAGTCTTATACCTTCACACTTGTTGGTCGTTGAATTTGCATACTTCCCTGGTAAAGAGCAAGTAGTGTTGCAGGTAGTTCCTTCTAAGTACCACCCTGAGTTACATGAGCTACAATCAGCATTAGATGGTCCTGTGCATGCACTGCAAGCGGGATGGCAGAGATCGACTATGATTTGGATGTTATTAAAGCCGAACGACTCGTCAGATCCAGATTCATCGAGATTATTGGTAAAATTGAGGACTAGACTTGGAGCAATGTGAGCTAGAGGATTCGAAGTCACTGTTTTAATCTGGTCTTTGTAATTTCCACTTCTACCACAATAATCTACCTCTCCGTTGCTGGTATAGTACATTTCTTGGTATACAATTGTGTCATCCACTTTCACATAGTAAGTCTCATCATCCCACGAATCGATAAAGAATAGTTGAACATTGATGGACACTTGATAATGTGGTAAGGGTAACTCTGTGTAATTCTTCCAAGCATAAACCGTCTTACCAAAGTTGGGGTACCCTCCAAAAAACGTTTTTCCATTGCAGGTATTCATATAAGTGCCAGCAGCATTCGTAATCCATCCTGTAGTATCTGTTGAATCATTCATGAGATCAGTAATTATCTTCTGATTTTCTGGTTGGAATATTAAATTAGACTTTAGAAAACAATTTACTTTCGCAAGTATTAGTGGTGGTATTGCCGTAGTACCCCGTAGGACAACTAGTCCCACACGTAGTCTCATCTAAAAGCCATCCTGAATTACATGAAGTACAGTTCGTAATGTCTGGGCCTGTGCAAGCACCGCAGGCTGAATTGCAAGGAGTACAGGTGGTATCATTGAGATACCATCCTGTGTTACATGAACTGCACTCAGTGGCACTTGGGCCTGTACAATTACTGCAAGCAGAATTGCAAAGAGTGCAAGTGGTATCGATGAGATACCATCCCACGTTACATGAGCTACATGCTGTGTTGCCCGGTCCTGAACAGACGCTACAAGCAGCATCACAGAGAATGCATGTGGTATTCACGAGATACCAGCCGCTAGCACATGCACTACACTGAGTGTTGCTTGGTCCAGAGCAAGCAATGCAGGAGAAATCACACGCGTCTAGTGTGATTTGGATATTATTGAAGCCGAAAGATGCGTCGGACCCACTGCTGGCTAGAGTTGTAGTGAAATTAAGGGTAATTTCCAAGGCAGTATGTGGGAATTGACTTGTCGTAATAGTCGAGATTTTGTCGCCAAAGGCAAGTCTGCTACAGATATTGCCTGCAGCGCTATTGTAGTTCCAAGTTTCTTGATAAACTGTAACGTCATCCGCCTTTATGTAATACGTTTCATTATCCCAGGAGTCGAGAAAGAATAATTGAACACTGAGAGTCGCTTGGTAATGAGGAGACAATCCTGTATAAGTCTTTGAAGCATAGACTCCTGTGCCAAAATTTGGGTTTCCACCAAAAAAGCTTAAGCTGTTGCAGGTATGTATGTAACCATCACCTGCATTTGCGTTGGTACTCCATCCAGTGGTAACTGCTGAGTTATTCATTAAATCTGTTACGACCTGCTGCACTGCTCAAAAGATTAGGTTAAATTATCTTTAAAAAAATCACCTGTGCATGTATTAGTAAGGAGATTGCCGTAGTATCCCGTAGGGCAAGTAGTTCCGCATGTGGTGCCGGACAAAAACCATCCTGAGTTACACGCAGTGCATTCAGAAATAGCTGAACCTGTGCAAGCAATGCAGGCTGAATCGCATAAATCTAGAGTGATATAGATTTCATTAAACCCAAATGACTCTTCAGATCCAGCTTCATCGAGAGTAGTCGTGAAATTGAGAGTAAGAGTTGATGCTGTATGACTGAAGGGATTTGAAGCTATTGTTAAAATTTTGTCGGGATCACTATTGCCGCATGTGTCATTATAAGAACTTTCATTCACAGTATACGATTCTTGGTATATTGTATTGCCATCAGCTATCAGAGAGAGTGACTCTCCATCCCAGGAATCGATAAAGAATAATTGAACGCTGACAGCCACTCGGAAATGTGCGGGTAACCCTGTATAAGTCTTCCAAGCATAGACTGCCGCTCCAAAGTTAGGGGAACCTCCAAAGATGGTTGTTTCACTGCAATTTCGAATGAATGCCTCAGATGAATCGGCATTTGTTTCCCATCCTGTATTACTTGGAACGTCATTGAAAATGAGGTCAGAATATGTCGTTTGTGTTCCTATTCAACCAGAGATTAGATAAATTCTGACTCTCTAAAAATACCGGTTGTGAAAGCAATGAACAGCAGCAATGCTGAAATAATGCAAAGAGAACGATTCTTAGTCGGTATTTTCATTTGAGAGTTTGGAATAATTATAATTATTAGCAATTCTTCCAATTTAAGGTGTTCGAACCTAAGAACTGTTTTTAATGAAAATTTATTCCAGCCAAAGGAATAACTGTCTGTAGCACAAAATTAAATATCGATTTTTTATTAACCAGAATAAATTAAGTTGCTCACCTGAAAATTCAAGTTTTGCAGATGTTTCCAAGAGATAGCTATCTATTGCGCTAAAGGTTCTCTTGAATATATTCTGCTTTCTGAAAAATTTCTGTATCTTTGAAAGTCCTCTTGATATACTACTAAACTTACTTTATCATTCGCAATTTATGAGTTGAGAAATCAAAGTACCCAGTTTATAATATCGAAATTTGATTTAAATGAAAATTCTCACTCAAATCAATCTCGAATAAAAATTTCTAAACGTGAGGAAAAATTAATAAAAAAGCTTGATAAATAGCTCCAATGCTAACAATTCTCTTTGGCATGGACAGCCGATGAAAATTCCGCTTGCACTTTCTCCACGGCTCATTGCCGCTTTATTATCATTGGCTGATTAAAATTGAGACTATTTGCGTAGAATTTATTTATTTTATTGATAAAGAATTAATTAACTACATAGCCAACAACTAATGAGAAGTACCATCAGCACAGAGCATTCAGTATCAAAACTTTTCCAATCATAATTTGCATCTAAGCGCTCTCAAGCAACAATTATATATCTTGCCTTGACCTCGAAACAAAAATCTTAACTATCTCGACACAGGGTATTTTCTTTCCCAATTAGAATTTGTTAAAAACGCAATCATAAATTGAAATCACTGATGTTTTTTTTCATTTTTATTTACAAACCATCTGGAATTATTTCAGTTTTAGAACTTGTAATTAGAAAGCAAAAAATTTCCAGGAGAAATTTTATTAAAAAATTATTCTCAGCAAAAATGGTCGTCTTTCGCCAGTTGCCTCTTACTTTTGAAAAGCATATCTATTTGCCATAAATACCACGTCATATACAGATCCTCGAGCCACCGAAACGACTGTATTACAATAAGTGATGCAATTCAAGTTTCCTAATCCTGGTTATCTTAACCAATCTTAACTCAAAAAAGAAGAGAGAGTAGTTCGCCAATCTTCCAGCTCAGTATCTCCTGACATCAGCAATTTGTGAGAGGCAAAGCTCCAGAAGTAGAAGAGAAAAAAGCACCTTGAAGCACGCCCATTAATCAAAGTCTATTTCATTAGATAGCAAGCTTTAAAATAGATAATTAAATTCAGAACCAGAAAACGTTTTTCGATTAAAGTACGTATCGATCGTGAGCAGAAGAGATGAGAAACCAACTCAAAGTATTCTTGTTGAAGGAGCCAGTTTGCAGAGAGAAGAATAAGTGCAAACAATATTGAAGATTATTTGATTTGAAAAATTTATGAAAAATACGAATTGCTTGTGAAATTTATTTTGGTTTCTCTAGAAGAGGGTCGCTAATATGTTAACCAAGCTCCTAGTTTTATGCTCTTACAAAGACTATATACAGATAATAATCTAACAAATCGGATAAAAGATAAGATTCAGAAATTTGAATTGACTCCGCTTATCAAGATGAAGCCCAATCAAATTTATCACCAACGATGCCTAAATTCTAGAGAAGTTCGATACAAACAGTGAATAGTTTGATTCTTCTTTCGAAATAACAGAACCTAACTTTCTTGGTGTTCTCAAATTTTACATACATACATTAGAAACTTTATCCAAACTCAAGAAATTTTACGCCAGCTAACAATTTATTAAATTTTTTTATAAAAACCATTCGAGTTGGTTCGTTAATTAGGATGGGAGCTTTTGCTTGCAGAGCTTTAATTAAATTATTCTGAACCGCAATAGTATCGGATGACAGTTTCCAAAATTTATAGAAGCAGGTTGCCTTATGAAACAACGAATTCGAAGCTGAGAGATACTCAGGGCTCCCATTATCGAGTTCACATAGGAGCAGTTAATTTTTTTTTTTTAATCTATGATACTGATAAAGACAACGGTAGAAGTCTGCATATCATATTTGGCAAGCCTAAATTCGATAAGTTATGCTCACTGTTTTGGATCTCCAATATAGTAATCTTTGAGAAATGAAATCCATCATATGTACGTGTTCCTTTCGGATTTAATTAACAAATGAAATTTTAATCTCAATATTTAATAATTACTAATTTAAAATCAGAAAATGTTTTGCGAGTTAGGGATCAGAATTGAATTCCTCCTCAAGGTTGGGAGGTTGTTGTCATCTATTTCTTTTAGATTAGATAAGAGGATACTGAGTTCTACAATTAAATTGAGATACTAGGTGAAGAAGTTATCCTATAATTTTTACTATCGAATTTCTGTCTTTTGATGCGGAGATACGCATTATTTGTATTTGTTTATTTATTTTGATGCAGATGAATCTATTGAACTTCGCTTACGTTTATCACGCAATCCTGCGCATCAAAAAAGGCAATTCGAATGATATCTCACGTGAGATAAAAGCTAAAATCAGAAAGAAGCATATAAACGTTTGGTTGGGAACGAGCAAATGATAACATAGAAAATATTTCAGATAATGAGACGATGCCTTTTTTGGAAATGAATCACCATAATTTGACCTCACACCGAGATCTATGTTTTCGGCAAAATCTGGACTTAGAAGGTCTGATAGATCGCATTGGGAAATTCACAACTGGTGAAAAACGTTCTTTCCCAAAATTCTTTCTGAAAAAACTGAGCTTAACTCAAAAACCTCAAGGCTGAGGACTTCTGATTAAAACTTCCGAATATAATTTGGTAGATTTGCTCAGGGATCATATCCTACAAGAATAAAGTTAGCAAAGCGATGGTTTGTATGAAATAGTACTTTTTGATTTCTGTATAACTTCATAGTTTGGACGTCTTTTGCATGCAGCATGCATGCTATGTCTCAAATTATCATAAAGAATAATGTAAACGTACATTTAGTAATTATGTTGATGAGAGCTTACAAATGGGGGGGGGAGAGAGAACTTCTAGCATGGCGAAGAAATATTTTCTTTTTGTTTTTAAGAAAATTTCTTAGCAAAATATAATTCTTGAAGACTTGGAATATTTAATCTGATACAGTTACTTATTCTTTCCGGATTTTTTTCAAAATAAAACCAATTAAGCCTGTTTTTTTGATCGTTTTGCATTGCCTTTTTTATGATTTGAGGAAGTAAATCAATATTTGAGTCCTTCAGTCTGCTCGGATGAAGATCCTTTATCTCCTCTTAGTTAAAAAGCATGTTAATAGGGGCAAATTATATAAAAAGCAAGAAGTTTGCTTCAATACCATGATTAAATAAATTTGAATTCGTTGATAATAATGTATAACCACTTGGGAAATGCTGAGGGTGAACAACGACATTTCGCATTTAATCGATGTGAGCTTGCAGCTCTTCCTTTACTTTTTGACTCATTGATTAGTAATTCTCGTCATTGTTCTGATCTTCAGTTTTTCAGTTTTTTTAGAGATGGCAGAGATCTTGAAAGAGAGACAGGGATTTGTGTTTGGGATCCTTTCTCCTTGGAGTTGAATTGACAATTGCTCTTGTACGTCATGCTGCCCATCAAAAAGTTCTCCCTGTCTGAGAATTTAGTCAACAACCAAATTGTTCGGTTTTGCATCAGAATTTGTATCCGTACTTGGCTGTATATTTCTATCTTACATTAAAATAGGCAAACCAATGATCAAGATGAAAAGGACAATCATAATCGGAATTATGGGTATCAGAGTTGGTCCTGCAGTGGCTCTTCTTACAATACAATTAGGATCGACAGTTCTAAAGTGATAATTTGGCTATCATCATTTGTTGCTTCTTCTGTCAAATTATAGAAAATGAAAAATCGATTTCATAAAATCACTTAATTCTTTCGGTCACATGAGATGATGTCTTATACAAGAGGCGAAAAGAACAATCGCTTTTGGCTTAGCAATAAGGCAATCTGCTAGCGCCCATTACAGAACCAAAAAAAGAGAGAAAAGGTTCTTTGCTTTCTTAGACCCAATCAATTAGCAAAACATTTCATGAGAAAAAGTACTGATTGTGAAGCTGGTTTATGCCCTAGCAAGAAATGCTCACCAAACTACTTTTTATTTACTGGGTTTTAATTTGATTCCCGAATACTGAACAAATGTGAGTTAAGCTGATACAAGAGAATTGCCTTTATATTCCAAAGAAAAGAGGAATTATCAATTAAAGTTAGAGAAACAATTTATGAAAATTAGCTGTAGTGTAATACGAAATTAGAAAACCTCAGCATTATTGTGTAGAGTACAAGTTTAGTGCTGCCTATTGCGATTTATCACACGATCCATTCAGTAAAATCCTTTTTATTTTATTTACAAACCCATCTTTCTCAAATGATTAATCACATAATAATTTTTTCGCAGGCACTAATATCGACTCTAGTTAAGATTAGCTCATATAGGAACCTGTTATTCTTCTTCCTTTTCGACATATTCCTTATACCTCCTTTGCAATCCTTCAAAAAACTGCCGCAACCTCTCCGGCCTCGTAAGTGTCTCCCAATTCCTCATCAAACTTGCTCTTAACTCCTTTTCATTAGTCGGCGCATCGCTCGCCACTCTCTCCTTCAACGCTGACCAAAGATGTTCGATAATATTCAAATCCGGAGATCTTGTGGGCAATTTGATAAGATTCAATTTCTGTTCATTTCTTATCCAATCTTCATTCATTCGATGCACGGGATGACCGTCTTGAATTAGATAAAACTCTCCGTCAGGATATAACTGCTCCATCTCTCCTTTATGCTGCTCAATTACCTGCCGAAAGAAGTTTCCATTTATACCTTTCTTATAGATCTCAAGAGACGTCGATCCTTGCACAGAAATGGCACCCCAGCAATCCAACTGAATTTTTTCTGTTACATTCTTCCTCCTTATTTTCTCAGTAGGAACTTGCCAGGCTTTTGTTTTATGACCTTTGTTAAGTTCAACTCCCATTTCATCAGAGAAAAAGGATCGGTAAATGAGCTTCCCTTCCTCAGAAAGCATTCTTTTACAAAAGTCAACTCGAATCATTTTTTCATCTTCGTCGTAAATTATACTTCGATCAATTGCTTTGTATTTGAGCCCCTTTTGGTCAAGGACCCGAGCGACTGAGCTTCTGGAAATATTGATGCGAGCGGCAAGCTTTCTAAGAGATGCTCCTTCAGCGTTCTCGTTGATCATTTGAATAATTTTGTTTTCAATTTCTGCTGGAATGGTTTTCTTGCGGCCTCTTCCTTTCTTGACTATTCTGATATCTTCGCCGATCTTTATTCGTGATTCCCAATATCTCATAGTCTTTTCAGAACGGTTGATCCTCTTCGAGATCTCTTGAACATCCATTTGGGCGTCAAAGTAAAGAACGAGAAATCGTGTTTTATCGTCAATGCCATATTTTTCACACATAGAAGAATTCTTGTGATTCTAATTATTACTCGAAAATAAGGGAGGATTGTAGTGGATTTGCGAAATTTTCAAGCTTAATAAGAAGGGGAAATCTAAAAGCTTTTATAAAGATGGAATAGTCAATGCTATTTTACTCATCACGAGGACCTTTAAGGGGAGACTTGGATGAAAGAACTTTTGACTGAACTAAAGATAATGTAATAAATTTTCATGGGTTGAACCAGCAAAAAAGCATGGAAAAAGCCCGAAAATACTCCTCTAAGTTGTAAGAAATGTTCTTGAATTCGGAGAACCGAAAGCTGCGAGAGAAAAATTCAAATGAGTCGAGAGTTGGAATGATAAGAAATTTATTTAAATTGAACATCAGTAATGTATTTCTTTTTAATCAAAAATTTTTTTATTTTGTCACATCAATTCGAATTTCATTGAAGATAGACTTCACATCTCATAATATGCTCTTTCGTATGAATTCTTTGTCTGAAGTTGCCAGTATTCCTTCAAATTAGGGTTTTTATATCGATTATTTTTGTCAGTTTCACATATCATCATTCTTCTTTCTATTTGAAATTTTCGAAGAAACATGGTTGTTAGAAATTTTGACCTGTTGAGATCAGCGACTTAAATTGCCAAGTAATTAGAGCTTTGGATCATTTCAAAGAAAGTTTCTTTTCTTTATTTAATTTACTGAAGCTAAGTGAGTGTCGTTTTCTTCGTTTTTACGATTTGCTCGATTAATTGAACTTTTGTATAACTAAAAAAACTTCAACGAATAATTTTTTAGCATCGAAAGAAGTAGTGCATACCGCCGCTTATGAAAAAGATCGGATATTCTGATAACGTCGATTGCAGCAACACTGATAATGCGGTCGAGAAAAAGCTTCTCGCTTTCTCTTCCGGAGACACTAACCTTATAAATATCATCGATATCGGAACAAAACAAAATTATGCGACTTTCGAAGGAGCACAACTGGCAAATAGAGGTGCATTAAGCTGTATAACGAAGTGTTAAATTAATTCGAAAATATGATAAAGGCAACTCGAATTGGACTTATGTGAGGGAAATCCCAAATACGAGGCTTCTTATCTCTCTATTTCATGCCTATAATATGAGTGCGAACTTAGAGATATTCGATATCTCTCAGAAAGAAAAAGCGAGGAGGGTTTATTCCTTTGAAGAAGCCTTTGGAGGTCAGATCTCATTAGTTACCTTATTTCATGCTGAAATTGCTCTCTAGTTGCTGGAGCAGGGGATGTGACTTACAACTCTCGGCGAAATATTTTAGGTGCTATTTGCATTGAAGGAAAAATAGCTTACCATTTATTCGCTCTGAAAACAAACACCCCAAAAGCTGATGAAATTGCAAGACTTTGCAGAAAATCTAAATGGCATCATGAGTATGGTAATTATTTCATTTGTTGTGCTTAGATTGCATATGATTTTTTGATCTCTCGCTAGTAACTGGAATTTCTGGCTTTGATTTCGATTCGAACGGAGAATATATGGGGACTATTGATCGTGCTGGAGTGTGCTTAGTATCAGCGATAAATACAGGTGATTATAGCCTTCATTTGAAGTTGAAAATGCGCTCATATCGAGGTACTGATATTGGGAAGAGTTGCTTTTTCCTCTGCTTTAGATAATGTTGGCCACTGTAGATGGAGTACGAATTATGGAGAGCCATTGCTGTTTCTCAAATACGATAATCACAAGCTAAATGCTTTAGACACGGAGAAGAAAATCCTCCTTTTGAAGGAACCACTACAACTCGAAAGTGACGGAAGTAATTTCAGAGAATTATGTTGTATTGACTGATTTAATATCGGAATAGGCTGGACACGTTGGATTGACGTCTGTCCAACTAATGGCCATTTGGTAGCATCTTGTGGAAATGACAAAAATATTAAAATTTATGATCATCGCCAAGGCGAGATTGTCAAAATCTTTAACTGGCTTCATTCAGGTAGGGTTGTATTTTCCTTGAATTTATTTAGTAATGATCAGCAATTGAGCAGTTTTATGTCTTTATTAGACTAGCCTGTATTCAATTGAGTATCAATCTCGACGTTTAATCAACCATTTTCTAGAGGATATTCGATGTGTGCGGTGGAATCCAAACGGAAATCTATTGGCAACCGCTTCAGAGGATAAGCGAGTCAAGACATTGGATGTTCAGAGTGGAAAAGCCATTCATACTGCAACAACGTCAGATCAAAGTAATCTGATTAAAATGATATTCACATTTCTTAATACTACTAAATTATTAGATTGTGCTGATTCAGTTTGCTTCCTGTAGAGCGAGAAAATTGTACCAAACTAAATTTTTGTTTATTTTATGCAAAAAAAAAAATAATCTAAAGAGAAAGTTTGAATGAATATTTATTCCGCTTAATTTATAATACCAAAAAGATTAAGGCTCAAGAAATTCAAATCTTTGTATGAACTAAATATTAACTGTAATGGTTGCAATCAATAGTTAAGAAGAGCGAAAATTTTTTAGAAGCTCGCAAGGAATAGTGATGAAAATGCTGAGGAAATTGAGGAATAGTTGGGATTCTTTCGTTACTATTGCTAAACGATATTGAATAGCCTTTATTCTTTTCGGCCTCCGTCATCTTCTTTCATAGCTGGAATTACCTTCCAGCTCCTGTTTATAACAATCTTTTCCTCGCAATCCTTCGACTCTGGCACCTAGTATGCCAGAGATTTTGATGAATCATTTTTGTTCTATCAGCTCTTCCTCTCTACTAGCACTATTGCTATCTTATGTTCACAATACCTCTCTTATTTCAACAGTTATCTTTGTGTCCAAACCGCATTTTCACACTTAACCATGTTTAGGCGTTCTCAAAATTTTTCCGAAGGATCCTGAAATATATTGCTGTATCAGCATTTAACTGATCCAGCAATTCTCTTTAATTAAACTTCCTATTTTCTTAATCGAATAATAATGAATTATATCAGTATCAAAGTTTGATTGCTTTCGTTTATGGATGTTTGAAATCTTTTACCAATATTTATTGTGATATCTAGGCAGGTTTGTGGAATCTAATGGAAGAGGTCCTCTGGGTTCAGTTAGCATTGATTCAAGCTCTCTTTGTTAATAATAATCCTCTAGAGGAAATTTGGAAGATGAAAATTAGACGCTAGGTCTTTGGTCTTTATATTCCTTTAAAACCGTCTGGGTATGGCCTGAAAGTTGCAAATTTGTCTTTGGCTCGAAGCCCTGCCTGAAGCGTAATTATTTTGACAAGATTTAGAATTCCTTGTTCAGTATACAAACAAACAGTATAAATAATCGAATCAAATCATTTGCTTGATCCAAATAGATTGAATTCCTCCTGAGAAGAAAAAATTCTGCATAAGTAATGATAGTGTCCATTTAAATTATGTCAGTCTTTCTGCTCTACGGGCTGCTAAAATCAATTCTCTTCTCATAATTTTGAATCAGAGATGAATTTTTTATCAGTCCTCATTTAAGCGGATTATAATACAGACCAGAGTGGGAACCATATTTTCCTAATCTATTAGGTCTTCATTTGAGCCATTTTACTAACTATCTACATCGTAAGACGGCAAAATATTTATTCAAGGCTCAGTAAAGAGGTTTTTACGTTTTTGATTCTCAGGTCTCAAACGCTTAAAAGTTGATTTTGTCTCGAATTCTCAAGGGCATCGAATCAATATTTACAACCTACGATCTTTATACAGTTTCGAGTAATTCGAGAAATTTGATTAAATACTTTATAAAATGCCCTTGAGAATTTTCAAGATCAAAAATTAGTTGGTTTGAAAACGAATTATAGATTTCCAGACCTTATCGAGGAAAATTTTCAATTTATTAAAAAAGTTTAAGAATATTGAGAATGAAAGGCAAAGACGTCCAAACGATGAGAGAAAAGCTAGCAAAAAGCCGTCTCATATCAGAAGAAATCATTAACGCTGGCTTCCTCCACAGGTTATACCAGGTATTAGAGGTAAAAAACCTTCTCTTGGCCTCTTGATCTAAATTTATTCCTCGAAAATAGAAACATCAATGTCAGAATGCAATGGCTTGGAGTCAAGACGGTAGAAGGATAATTATCAAAAACCTGGATAAATTTCAACTGCAGGTCCTTCCTCATTTCGAGAGCTGCTGGACACTATTTGGATTTATAAGAAGAGTAATAAGAAGCCGCTTGCTATGAAAAACTAATCAATTTGCGTCTTAGCTAAATGATTGCCAGTTTTTTCAGATTTTCGAGCACGTATCAACGAAAGAAATGGTTTTCCAACACAACGAGTATACTCGAGATCGGCTACCAAAGCTTGATGAGCGGTTTTTGGGAAGATCAGCCAATTGTCAGAACTTTGGAAGTACGAATAGGCACAGGTCACTTATAGAAGATAGACAAGATATATCAGATAGACTGGAGAAAAGGCAAAGGAGGACTCTTGAAATTCATGTATAATAAGCAAAATTACTAAATTTCCAAATTTCTTTGCTTGATAGGCCAAAATATCGGTTTTAGAGGGGTTTGATAGATACCTGGCCGAGCAAATCTACATAAAGATACAAGACCTGAGAATAGATTTTAAAACGTTAGAATCTGAGTTGAAGATGCTCAGGTAATGTAATTTTGTTGCCAATAAAATGTTTTATTCTGTGTATGTTGCTAAAAGCTCATTGAAACAGACACTCGAGAGGCTGAATCGACTGTAGGAGAACTATGGTGACTAGGGATGACGCCTGTCCATAACGATTCCTATCTTAATAAACACACTTCAGTACCTCATTCGGCGATCGGAAATTCTGCTATTGTTAATTTTCTGGCTCCCTTTCAGGATATCGGATTTTTTAACTCAGTTTCTTTGAATGGCGAGGACTTTTTGGATTAATGGTTAGAAAGTGCTTTAATGGTTGCATAATCGTTTGAAAATATTGCAACCTTGCGTTAGAAAATTACTTTAGTTGAGCCCCTTTGCCGTATGTTTTTTTTCTAAGTTGCGATCTCATTTCGTCATGCAAATTGATGTTGAAGTTACCTCGTTCTTACGTAAATATTTAACTCAAATAAGCAGATTCCAAATGTCATGCTTGAGTTAATAGAACCAAATATTCAGAGAAATTTAAAGCTTGACCATGATTTTTATCTTAAAGAGCGCATTCATTGTTAAGAAGGTCTGCTTAAAGTTTTAGTTTCATATACTTTCATATTATTGAAGCAGACCAGGACGAGAGGACTTTCGTTTGTATCATTAAACGGAACATTTTTATTCAGAAAAACTTGCGCAAATTTAGTTAAATTTAGTGAAATCCAGGCGTCTCTTTGGATAAAAATTCACATTGACTGAGAAATTTCGAAACAAATCTCAAATTGCCGCGTTTCTTAAGAAGCAGTTAGGCATTCTTCTGCGCTGTCTTTCCAGATTTATTTTTTTTTTAAAATTTTCTCTGGCATGGAGCTTCCATTCTTCTAATCATTCATTCATTTTTCTTTTATTTTTTGAGATTCGATGACTTAGAGGTTATCATGAATGCCTTTTGCACAATTAATCTCTAATTCTGCCTCAAATCTAAGTTTCCTATAGATATTTTAGATATCAATCCAAATGGATGAAATTACTCAGCATTTCCACGCTCTATTTTCAGCAATCTGTCATTCATCTCTCATCAGTCAGCGATGGAGATGACCATTGACCTTATAATTGAGTATCCTGATTCGAATTTCCTTTCAGTTTAATTGTTAATGCTCATTATTCAACATAATTTCTGATTTTGAGGGTAGGATCTGAAAAATGCAGGTCAAATCCCAGCCCTAAGCCTTTTTTCGCGACTTCCGTCCATGGTAATAATTGATAATGATAGCTTTGCCATGGTGATAAGCAAAAAAGAATTGCTATTATCTCATAATTTATGCTCTCTCTCGTTCTGCTGGACAAATCTCGGTCCTTCTTTCTGTCTTGATGGCCCTTTGGTGAAGAGTTGCCTGACAGTAGTCTGCCATTATTTTTTATCTTTTATCAATTATCGAGAGATGCAGCAAAGCAACATCTCCCGGAAGTTTGATTTAAGTAAATAAATTTGTAAATACAAATTACTAATCAAAGTTATATCTACTACAATAGAAATTGAGCAAATTACTAATTTCAGACATTATAAGAAGGCCAAAGCTGCCGCCGTAGCGATTTTCTCTAGCTACACATGGCCAATAATGCAGGCAAGTGAACGAATACCCCTAAGGACAGATAATAGCTGCAGTAGAGTTTGGCACGTCTTCCGTTGATAAAATGTTAGTTCTCTTTTTTGAGAAATGATTTTAGCTTTGTTTTTACGAAAAAAGTGCTTTTTCTTATAGAAATTCGAATTCGACTGAGTTTTCTTAATCACGATTTCCGACAAAATTATCCTTGACATATACTGTCTGTATTTTCTCTTCTATGATTTCAGATGAAGCACACGGACATGGCCGGCTCTATATGAGTTTTCAAAGATGAAAATTTCTCCAAAAAGTTCCATTTTACCTCCAGGGTTGGTTATACTCTGCATGACCTTTCCAGTCTGAAGATCAATGAGTTTCACGGTCGTATCATCAGAAGTGCTTGCCAGAGCATCTCCATTTGAGTTCCATCTCACACAAGTTGTCGGTTCTAGATTAATAGTGTAAAATTGTTATTGTTCGTTCTCTCTTACTCGAATGGATATCGCCAATAGTTTTCACAATCTTTGATTCTCTCCTGTCAAAAATTTTAATATTTTTATCAGAACCGCCTGCTGCAAGCAAATTTCCATTGTTCGGGCAGATATCAATGTAGTCTGTCCTGCCTGTAGTGATGAAGTTAGTTGTGAAGTTGGGAAAGAGCAAAATACCAACTATGTCAAGCTCGACTGATTCCTTGAAACATAGGCTTTTCTTCTCAACGTCTAAGATATTGAGCTCACGCCTCTTGTTCTTGATGAACAATAATGGCTCACCCACCTTCGTACTCCATCTGCAAAGAGCATTTCCATCTAAATCATATTATTAGAGGTTTTACGCTAGTTAGAAACTCGAAGAAAGCTCTATTTACCTACTATGCCTGTAATTTTGATATGGAATTTGCTTTTGCTGGTGCTTAGATCTGAGATTAAACAGAGCCCGATAACGTCAAGAGTTGCTACAGTCTCTCCGCTTGGATCGAAATCAAAGGAAGAAATCCAATTGCCTGTAAATAAATAAGTTAACAGACATTCAAGGAAAAAAAAATAACAATGTCTAATAGCATTTTCTCTTAGGAGAGACAAGGGTATCCTAAAGAGTTTATTTTTTTCAAACGGTACTTACCGATCTTGGTGTAGACTGTCTCATGTTCGGGATGCCATCTCGTATTTCTCAATAACTTCGCGCGATAGCTATTACTTTTACCCTCATAACCGATATCAAAGAGATGATAAGTAATTTTTTCATGAACTGGAATTGCTCCAAGAAGTTCTCTTCTTGGATTATAAGCCATATCACCGTATCCAGTAGCTGGAAGGTACAACAATAGAAGAAGAGTTTTCATTGGTCAGACAAATGAGTCAAGAATTACTTCCGCAAACTTCCTCAAAAGAGAACACTGTCTTCGCACGACCCTTTTTGGAGATATCATATATCATCAATTTGGCGTCCTGGCCCATGCAGTGATTTACAGAGACAAGAAGTCTTGCGTTTGGAATTCCCTTGACATGTGCGTGATTCATGTATGCTGTTAATAAGACATGACATATATCATATTTAGAGAAATTTTTATAGGAGACTAACATGATTGAAACTGTAGACTAGGTCCATGGAACTGATATTTATCCTTGGTCTCGAGATCAAGAATCCCAATCTTGTGATTTTCGCCGAAGGACCAGGCGAGTAACTTTGGAGGGTAGCACTCTATTCGTTGGAAATGAGCATGGAAAAAGTTAGCAAGATGAAAAATGTGACAAGAGAAACGTTTATGCTGACAATTTAGCATCAGGGAGGAATTAGCATTGGTAGGCAGTAAGATACCTGTGTTGTTTCCTGTCATCTGAAAGAAAGAGTGAGGTTGTGTGCCGCTTTTAGCTGTCTTGGCATCTCCTTCACGTGTCAGCATACTTTGGAGAGTTTAAGTAAGATAAATTTCGATAATTTTTTAGTTTGGTAATTTATTTTGAGAATCAATGTACTCTCAAGGTTAATTCCAACTCAGCAAAAATTCTGGCTTGTTGAAATTTGGTTGGAATTAAATACAAATCCTATTTTCTGGTACCAAAAAATGAAATAGGAACATGCTCTTGATTCTCTTGTAATCTACTGGCCAATTCTCTCAATAAACGTGGAGAGAGAGTGTAGAAACCTAAATTTAAAGTAATCATCTGTTCATGAAATTTAAATAAAAACAAAAAAAAGCAATTTTGCCTGTTGAGCTTTTCTGAATCAGTGACTAATTGTTTGCAAGGGATTTTGAGGGCTTGTAGTCAATTGGCAATTGAGCTGTGTGAATTAAATTCATAGTAGATAAACGCCTTGGTAGAATGAGAAACTGAAGTAAAAATTCGAGCTTGCAGATCAAATTCGCAAGAATTACAATGTCTTCATATCTTTAAACATAAAGCGACAAGAAATTAGAATTTTCCGATTTCATAAGTCTCGTTGGCAGAAGTAAAATTAACAAAATGCAAGGCCTTTACATCTATTTTCCAAAAAGATATGCATAGAAAAATCTTTTGCCATTAATCAATAGCAACAGAGAAACCTTACTTCCATTATTAAGTTGATGTAAGAATACGATTCTGTGAAGCTATATCTTATTTTGAGAAGTATATCTGGGTGAACGCAAAGTTTTTTTTCTCTCCAAAAAATTGAAATAAATACTGCTACTTCGAATTTCAATGTACAAATTGTTAATCTATTTCCTCTCATCGGCGTGAGTTCCCATTTCTAGAAACCTCGAGCGATTATAGAATGAGAAAATTCACCATGCTGGGACCCTTTCCACTACTCAGACGGAAGTTCTTCTCACTTTCAAAAGTTGCTCCAGATGTATGAGATTCCTTCTCCAACATGGATGAAAATCGGGAAAATTGGATAATAGCAAGAAGAATTCAAAAGACACCCTGAAGTCAATTCCATTTTTTTTTTTAAAATTCTGAGAATCTTAAAAAAATTTCTACAACTTTAATTAGAAAAGATGATAAAGGATGTGCTACATGAACTAAAAATTATGCTAACTCAACGAGGTGGGCTTGAAAAGCTGAAGATTGCAGTTCATCGATTATGAGTTTAGAGACAGAAAACTTCATTAGTTTTTTGGATTTTAACACTCCAAAAAAAAAAAAGTTTTCCATGTAAAAGCTTAATATGCAATCAAACCGAATAGTTCTCATTATTAGTGAAACAGCTTGGATTTTGATTTCCATTCCAAAAGAGAAAACGACAATCAGAAAAAAGAAATTATTTCCGTTCAACATTATTTGATCAGCTTACATTGGCCTTAGTTTAATGGGTGCTTCTTCCAAAGGATTCTCTGTGGTTTCATGGATAAAACGAAAAATACGTAAAATCCAAAGTATTCAAGAGCATTGGGCTTGGCACAGTATTATTATGGTGTCTATAATGCATTTAAGCCTGAGAGATGCACGAACAATGAAAAATAGAGCTGAGATTCCAAGCTTTTCCGTGCTGCTGGTTCTGATTAAAAGCGAATTTTTAAGCAGCTGCACTGGCTAACTCATGCGGCCTGGATAGTCAATTAATTAAAATTGAATGTTTAAACTAATGCTCATGTTGATTATTTCCAAGATATTAAATTCTGGACTCTGCAAGGTTGATTGTGCACCAGAAAAACAAAAAACGAGTCGAAACTCGGCATTTACTTGGAATCGCAACTTCTGGTTGGAGCAAGATTTCAATTTCTTCAATTTTGAATAATCAATTCTAACTCCATATTTCCTCATCTGCCAGATTTCATCGCAAATTACTGAGATTCAGACTATTCGGCTTGAAAAAGGCTTGAAAGTGATTTTTTCATAAGCCTTATGAAAATAATGTATAATCACAGATATCATACATCTTTCCAAATTTGCAAAAGAATGCCATTTCGCAGAGCCCTGGGCAGGAGTCTTTGGGAGAGTTAACGACCCTTTTAAGCATTTTGAACCTCTTGGAATACGTTGGCAAATTTTACATTACCAGTATTTAAATTTTCTAAACAAAAAATTACTATGTCTCGAATTCTTTGGAAATTAAAAAGTTGAATGTAGGTTCTAACAATTGGAACTAGAAGATTGTTCCAAAGTTCAAAGAGATGAGGCATTTTTCGATTCTTCAGTCGCATTAAAATTTATCGATAATGGAATAATGAATTAGTTAAAGAAATTAATTAGACTCAAGTATAATCGATTTCTCATTTTCTAAATTTTGCTCTTGAGTCAAAATGAAAAAAATTTACCTTGCCCTCTTATTCCTTGCATTTTTGACGGTTTCTAAAGGTATCAAAACTTGTTTGAGATTAGCAAATTAACACATTAAATAGGTGCAACAACAGTGATAACGGATCTATATGATCTTCCGACACCACCTACAGGATGGACTACCGATCCTGCAGGAGCACCACTGTATTATTGTAATGAGTGGCTTCTCGGTGGATATGGTTATTTTGGAAAAAATGCTTGGGCGGAGAAAACTTACACTAACCTTCCTCCACATTATGAAGTCAACATATACATGAGAATTTTCCAGCTTGATTCCTGGGATAATGAAGTTCTTTATATTAAGGTGGATGGAAGCACAGTATATAGCCGCGCTAACACTGTTGGCTCCCCTGGACAATACAATATATGTGGTAGTTCATATACGGATTCCATAAGTGATATCTCAACTGGAGCTTTTAATCATACTTCTGAAGACTTGACACTTCGTCTTGATAGTGACTTAGACGAGGCTTCCACGAATGAAAATTTCGGATTCAAGTATATTGCCATTTATCTTACTCTTTGCCACACTACATGTGCTGCCTGTACCGGGCCTGCCTATACTGAGTGTACAGCTTGCTCTGGGCGGTATCTGTACGAAGGAGAGTGTCGTGTTTCATGTCCAGCAGGGTACTGGCCAGACTCAACAAATTGGAAATGCCAACTTTGTCATTCATCTTGTAAAACCTGTAACGCAGGAACATCAAGCTCTTGCACCTCTTGCAATACTAATAGATATCTCCACCCAAATACAGTAGGACAATGCCTCTCCTCTTGTCCAACGAATTTTTATGCAGAGCGGGCAACATGGACTTGTGAACCTTGCTTTTCTG
>ENA-UOTZ01001160-UOTZ01001160.1-compost-metagenome-genome-assembly--contig:-NODE-1160-length-19223-cov-7.098924_pt1 | contig 19223 bp, 22 predicted proteins | sample MGYA00238144_ERZ746983 | MGnify/ENA primary metagenome ERZ746983 (study PRJEB28759, sample SAMN06268863) | compost metagenome | isolation source: single cell | place: USA: California, Emeryville, Joint...
AGTTTGCAGGTTCCATGGGCATAATGTCTTTCTAATCAAAGAGATAAGTATATGGGAAGGCTCGATCATATGGCTTAGAGTTGGTCTTTCTGTCTCTGGAGGCAAGGATAGGAAAAGAATAGTTTGATCGAAAATATGTCAATACAGAAGGAAGAGACCTGATTGTTCAAGCGAAGTGTCACTAACTTCGAAACTCTGTTATCAATCCTTGAAATTTTTTCGTCGACGTGGTCAGTTGGTTCAGTAAAGAACGTAGTATTTCTCGAAATGTTCTTATTTGGTGAGATTTCGGAATATATTGATGTGACATTAAGTTCAATAGCGATGAAAATTTGAGTTAGAGATGTATTGGGAGGAAAGGCTAACATCATTTCTAGTCTGAAGGGATTTTAGAGCGATCAGCTGAGCATAGAAAGAGTAATGGCATTTATTATTTGTGGTTTTTGTGTCAATAATCATTGATTCATTTGGAAATTGATCGTAATTAATGGTTCTAATGCGTATTGTGTTTGAATATGTTGCTCTGATTGAGCGAAATGGTTTAGTTTGCATTTGTGGATTGAAATTAAGGTGATTTGACTAAGAAAATCATTCGGATTTTCAGGCTGACCTGATATACAAGGTAGAAGAGAATTCCTTAAATAATTCAATTTTGCTATATCTATCAACCTTACCCTATCTCAAAATTGCGAGAATGTTTGAACCTTTCAATCAGTTCAAATATTAATTTGCTTTTTGAGAGAGATAAACACGCAAAAAGATATTCAAAGTTGCATACAATTTCTGCAAGAAAATTTCTGGAGAGATCAAGATCATCATTTGTACACGAGAGTAATTTTCAGATCTTTCGGCGAGACGCTTTGAACCTGAGGCCTGAAGCATTTACATTTGAAACACTCTGGACAATATTCATTCTGCATTAGACGATAACAATTAGCAAACAAACATAACTTATTGATTACCTGTGAAAACCATTCATCGAGATGCTCCGAATGTCCTCCATGCAAACAACGGCTACATATTTTACTTTTCGATTGTACCTAATTCCAAAATCCCGGTGATCAATACTTGGGTTATCCCTTCTGAAAGATTTACCTTGAATGAGCAAACTGAACAGGCCATAAAGTTTGATTCCTTCTGCTTAAATTCAGCTATCTCATCGTCATTGATTAGCTGATACGAGGTTTTCCCGATATCAAGCAGCATTTTGATGATCTCTTTAAGCTCTGTGATGTAAGTCTTCAAATTTTTATGATAATTCACGATATTATCAACAAAAGCCCTCTGATGATGATTTCCCTTCCTATGAAGCAACTCGGAGCATGCTTTGAGCACAGCCCTGATCGTCCTCTAAACAATAATGCATGATACCCATATCCATCTACAAGATGTACCAATTTTTCAGTGTCGAGTAGATCTACAGAGTCTATCCTTGGAATCTCTTCTGCCTTCTTCCCTTTAATCACTAAAGACTAAGTAAAATCAAGTTTCAACATCATCTCGACTCTCTGCTGGGCTAATGAGTTACCTTTATGATAAATGAGGTTCCTGTTTGAGATTTGTTAGCGTATTCTATCATCGAATCCTCACGACTTGGAATGTTGCCCTTTAGAGTAAATTCATAAAAATAAGCATATTATCATAGGTTGTTACGAAGATATATGACCCTTGGTGTCGGTCAGATCTCTTTTTATTTTCCTTTTGATCTTCTTTCAGCTCTTTTCGAAGAGGTGCTGTTTTCGCTAGCATTTCTTGGACCATCTGATGAACGGCAAGCACCAACTTGAAATCAATTTCTGATTCTGAGGCAATCGACTCCTCAAACACCCGGAAATTATATTGTGGTAACTCCTTTCTAACAATCTTCACGATTTCCGCAAGGAGCTGCTTGAAGTTATCGCGATACATTACAATCTCTGTCATCAACGCAACGAGCGCGACTCTCGAAAATTTTTCATCAAAACGGCTCTTTGGTAAGATAGTCGAAAAGATTTCCTTAATCAGATGTGTTTTGACGATATTTTTGTAAAAAGGCTTCAAGTCGATGGTTTTTTGACGATCTCCCGTCTTACGATCGGCATTAGGCCGACTTTGAGGAGAAGCAGAGGACTTTAAAGCTTCCATCGGATCAGATTGCCAGTATTTGAAATCCCTGTAGTCTTTATAATCATGGAATAACAAATTCAACACTTTGTTCAGGAACTCATCGCTAAACCTCAAATTTCGTTCAAATTTTATCCTCGCGAGGAACTTGCTCAGGGCTTCTGTATGAGTGGAAACGTATTGCTCGATATCAAACGTCTGATAAAAGCCGATTCAATTAGTTGTTAGCCATAAAGGGATATGATAATGTAGTTGTTTACTCTGAATTTCAATTGTAAGTCAAATCGGTTCTTCATATGCTGACTAAATGTATCTAAGAAAAATATCATTACAGACTTTAATACTTGATGGCGCTCTCTGGCTGGAGGTTCCCGATTCTCCTTTGCAGCTCTGGGATCTCGTTATAGCTATAATGAACATAATCTGAGTTTTGCCCATAAACATGGTCGTCTTTTTTCGACTCTTCTGTTGTTTCGTTTCGTGAATACAAATCTTTCTTCTCGATGCTTATCTGCAGATTCAAATAATCATTGCTATCTTCCTCGTTATTCAGGATCTTCGTGTAAAATTTATCATTTTCCTCATCATCCTCAATGAGATAGTCTTTCAGCTGATTGGCATCAAGGTGTCCGTATGATTGCGCTTTTCTTTCACAGCTGACTAAATAATGTGTCAGCTGGTTCTCGCTATAGATTTCCCTTAGAGTTTTCTTCTCTTTCAGCGTATTTCGCTGAAATCTTGTGTTTTTTATCACTGTTAGCGTGCCAAAAGGACTCCATGTGATTGAGTGTAGACAGGGATAAGGGATGTAGTTCTTCGAGAACATGTTTCTTGAGTCACTGTTTCGAAGAGTCCTGAAAGACACGTAAAATGACCCAATGGCAAGGCAGAATTTACTTCAACTCAGGCGTACTTAAGCTCCTCTTTCCACCATCTTGATTCGAATGCATCATCATCTTAAATTGAACTTCCTCAGTTTCTTCTAAACCATTTGCTATTCTCCTCTTATTATTTTCAGTTCATTAGAGGGCTCAGTGGTTTGCCTAGTGTTTGTTACCACGACAATGTCAAGGAAAGGGTAGATCCAATCGACTGGTGAATCTTTTGTAATAGCTTCGAGTTTATCGTTCATGTTGCGTTTGAATTGATCGAGCTTGCTGGAGCTGAAATCGAAGTTAGTGCGGTTGAATTCGAAAGTTGGAGTGTCATCACTGTAAGTCAAGGGCACTTCAATCTATTTATTTAGGTTAGAGCTCGTTGAAATTTGTCAAGTGATACTGTAAACGTGACATCAAGTTTCTTTTTATCTGTAATTTCGATTTCGAATAAGGCAGACTCTTCGGGTAGATTTCTTGATGGGTTCGCTGTAATTGAATAATGAGGATTTTCTTTTTCTAGCTGAATTTGTAATATGAGATGTTATTGCGTGCATATCAGGTGCTAGAAGATTACTCTTTGGATTGCGCGATCGAGTTCCTGTTCGAGATTTTTGAAATTCATTTGCGCTGGGAATGGTTGGGCTGATTGCGGATCCTGAAGGATACAGGCGAAATAGTTTATTCAGATAAATAAATATAAGTAAAATTTGCATAATGATCTGAGAGAATGCGTGCTGCAGTAAATGGCAAGTGCTGGCTTCATTGCGAATTTGAATCATATTTTATGAAAGTAAGCTAGAGATTGTGTATGTAACTAAGCTTGCAAAGTAAAGAAACTCCTGTGAATATATTTACAATGATATCGTTAAAAAAAAACTAAGATGAGGCAGGAGATCAATTCATTGCGTGTACTGATAATCTATGGGTCGGTAAAGTGCATGAAGCAGAACCCTTCATTTTGATAACAAATAAATTCGCTTGCCAAGAACCTTGACGGCAACTCTATGATATCTAACAAATTGAAATTTTGAATAAAATTCCAAGATATTTAATTTATCTTGTATATTCATTGAAGATTTGATTTACACTCTGAAAAAAATGGCGGATAATAGTATACGAACATCCGAAGAGATCGAAGAGCAGAAACGACAGAAACTCTACGAGAAGATAGCCAAGAAATACGCAAGGCCCGACGCTCCAGCCAGTGTAAGAGAATCAAAATCCAAAGAGGCTGGCACTATTGCAGACGACAACACACACGAAGACGGTCAGCTTACCTCGTCAGAGATGCACAAGAACAATAAAAAACTCCTACGATTGAGCGTATCCTCATATCATGACTATAGAACCGACATCATCCACATCATTAGACCCATGTCAAGCAAGCTAAGACTGTTTGTCTACTCGCCTACGGAATTTTCGCAGCTTTCGTAATGGCTGACAAGATAACTATTCCATGTAACTAACTATATTTCATCGCGCTTCAATCTCACCTCAACGAAGATGCTGTTCCATCATTGCTCCCAGGACTACTAACGATTTATTTTACGTTCCAAATATTTTTCTTGTTTGGCAAGCAAAAATACGGAACTCCGACGAAAGGTAAATCAACAACTTCACGCAGAGGAACAGTCCTTCTCACAACAAATTACATTAAAGTTTTTCGATTCAGACACAAAGAGACTCCATTGAATAAGCTCTGCAGATTTTCCTGCCACTTATTTGTGAGTTTCTTTCCCCTTTAGTCATTTCCCTAATTCCTTTATTGCTAGAGCTGGGTACGTGAGATCATCGAAGACCTTGCCTGCTTTCTATTAAGTTGTATAATTTCACTCTCCCTTGTGCAATACGAGCGAAACGATCTCGTTACGAAACTAAAAGAAGAAGTCTCGCTAATTTTTTTGTCTCTGTATAATTTATTCCGGTAAATCAAAAACTAATAAATGCGAGAGATCTCTCAACGTTTGTGTTTTGTAGCAGAGTAAAGTAGTAATTGCATTTAACACTTAGAACAGTAGTAAAATTAGCTCAGAGGAAGAGAATTATTGTGGAGCTTTTGGGTGGGTAATGAAAAGTTCTCATTCATGAAACATCAATTTTGAGTTAAAATCTAATATGCAAAAACCGTCATTCTCTCTGACAGTTCAAGTTACACATCATAAACAAAAATAAAACCCAAGAAGCTATCTAACGCGCTCTATTTCTTTCCCATCATCTTCATCATATCGCCTAATCCTTCCATTCCTCCCATTTCCTTCATCATATTCATCAGGTTGCCCATACCTCCCATCTGTTGTAACATTCTTGGGTCAACCAGGTTAGACATCTGCTTCATCATCTGCTGTGGGTTTCTCGCCATCTTCGTGAGATCGCCTCCTTTGCCCAACTTCATCTTGCCCATCTTTTCAAAGACAGTTTTCAGCTTCTTATACTCTTCGAGCATAATATTAACCTCCAATACGCTGGTTCCTGAGCCTTTGGCGACTCTCAATATTCTTGACGGGTTCAATGGCTTAATACAATCAAGCTCCTCAGCCGTCAAACTATCAAGAATACACAACGATCGCTTGACCTTCGCGATGCTTTCTTTCTCTGTGCTCTTCTGCATGAAATTGCTGCCGAGACCTGGAAGCAGTGACATGAACTGGCTGAAAGAACCGATTTTTAAGATCGATTTGTATTGGCCGGCGAAGTCTCTCAGCGTAAACTCACCAGTTTGTAGTTTTTCAATGAGTTTCGATTGATCTTCAATAGGAACCGCGTCTTTGACGATATCGACGATTTTTCCAATGTCTCCCATTCCAAGCAACCTCTTAATAAAAGACTTTGCATCGAATTCTTCAAAATCGTCAAAGTGCTCTCCTGTACCGATAAAGGTGATCGGACTCTCAGTCGCCGCGACAGCAGAAAGCGCACCACCTCCCTTGGCATGACCGTCGAGCTTGGTGATAATAACGCTTCCGACGTCAACTGCCTTTCGGAATGCCAATGCTTGATCCTTACAAGCCTGACCAATCGAACTATCCATGACGAAGATAACTTCATCTGGATTAACCGCAGCCGCTACCTGCTTCATTTCATCGAACAGCTCACTCTCTTGCTTGTGACGACCTGAGGTATCGACGATAATCATCTCGAAGTTCTCTTTCTTGAACTTTGACACACCCTCCTCAGCGATCACGACAGGATCAGTTTCTGAGTAAGAACCGTAGAAAGGAATTCGGACTTTTGTGGCGTTCTGCTTGAGCTGATCGAACGCACCTGCTCTGAAAGTATCAGCGCAAACCAAGCAGGTTCTCCAGCCTTTTCTTGCCCAGTAGTAGGCGTACTTGGTACAGGTGGTAGTCTTACCAGAGCCTTGAAGACCAACAAACATGACGACATTTTGCTTGCCTTTTTTCGGTTGGAAAGGCTTTCGTTCGGCTTCGAGCATCTTTGAGAGCTCTGAGACGACGGCGGTTCTGATTAAATTACGCAGGTCGGCGCCTTGACTCTCCTGAACCTTGAATTGGAGCATGACATTGTCTTTAAGTTTCTTGACTTGGTACACATTGACATCTGATTGCAAGAGGGCAGTGGTAATGGTGTTAAGGATTTCCTTGACGACGTCTTCGTTAACGACATCGACTTTCTGGAGTTTCTTGAGCGCTCCGGAGATTTTATTGCCTAATTCTGCTAAGACCATGACGAAGTTCGACTCGAAATTTGATATTCAGTGAGATTAATTAAATATATGCTGCTACGTGTAGCCTTATATAGTAGGAAAGTTTCTATTTTCTGAATAGTTAGATTTTAATAGAAACCCACGTTGGAAAAAATCTCACTCTGAGACTGTTGAATGAGAGAGGAAAAAGTGGGCTGGTAAATTCAGAATTTTCCATGTAAGGAAATTGGGAGATTCAGCGTCTAGGAATACGAAAAGATGAACGAACTGTCTGTGTTCTAGGTGATTTAGACATAATTTCGTCATTAATGGATGAATTGAAGCGAATGATATCGAGCTTCGTTGAGGTTGATAAAGATCTTGAGCAATCGGCAGTTGAGCATTTTAGTTGGAATTTTCTATTGCATTTCCTTGTCAATCAGAATTTTAAGGTGAAAAACCAGACGAAAAAATAACATGGGAAAATCATGGTCTTGACAATATTATTTTTGAAAATGTTTCTTCAAAATTTTGTGCATTTGGTTGATAAATCGAGAATGAATTAGAAAATCTGGATGCAAACTGCTGGGAATAATGAGATGCTAAAATTTAATAGCAGCATTTTCTCTAAACGTCAGAAGTGATGCATTTTGCCTTAAGTATAATTTCTCATGGAAATAATTATCCCTTTTTTTCAGTCCATGAGTAGATTGATACATATCATAAGTTATGAGCATGAATTTCTTTTTTTACACGGAGAATTTTCGAATCCTCCTTTAAATTTCGCTTCAACATTTATTTCTGATAGACTTATCCTAAGAAAGCGAGACTTGATTTACAATTCTAAATATTCCTGCTCTCAAGCTAGCTATTTTCAGTTTCCACATTGAGTTGCACACAAGCCCCTCTATAAAACCTCCTGAAAACTTACGAAAAATCCTATTTAGTAAATTTTTTTCTGAGTACTAACTCCCAATAAATTAAAGGAATCAAGAGTTGTCAATAGCATCACAATGGGAAGTAACTGACTCCAAAATTCTCCTCCCCACTACGTTTCGAACTCTTTAGGTTTATGCACACACGCTCCAAACACAATAGACCAAAATGTCCGCCGTGGAAGCGCCTTATTGAGCAAAGGGAGGATCAATGGATGCAACTTTGAAGTAGATTTTGGAGACGTAACTGCGCGTCACACTGACGCAATATGTAATCCATTCCCAGTCATTTTCCGAGTCATCCTCTCTTCAATTTTAGTAATTTCTGCAAACAATCTACTTTCAATGAACTCTGGAGTAGCCGCAACGATACTCGCAAAAGGCGGACAGTAACAATCTCAAACACCGAAACTTTATCTTGCTTACGATGAATTACAATGCAGACAAATACAAGAGGAAGCGAATAATTACATTGAAACACACGGTCCTTGTAATTTATTTTAGATTTCAACATCGTAAATCATTATTTAGTGAGCGTGGGTTCAGCTTGTCCGACGAACGCTGGGACTTTGAAAGCGAAATACATTATACATGCAGTTGTGCCGGTTTGGAATGGAGTATCTATCTTATTTTTTCGGAAATGAATAAATCATTGCACTAGGGAGACCAACAAGAGATTGAGAGGCTTGGGAGTGCGATACAATCAGCGTAACTATAATATACAGATACCCTTAAATGATATGATCTTAATCAGATTGAAGCTCACGGCTGATTTAAATGTGCAAGACCTCGTTATTTCACCAATGGGAGTGGGAATTTTCGATTTTCCATCGGACAAAGCAGCTATTGCCACTGTGTCCTCTCTTGTTGATTTCGTTAAGGAAAACAAAACTCCATTTAAACGAATCAGATTCATCATTCCAGAGATTCAACATGTAAATAAAAGTTTTGCAAAGCCTACTTCTAACATGCTATTATTAGTTGAAAGTGTACCAGCAATGCATGGATAAAAGAATCCGACAAGGTTCTCTCGGTAATTAATATTACCGCTGCTTGTCTTTACTCTTATATTAGTCGTGAAAAAGATGTATAATGAGGAGAACCAACTGATACTTCTCGAGCCTGATGTAACAACTGCAAGCAAAAGAAATAGCAGGAAGCCGTCTTTGGGTTTGGAAAGCGCACGAAATGAGGAGGCTATTGTTCCGACGCATTCTACCCACCATAGTGAGTGTAAGACGGAAATAATGCAACATAACGACCAACAGCAAAATAAATTATTGAATGATAACGATGGTTTGAGCAATCAAAAGGAAAAAGAAGAGCATTTTATTGATGATCAGCATTCCAAACAGAAAGATGAGTCGAAGCCAGAAGAAAACGGCCAATCGGGCCATGGTCTGACAGTTGAATAAAGAAATAACGCTTAAATTTCAATTTGGAGGGTTTTCTGTTCCAATTATGAAAATATTCTTGAGAAAGATTGTTTTTCTGTTCTTGTTGGCAATCCTCGAGCTTAATCAAGAAAGTTTTGGTCTGAATTCTTGTTTTATCATATCAGTCGAAATATTCGGACTATATTTTACAAAAGTGTGATATTAATAATAATAATTGAAAAATTTGAAATTTGTTGAGTTTTTGAATGCTTCAATAAGTTGGAGCTATTGTAGATCGGTTTTAATTGGGATTATGTTATTTCTCTTGAATTAATTCAAATGAGAGCTAGTTCTCTAGTCTCATTATTCTCGTACCGGTAATTAAGCAAGATCCTTTAGTATTCTTTGGACGGTAATATGGAAATGAATATCATATCTTAAAATATTTCAATTCAGCAGATTAACAAATAATTTGTTTCAAAAAAAAACAAAAAAAAAAAACATAGTAAATGATATTTGTTTAAATCATTTCTTTTGAAGCTTAAGAAACAATAAATAATTACTACTGGGTTATAATTAACAGAATACTTAGTAGTTCGAACACTTTTCCTATGTTTGATTGCATATATATAATTAGAAATTGATAACAAACCTGCAAAATATACAATAGCTTAGTAATTAGAAATGATGGACACTCGGTTCTGAGATGCCTTTCAGCCCACTCTCTTAACACGAGAGTGACTCCTGACGTCTCTCTATCCTATATGCTAAACCCAATACTTTTTTTCTAACTAATAAAACCGAAAATTAAGAGAATAGCGCTTGAGATCAAAATAGCTAAATTCTAACCTACTTGAGAGGGGACTTTTATTGTGGGTTGGAACTTCACACAAGTCTTAAATAATTATCAAAACGCAGCAAATGAGTGAATTAACAAAGTAAAGTCAATGAGAGGAACTGATAAAAATCCAAAGCTTTGCATGCCAACTCTAATCACAGTTCCGATTTCCATTGAGGTCGCGAACTTTTCAATATGAAATCATACATCATTACATAATAGCCCACCAATCCACGCTAATTCTGCTTTCGGGCCTCTTAGCACTGCAGTTCCCCTTCAGTAAGCAATAGTTCATTTTACACCTGAAAGCAACAGTCGAACAAATTCTCATACTGTTGACCAACCACTGAAAGTTTTTTGCCCTCGAAAATATTTCGTTAAACTTACTAACATTTTCTTTCCCTTTTAATTAAACACGCAACGCTCGAAAAAACAGGAGTAAATGATTTCCTTCTCCGAAGAATCAGTAATCAGTACTCCCAATTAATCGATGACATCTACGCGTGTTTTTTCAATCATTTGAAGCTGCCAGGACTGCTTTCCTTCCTCACAGATACCGTTCTTTGCTTTCCTGCTCGTATAGATCATCCGTCAAATCTTCGTTTAAAGGTTAGTCCAAGATACTACTACTGACAGAAAATAAAATTAATTTGCTGGTTAATGCGAAAAATCAGCGGAATTCAGGAAGATAGGTTCTTAGTTCCGATATTAATTAATTTACTAACTCACTTGAGTAGTGTTTGAGATTAATTAAAGATAAATTAACTCAAAGAAATACTTCTACACTGAAAAGTTATGAATCAAAGTCTGGATCAATCCTTACCGACCCAATCACCCAAGAGCCAAATCGAGAACACCGACATCGATTACATCGCCTTCTATTCGACTGAAAAAAGTATAAATACTACCATTACTTTTTGTAAATCGATTCATTCTTACACAGATGAAAAAAACTCAAAGATCCAAGATGAGTTAGAAGTTAGTCTAGAACAAGCCGTGCCTAGCTTAGACGACCTTGCGAAAGCGGAAGAGTTCAACCCGAATTGTTGCTCATTGAATGAGATCGACACAGGAACGAACCTCTCGGAAAATGGAGTCGACAGTCGCCTTAATTTTGAACGGCTCCGTAAAACATTGCAAAGTATAACCTTTCTCGTGTTGCCTCATTATTAATTTCTTACTATGTAACTATAGGTAGCCTCTTCGGCACACCAACTGTTTCCAAGACCTCGCTCGACCTTGATAGTGAGCGCTGTAACTCGCTCATAGATGGACTTGATTCTTGTCGAATACTCATGCATAATGCAATAGCTAATATTTTTTTGCTTGATAGATCCCAAAGAGCTTAAATCTGCCTCCAGTCTTCAAGACCTTCCAAAGAACGACCCTCTGTCTTTTTTCTCGAAAATCAGTAGCGAAGGTGAGCAAGGGCCGTTATCCAGAATAAAATCTACAGATAATCAAAAGGGTAACTTATTTTTCATAGTATTTAGTGACAAATTTTTTTTGTGATTATAGAGTTTAAAACTGATAGCGATCACCGTAAACATCATCCAGTTTTTAACCGCTTCGCTTGGAAAGAAGAGATCCAATACAGCGATGAAGAAGAGGAAAAGGATTGCGAAGTTGAGCCGGGGATTTTTCATATCTACGGGAGCTTCAGTCAGTATTATCAGGTGCTGAAAGTAATCGGCGAAGGAGCCCATGGGATCGTGCGGCTTTGCAAAAAACGCAGTGATGGCAAGGAATATGCTGTGAAGATCATCAATTTCAAAGGCGACGATGAGATGAAAGTCTTGGTAGCAATTTTGTTACACAATTCGTGAGTATTAACGATTTGTCTAGATTTCCAATGAGTTCAAAAACCATCGGAAGCTGCTGCATGAAAACATCATTCAGGTCTACGAATTGTACATAGACTTGCTGAAAAATAAGATATACATGATTTTGGAATTCGTTGACTCAAAGGATGTGCTATCCGTGATAAATGAATCAGGAGCGAGGTCGGAAGAGACCGCCGCGATAATCTTTCAACAAATTTTGCTCGCAATCCAATATTTGCACTCAATAGGCGTCTGCCACCGTGACCTTAAACCAGATAATATTCTCATCGCCAAGAACCAAGGTACGCACCTACTAGAAAACAAAATGATATTAATAGTTCCTTTTACTCCATAGAAGGGCTCATGGTCAAGATAATCGATTTTAATGTGTCAAAGTTCGTTGGAGAAGCCAAGCGGGCGAAATATTCTATATTCTCGAAAGAAAATTACCGCATGTGGACTCATACAGGCACAATTGCCTTTACCGCTCCTGAGGTATTCACGAACGCCGATTACACGTAATAATGACTCACACTTTTTCTATTGATAATAACTCCATTAACTTTTAGCGAAGCGGTCGACATGTGGAGCGCAGGAGTCGTTCTCTATACGTTCTTATGTGGCTACCAGCCTTTCCATGCGAAATAGTAAGCGATTATTCAAATCTATGAGCTAAATGAAATTTATTCCCTCTATTAGTGTGGGAGAACTTATCGAGGCAATAAAGAAAGGCCAATACGACACAACGTCTGAAAAGTGGAAAAACATCTCACCTGAAGGCAAGGACTTGATTGCAAAGCTTCTGACTGCGGATTACAATGAGCGATTATCTCCTTTTGAGGCTCTGGCTCATCCTTGGATCGCGAAAAGACAGATTGTGACGGAATAAAAATTATTATATTGGGGTAAAATAAAGGAAAAGAAACGTTTTAAGTTCGGTAGAGTCGAAAATACAGTTTTGGTTTATTTAACTTAAAGCGCAGAAGACGAGTTAACTTAACATCCTTATGAAATAACTGTAATCGTATGTACTCCTAGATTCATAACGTATAATCTATATCTATAATATATAATCTATCATTACTTGTTAATTTCTTGAAAAATTGTCTTTTAAAGTCCCTTCATAAGATTTTTTGTTAATGACTTCATAAAGCAAATATAATAATAATCACAATGGACTTAACTCGACTTCAAAGATGCTTTTTGTACTACAGGAACGAGGAAAAGTCGATTAGAAGGGGATGGACTACAGAAGAAATAGAGGATTACTCCTTGAAACAAAGTAGTTTTCAGACAACTGGTTACAGAACGGATGTATGATTTCATAATATTTATTGAGAACTAACTGTTTAGTCAAGTGTCGAAGAAGATGAAGAAGTTGAAACATTAAACGCATAAAGCAATATCATGAGCTTGATAAACATTCTATACATATTCCCTTCGTTCTGAAGCTGATGTTAAAATTTTTTCTGGTTGTCGAAGAAGTTAGGACTCGTGTATGGTATCTTATCACCCCCGTAATTCAACGGTTTTTTAGGCTGGGTGGTTCCTAGTGGAAAGTTGGCTTGAGGAAAACCTGCATTCGTTTGATTTCCCCATGTATTGCTAGTTGTCGTGTCGTAAGGGAAACCTCCTCCTACTCCTCCCTGCTGCTGGTAGCCAGGGTACATATTATTCGGCTGATACTCAGGGAAGCCAGAAAATCCTCCTCCAATACTCTGCTGTTTCTTCGGTCCTATCGTCTGCGTCATGTTTTGCTGTGGGTAGAAGTTGTTTCCGCTGAAGCTTTGATTGAAGCCTTGATTATAACCCTGGCCTTGATTCTGGACATAACCTTGCCCAACATATTGATTAAATCCTGGTTGATTCCCTTGGGAAACGAATCCTTGGAACTGCTGCCCGCTAAAGCTATTAGTATTCGCTCTGTATGAATTTCCTCCAGAAGTGTCAGGAATTTGCCCAATATTTGGTTGCTGCATGCCGTCGCCTTTACTGCCAGGATAAAAAGCGTTCCCCGGAGTATAACGCATGGTTTTAGTACTGTTTTTAAGATAGGCTTTATTTTCCTCGAGGAAAGTAAGCCATCTGTTCTTATATTTGTTCACATGGACGGAATTGACGTATCGTTGCAGAGCCTCCAAGAGCCGAACTTTATCAGTCTCATCAGCGACGTTGAAAATTTTTAGAAGAACGAAATTGCCGTATTTATTTTTCATCAGTTCGACTATTCGCTCGCTTTTGATAACTTCCGCAATGAATTTCTTCTTATTTTCCTGAAGACGTAAGGTATTGTTAGCATTTCAGGGTATAGTATGAATAAAGTACTTCATTGGAGGTGGTAAGACATCTTTCGATCACATTAGATGAGAATTTCTGGTTGGAAAGTTGGAAAACTTTGTCTATAATCTTGTTCCAGATCATGTAACAGTCGTCTTTGAAAGTCTAATGACACAAATGTTTATGGTTAACCACTAAAGTCAGACCATAAAGGGGATTTACCTCGAAGGTATGCTGGATAGCATAGTTGCCGTAAGGGTTCTGAATCAGATTGTCGACGTTTTCACTAACAAGCTGAATAATAAGCCATTTTTTGTCTTCTTGCTTCTGGATTTTGGTGATCAGTGCTTTAAGCTGGAAATTTCCGAGTCATTGTCTGAGATTATTAATAATGGATATGTTACCACGCAAAGCCCGTAGGAATGGTTGGCCAAGTCAAGGAACTCTCGAACCACAGCGTTGAATATGAAATCGATATGCGCCAGAGAAATCGAATTCACGAGTTTCTGAATAAAGTGAGTGGCTTGCGGATCCTGAGCAAAATATTAGAACACGCATGCGAATGACAATTGTACCTTTGAAAGCATCAACACATGGTCACTCAGTTTCTCTTCGATCAGCTTCTCTTCTTCATCGCGATTGATAATTGAAATGAGTGCTTGAAGCGAGTGGGTGCCCTTTCGATCACAGGCTACTCTTGGCATAAGAGGGGCAATCTATTTGTATAGAAAAAGATTTAATTTGAACATTGCTTGTAACGAAAAAATTTACCTTCTGTAATAGCACATATCTTTGCTCTGATGAGCAGCTCTGAGCAAGTGTTTGGAACATATAATTCGCATACGGATCAAGCATGATTTCCTCTAAGCTTCCTGACAATTCATTTATCGCCATATCGATTTCTTGCTGATTGGCTCGAGGATAGAATTTCTGTAGAATTCTATTGATATCAAAGATTACCCTGTGGTAAGCTCTTAATATTACCTGCTTCCATTATGAGTTTTGGAGAACTCAACCAGTTTTCCCTTATAATCCTCGAGCTTGAAGGATTCGAGGGCATCTTCAGGGAATTTCTCATCACCAAAAAGGATCCTCTCCATGGAACCGACTGAAGGGAGTTCCATTTGAGTCTGCTGAGGCGTAATATTTGGAGACGTTCCTTCACTGCTATTGCTCGTCACTGAGAAGTTCGTTGGTCTCTTGCTGAGGTTCACCTGTTTCGGCTTGCTTGTCCCAGGCATATCAGTAATACTATTGAACCTTGGAATATCCGGGTTTCCTCCAACGTTGGAAAGCGTGTTTCCAGATTGTGATCGCTCGACCGGTCCAGGAGAGCCTATTCTGAAGCCATTAGCGCCTCTGAAAGAAGGGTCGTCAGTATCATCGTCATCAGCTTCATCGGATTGAGGTCCATCATCGTAATAATACCCAAACTGCGCTTCGGGGTTGCCCTGTTGCTGAAATTGCGGGCCAGGGACGAATCCTTGCGGCTGGAACTGGAAGTTGAAATGTGGAGCATTCTAAACGCAAATTAATAAGAGGGGAAATTTGCTAGTGCACTAATTACCGGGTTGAGAATTTGCTTGTTCGAACTGTTTGGTGCAGAGCTGAATTCGTCGAGCTGATCTGAATGATTCCATTTAGAGAGTTGTGGTGGATTATTGACTTTAATTTGCTTTGGATCAACTTGCTTTAGCTGTTGCTGTTGCTGTTGCTGTTGCTGTTGCTGCTGTAGTTGTTGTAGTTGTTGTTGATCAACACGACCCTAAACATTTTGAATAGAAACATTAAGACATAATTCCCAAGATAAATGTATTTACGACTGAAGTAGCGCGCTTTAATGGCAGATCCACCATTAAGTACTTCAAAACAACGAAAGTGGATCGATTTAAATCGTTTTTCGAGGTTGGACTGTTCGGATTGCCTTCCGGTAATGGGATTCGATAATTAATCGTGCTTATAATTTCGTTGTTTTGATCCAAGATCAGTTGTAGTCCAAGTTTAATGGCATTTCCCTCCTGGTTTTTCTAGAAGCAAAGTTAACAGAGTTAGCCCTCGTTATTATGACGCAAAATTTCTTACGAAAATGACTTCCAAGTTCTTTACTTTGGTTTCTGCGTTTAATTTGTGCTCTGACAAATCAATTAAAAACTCCAGCTGGCAAGGCTCCTATTTCGTATAAAACCGTCGGTCAATAACCAGTTCAATGCAAGGTGTTTTCTTACATCAAGAGACTGAGTGAGATAGACAGTTATCACGCATCGGAACTCATTATAAGGGATAAGGAAGAGATTTGGCTCAAAAATTGAAGTCGATTTGCTCGATAGGTTCAAATAGAGCAATTGATCTCCCTGATTAGAAGAAGATGGTTTAGTTTACAGATAGGAAAAAAAAAAAGTGTACGTGGTTTGCCGGCTCGAGCGAGAAGCAGGTTTTATCGATTCGGAAAAAGAGATGAGAATTCAATGGGTGATAGCCTTCTATGGTGGTTAAGTATGTCCTTCGATCAGATCGCAAGTAATTGCTCGTGTCGAGAAAGCCTGGATTTTGCAACTGGAAGCATTTGCCTGAAGCAGCGTCGCTCAATGATCGAATCCGAGCGTTCGAGCTTTTGAGATAACAATTGAGGTGAGTCAGATAGTATTTCTGCTTTGATCTTGAGAAATAAGCAGAAATATTTTGTAAATTGCTCTTTTTCAATTCAACATCTATTTTATTTTTTTTTTGCAATTAGACAAATGATACATTCACACAGCGCTTACAGCCTTGGCAGAAAGGGCAATGCCTATTGCAGTTGTCTGATATCATCGTGACGTAATTCTCTATTCTTTCGATAAAGCTGATATCTTCATTAATCGGAACGGTCTCTTGGGAATTCGCTAATGAAACCAGTCATTGAGTTTTTTGTTTCTTATGAATTTCATCTTACGGGGATTCTGGCGTGAGAGATCATTTTCAGACTCTTTGTCTATGGTAAAATCATCAATAAATAGAAGAATCAGTCCGACTCACCGAAAATCATTTTAATATGGTCAGGGATTTCCTTCGGGGAATGCTCGACTCCGAAAATAGGAAAACCTGTTCGATTTTCTCCTATTATAGGAAGGTTCTTTCAGATGGAAGATCGAAAAATGATAAATAAACCTGTCGGAAACTGCTGGCGTTGGTTGGGATCAATGCGGGGTTTACTGTTAAGTAAAATGGATCAGCATTGGATGTAGGCGGATAGGAAGGTACTTTTCAAAAGCTTGGAATTGGTCAGAAAACGAGCCTTGGTACATATGGAAGATGAACTATTTTGTTGGCAAAATTTATAAATTGATAAAAGAAGATGCTTTCAAATAAATATGCGATTTTAATATAAAATCATACTGATTAATTTCTCAAATAGTCTACGATTAATTAAGGTTTTTAGGCTAATATCAACCCTCCAATCGGGTTGGGCGATCGTATCCCTTTGCTTGGTGTGTTAGTTCAGATTTCTGAATCAATTTTTTTTGTGTTGCAGATTTTTTTCGCGTATTATTTGTGGCGTGAGACGCTAGAATGATGATGTTGTTTTTGATTCAAGGCCTATTCTTATCGGGTAACAAATCCTATTGATTTTAGGTATAAAAAAGTCTCTGAAGAGCAAAAATAACTTCAGTTTCAAGTTTTTTCGAGATGCGTCTACAAAGTACAATTTTGTGAAAGATCAGCTGATTCAATGAAGAATATGCAACCTGTATTTGAATCATCCATATATGAAAACTTTCTAAAGAAAAAATGGTTTCCTCATTTAAACTTGAGAGAGAACGGTTTGATCGCTTCTGGTTTAGCGTTCAGTTCGGGGGTATCTAAATGATGTTGGAAATTTATGCTGTTTTGATGATTTTTCCTCGAATTAAAACGAAGTACCTCAATTCAATTTGAATACCTGTATCTTGTTTTGTTTAGTTTTCCATTTAAATTAAAAGAAATGTTCTCTTTATTAATTCTACTCTTACTTTCTTCCAAAATGAGCTCATCAAAAAAGCATATGAAACAAGACTCTAACATGCCATATGATATAAATAGTTCAATGCAAAGCGAAACAAATGAACTCTACAGCCAAGCAGCTCTGTTAAAGACTGAAACTCCACAACAAGAAGTGAAAATTAACCGGAATCACGTCATGGACTATTCTCAAGTAATTTTTTTATATATTTAGGTCATAATGAAAATTTGATGGATTAGGCTTTGCCACAACAGCATGCGAAATTAGCAATTCATCCCAAAATTGAAGTTGCAAAGAGCGATCAAGAATTGGGAGAAGATGGATATGGATATAGTTTAACTTTTGTTAACAGAAGAAATTAATATAAGAGTTTTTACATCAGAACCTCGACTATCACTATAATTTGCTAGTCGTATTAACCGAGATTAGTTTATTTCCATTATGAGAGATTTTATTATACCATTCATTCGAAATGAATGAATATTTCCAACAGAGTTGAAAAATTCTCTATGAAATTTTAGATATGTCTTTCGGTCGATCTTTCCTGCTAATTTAGTGACTGAAATAGGCCGAATATTTCAAAACTTTATTTCTCATATAATGTTTCTACAAATTATGCTGGAATTTTGTCTGAGTTTGACTATTTGTAATCTAACCTGTGATGAAATTGATTTGAAAGTGTCAGATGAGGTTCTGATGTGTCCACCCAACAAATTGAATAAGCTCGAACGAGAATAACTAACATATGATGACTATCATCTGCGGAAGTCCTAATTTCAGTGAATTAAAAGAACTGTCGCATAAATATAATAAATTTTTCGGCAGCTGCTGGTTTACTGAAAAAAGTATAGATATTAATTATTACCAGAAGGTCATTGATAAAATTTTTCTTCAAGTTTCATATCATCCGGCAAAGAAAACTTAAGATCGCTCTTTAATTAGTGCTAGTTACAAGCACACTTGGTCTTATCAGTATTAGTTATAAACCTATGAACTGGCCTGTTGAGCTGTCTCACCGAATGATAACCCACTTTGACTACCACACTATGATTTCTTAAGGCTTTTCCTTCAGAGAAGCCCTGGGGCATAGCATTAGTGATTGATCTGAGAGTGGACAACATACCCTTTCAAGGGAAGTATGCAGCAGTATTAACAATTACAAAATTCATCGCGTTGTTGAGGCGCAAGGTTTAATTGTGCATTGCGATTGCGATGAAAAAGCTTGGAAGATGAGCTCGTTTTGGAAGAGAGTAAGAGTAATATTAATAAAGAGAACATTTCTTTTAATTTAAATGGAAAACTAAACAAAACAAGATAATGCTATTCTCAGGTATTCAAATTGAATTGAGGTACTTCGTTTTAATTCGAGGAAAA
>ENA-UOTZ01001161-UOTZ01001161.1-compost-metagenome-genome-assembly--contig:-NODE-1161-length-19223-cov-7.004753_pt1 | contig 19223 bp, 21 predicted proteins | sample MGYA00238144_ERZ746983 | MGnify/ENA primary metagenome ERZ746983 (study PRJEB28759, sample SAMN06268863) | compost metagenome | isolation source: single cell | place: USA: California, Emeryville, Joint...
CTCAGGCTTTTGTACCGCTCAGAGTTGAATGATTTCTCTAAATGGGGACTGGATCTTCTGAGTACGATGCTTTACTCCGAGCAAGAAATCTCGCTCCTTGCTCTCAACGTCATTGAGGAAGTTTGCCAAGATAAAGAGTACATGCACGCTTTCCTGTCTCGCTGGCCAAAGTTAATCAGTTTGGGCCGAAACGGCAATAATTTCTTGATCACGCTGCTGAGCATCAAGCAAGGCTTTGAGTACCTCACCAATGTGAACAGTTGGACGCAACCAGAAATGGAAAGATGGAAAGAAACTGAGAACCGAGAGTACGTTCAGCGTGTTGAAAGGTGCCTGTTGACCGCGTTAGACCTCGGAAATTTCGATGAAGCGAATAACGGCTTCAAGATGTCTGATTTCTGGCAAAATGATGATAACACCTCGACTCATCTGGCATTTGTGTTCAGACTTCCTTGGAACATGATCCTTCACTTCGAAAACGAGAAGTTTGAGGGTAATATGTTTATGCAGATCCAAATGGAATATAACCCTCAAAGCTCCCAGCTTATCCTCATTGGACTGCCAAAACCACCTAATTCTGACTTTGATAAGAAGCTGACTGTTCAGCAGGACGCTCATTTCGTCATGAAGCTTCACCTCACAATCGGAAAGGTGAACATTGATAACCTTTGTAAAGAAACTGGCTCGCCTTTTACGATTCGATGTGGCTACAATGATAAAAAGCACGGCGCGCAATACATCGATAATCAGTTCATTATCAACCAAAACGGCGTTATATTCACCTTCGATCACTTCGAAGGCACTATCAGACTATCGCAGATCAAGGTGCCTATCAAACTCGACAACCACAATTCCAATAATCTGACGAAACTGCCGCCTCATTTATACGGAGAGCTGGTAAAAACAAAAAAAGGAGTTGAATTGCTGCGAAAAACCAAGTATTTTGAATCATTTGTCGAAGACATGCAGAATCCAGAATGCCCCATTCTCAAGAGAAGGGCCAGTCTCTGGTGTATTGGTCACATCGGACTGAGCAAGAACGGTTTCGCTTTGATCAAAGAACATCAATTGATCCCCAAGCTTGTTCAGATGGCCCAAGAGGCTGAGTTTTTGTCACTTAGAGGAACTTGTCTTTATGTGCTGAATCTCCTAGCGAATACGCTTGAAGGAAGCTATGAGCTTGAAAAATGCAATTGGCTGACGCATATTACCGGAGCCAATATCAAGATTTGTCTCCCAAAGGACCTGAAGCAGTTTTTCACGATTAAGAGCAGCTTTAAGGACCTCCAGAAGGCGCCATGGCCGCTTCAGGATGATCTTTGGAAGAAATTTGATGAGACTATGAAGAGTCTTCATCATAATGAGGAGCAGTTGGAGGTGTTGCATCATATATCAGGGCTCAGCAGTGCCATGACGAATAAAACGGCGCAGAAGGAGTTGAAGAAGCTTTCGACGAAAAGTCCTACTCTGTTCACGGACGCGGATTTGTTCTATAGTGTGGTCATGATGATGACGTTCTATAAGTTCAGAACTCAAATGAGAAGGTATATATATTCGCTCTTCGATAAATTGCTGAGCAATCAAAAGATTTTTGCGATTTTGGACAACACGAAATGTACTGGTTATAGCATCATATAGAAAAAGGAAGAGAGAAGTGCAGTGAATTGAATTTTGTGTTTGAGTTGTTATCTAATGCTATTGTTGCATTTACAAACTAAGAAATAAAGAGAAAACAAGCGTTTATGATGAGATTGAATGTTCGCTTTATATAGTTTGAAGCTTGGATAAATTTACAGATTGTGATTTTCTTGATTGCTCTCAAAGATCTCAAACAAAACATAGAGCTTCTGATTTATCTGTCGCAAGTCGGGTTCATTCCCTAATTGAATCTTTTCGATCAATATATGAGATAATATTCGTTACTCGTGGACAAAAAATGGCACTCATAAAAACAAAAAAAATATATCATACTGTCAAATAGGTTTATTCACGTTTGGCCGCATGTAGTTTTTTATCGATTTCTCCCACCATTTGATGGGAATCCAATGCGTATTGTATTGTTCAGGTCCTTGAGTGGTCTCTTTCCATCTTCAATTTTGATATTTGTTTACTATTACTAATTTTTTGTTGGAAACAGAAAGAATACCTATATTTGAGTGTATTTAACCTAGAAGTGTGAGTACAACTTTGTCGGATAATTGGCTCAAATTAAAGAAGTTTTGAGCAATTGGCGAGTCAAATTTTGACATCACAAATGTCTTATTGTGAAATGGATGATACTACATGTCCAGTGTACTTGCCAATCGTTGTTGAAGCATTATCCTGCTATCAATGGCACGACCTGAGCTATTCGTCGTTAACTTGTTGATTTTCACTATTGCTCCTGATAATATTATCGCCCTTAATCCCGCGAAGAGTATGCTGGAGACCGACAAGGTTTAGTATCTAGCATTATTGGTGCAAAGCCTGAAATCAAAGTAGGCTCCTATACACTCTCTCACAGGCCATTATTTGCTTGAGAACAAATTTTAGAGAAGGTATCGCATCAAATCACTAATTCAAGTGTTCTCATGTGATTAGTTATGGTGATTGCATCTCGAAACAGTTAAATACATGTTGAAATTTATCAACACAATATTATCTATATAAAGTACCTGCCAGCATTAATAGTGTTTGAGTGAGTGAGTGTCATTTTTATTTTTCAGATTTAATGATTTCTTTCAAAGGCTCGCCTATAATTAATCGGTTTTTTCGTGTTTTGCATAAAGATTCATTATTTTTGAGGCCTTATGCAGATTGTCTTTTGAAATTATGCAAGTATATATTATTATTCAATAATAATATTTTGCCAAATTATTATTTTGCTTTCGCGCTCTCAACAACATCAGCAAATCCTGGTTTCAATGAAACTCCTCCGACCTATATTTGGATTAAATTATCATTTCCAAAAGTGGTTTATTACCAAGAAACCATCAATATTTGGCTGCTTGATGAGTTCTTGTGCGTTCTTTTCGTTGACAGAACCTGCAATATTTTCATTTCATTCAGCTATCAAGAATCACTCTTACCTCCGTAGATGATACGAACGCTTTCAGCGGTGTCTTGAGAGACATTCTTAACGAGCCATTCTCTAATGCTCTTGTGGACTTCCTCAGCTTGCTCAGTTGTTGCAACCTTACCTAGTTCATTTAAGTCTCTGATGAACCTCTTTCCAGATAGAGTTACCAGTTCCAATAGCCCAAACAGGCTCGTAAGCAACCACAATCTTCTCCCAATCTTCCTTTGTAAGAGCTCCTCTGGCAGCCTCAAGTTGTTTCTCCACGACTTTAATTGTCTCTCCCTTTTCTCTTTCTTCAAGAGTCTCGCCAATGCAGAAGATAACGCTGAGTCCGGTAGCCACAGCTTTCTTCGTCTTAGCTGCCAAGAGCTAATAATTCCGATGAAATAAAAGTGGTATTAGCCAAATCTTACTTCATCGGTTTCTTTGTAGAGCTGTCTTCTCTCGGAGTGTCCGATGATAACCCACTTGAGACCAAAGTCCTTGATATGAAGTGGTCTAGGCATTTACATTATTAGCAAAAATTGGTTATTAATAATCTCAGATACGAGATTTCTCCGGTGAAGGCACCAAAGTCCTTGTCAGAGCAGTTTTGTGCAGCGATCTGAACCTTGCTAGTGAGCTCGGCGAGAGCGGCTGGGATGTGAAGCGAAATTGGGGCGGCTACGACCTCTAAAAGCCATCAATATACGGTCAAATACTTATATAATAGTAAAACGAGTACCAACTCTGTTCTCGTCGAACTTGAGGTTATTGTAAACGTTCTTGATGAGGTCTTTGGTCTGTTGAAGCGTGTTGTTCGACTTCCAGTTTCCTCCGATGAAAACTTTTCTTTTTGATTCTGCCATCGTTTGCTCAAGAGATTTCTAACTCGAATATTTTCGAAAGATTTTATTGAATTATTAACACACATCATTTTTCTATTTTAGAAAAACCCATCTCGATTGGGCTCATTCTATTATCCTGAGGAAAATCAAATTTTCAAATGCACTTTTCATGTGAGCAGTTCATTGTGGGTTTCTAACCGCGCCATGTTGCTTAGGAACAAGGAAAGTGCCGCATTATTAAGAAAGGAGTTTATGTATAAAATAAGAAAATTATTACTTTTCAATTTTATTAGATGTATCTTTTTGTATAAAAGCGAAAAAATCACACGTACGAATGAATAACGGAGAGTCTGAACCAACCACAACAACTGAAAATTCTACTGCTCAGCCTGATCAGACCCAAGTCACAGAAGAGCAAAAGGTGGAACATCAAGAGCCAGCCCAAGACCAAAACACTCAACCAGGTATTGACAAATCACAGTTTGATTCTTACATTTAAAAGTGGAATCAGAGCAACCGCAAACTGGTCACCAAGAAGAAGAGCAAAAAGAAACAACTGTAATTGGCTTTGAGTCTATCATATAATTCATGCTTCTAGGCAACTCAACAGCTGCCTGAAGAGGAAAAGAAAGATGATAAGAAAGATCCTATTCCTGAAACTGAAGAAGATAAAGTTAAAACATGGGCTCAAAACCTCGATACTGAGTTGAAAGCGTGCTTTACAGTGCAAGGGCCTGAATTAGTTCAACATTTTTCAGTTATTCAGAACATAATAAGGCATCTCATGGAAGTTGGCGAAAAAAACGACTATGCAGCCTTCTTTGAAAACCGCGTGCTGGAAAAAATTCTGAAACTTAGCACCAAACAGAACTCGATCATCCAAATTGAATGCGGAAAGATCCTTTGTCTTACTATCGGAGAGCCGAAGATCCTGACCAGATTACTTACAGCTGAAAAAGAGCATATTCTGGCCGATCTTATCAACACGCTTCTCTTGATGCTTGAACGCTTTGATCAGCTTCCTCTGAATAGACAGATCGGGCGTGTTTGCAGAGCAATTGTTATTTCGATTCTCGAATCGGGTAGCCAATGAATTCAGTCTCTCTCTCTTAATGATATATTCGTTCTGAAGGATTACTTCGAGACAGTCATGCTTACTTCGAGAAAATGAGAAACGATCCGAGACTCAACCCGGACTATTTCGAGCTAGACCCAAAGGTATTTGCATTTTGTGATTGTTGCGCCTCATGTTATACGAAAAGCAACATAAAATCATTGAGAAGATAAAAACGTTGTCCGCTTCACCTGATCTTATTACGAAGAGACAAATAATTGGATACCTGGAGGAAGTTTTTTGTACCTGCAAAACATTCAGACATCAGATTTTCGTAAAAAATTAGCAAGATTCAAAAATATTTAACAAATAACAATAGTTGTTCGCTGAGATTGGACCGAGAATATTGCCAGAGTTAGCAAATATACCGCACAATGATGATGAAGGTGTGAGCAAATTTTTGGATAAGGTATTCTATTCCTTCTCTTCTCTCTGACTTAATACTTGGATGGCTAGCTTCTGAATCTGCTCGAGCGCTTCATCTTCCAGAAAGAATTCAATATCTCCTATGAAAGAAACCGCGTTCAAGAAACGAAGCTCTACTACGTGCACGATGAAGCAGAAATTCTCCGTTCAGCTCACAAAATCTTCAAATCAGCATCGATTATACTCAATCCTATCCTTCTTCGTCCATTCGATATCGAGCTTCAAACCCGAGCGTTCTATATCATGCGAAGATTGCTTTTAACGTTCCCTCAATATATCGAGTTCATTCGACAGCCTCTCAACCTCATTCTCACAAATATCGCAATTTATAGCGTAAGCTTCTTTGACAAATGAATAATATCATAATTTTTCCCCTTCCACCTTCAGAATCAAAACCAAGAGATGAAAGAAGCAACCATTTTCCTTTACCAAATACTCAACCAGCATTTTGATGAAAAGCTTAAAACTCTCCTCGACACCAATGAACATCTTAAATACCTTAAAGAGAACAAGTATTTCTCTGCAAAAGCACTTAGCTATCCCAAAGACGTCGACCAAGTCTATCCAATTAGAACCTTCAATATGGAGATAGGTTTCCCAATCCGCGTTGAAATAGAAGCTGGAAAGATGTTCACTTACTCTGCTTATGTATGATATTTGTTTGATAATTCGCAGGAATTAAGCGACAATTTTTCCTCTAGGTTGAAAACAACGATTGCCTTATCTTCTGGAAGTTCAAACTCGAAGATAGCAATATTAATTTCGGAATCTACAAGTTCAATACGGTTGACACGACCAATTTGCAAGAGTCTCAGGCTAACGCGAAGAATCCTAAATTCGAGAAGATTATAGCGTTACAGAAAGTGAACGCCACGCCTACATTTATCACGGTGATTATACCTTTATTTATTGCAATACTCATATGCAATGTGTAACTAGGGCTCGACTCTCATATCATCGCCTGGACTCTACAAGATTATCTTTGTAAGATTTGTTTCTTGTCAAAACAGAATTGAGCTGACGCTCTTTTTTTTCATAGGACAATACGTTCTCTTACTGGAAGTCGAAGTTCTTGCAATATTCGATCCATGTGGTGTATGGTGCCAAGTAAGCTAGTAATATCTCGCGACAGGTAAATAGACATAAAATACATAAAATATTGGGAAGATAAGTTGATAGTGGTTGTTTAAAAGAAATTTCCAAATGTTGTCTGTAATTGCATGATGAGTTTGCGAAATAAATCTTGTTCCGTAAAAAAAAAAAGTGAAGAGAAGATACGTTAGGACTGCAAGATGCAGATTTTGGCCTTTGATTGTTGAATATGACCATGCCTGGGTTTTAGAGGACATAGATATTCTATTCTTAAAAAGCAAATAAATTCTCGAAATGCTGTGAGCTCGATGGGAAGAGTCTGAATCTGCAATCAAGAACCGGATGATAACCCACACACAAGCTAAGCTTTACGATTCTTTCTTTTTGGTTATATAATAATCAGATGAAGAGGATAGGAATCGATTTGTTTTCTTCACATCAGAAGGAGGTCACAGCAAGGATTTCCACCAATGGCTGGTGTCATCTCACAAGAGACATATATCTTTGCTCTGTGATTGTATGCCGAGCTATGCCTTTTTTTCTAGCGCTGCATACTTGTAAAATTTATTCACGTTCAGTACTCTGAGATTTGTAACTGGGGTTAACATTTAGACGCTTTTCAAATTGAAAACAAATTATTTGAAAATTCCTCTGCAAAGTCCAAGGCAACTACCAAATTAAATTCCCAATGTCTCCTAAAACGAAGTTCACGCTCTTTTTTTTTATGTAGAGTAGCATTCAAAGAATGATGAAATTCATAAATCCAACTAACTTAGGCGTTAGATAAAAGGAACGGCGATATCACTTAATTACACAAATTTTAATTTTAGTTACTTTGAGTTGAATTAACAAAGAAAGTTAAAAGAAAGCATTCAAATGACTTTTAACATACTACAAGAGTCCTCGTCATCCCGTCCATGCCTGAAATACGGTTCAGTCATCTACCTCAAGGCCTCGGATGACGACAACAGCGTAGTGTTCTCAGACGGTTTTGTTAAAAATGGGTTAGTCGTCCGCAACCTCGAATACGACCGCACAAAAATCGATTTTCAACGCTGCCTTTTCGAAATTTGGCCTTCATTCAACAACACTTACAAGCAGCAGGTAGAAGCCCTTGAAGAGACCATTGAGAACTTCACGGACAAAAAAAAGAGAGAATACATTGAAGATATGAAAGAAAAATTGACTGCAGAGTACCGTTTCAATCTTGAAGCTTCCAATAAGGTGAGAGACACACCAGTACTGTATGAGCAGAATATCCAGCTGATGCATGTCATTTCAAATAAGTTCCTCGTGTTCAGACCAGGAATTGAAGCTGATATTGAGCAGGAAAACTACAAGGTCGAACTTGCGGACTATCCTTCCCAGCAAACACTTTTTAAAATATCTCCTTGCTTTAAACATCAGAAGGAATCAGAAGGTTTCATCTACAGCGGAGATCTTGTGTCGATTACCAGCCCTAACACATTCCTCGGCAAAATCCCTTCGTTGCATTATAGCTACCACCAAGAAGCAAAGGACCACCAATCAGCGAACCCAAATACTTCCGAGATCCAGCTAATCAACCCAACGGTAGGGGCTTTACGAAAGCAGAAAACTAACTATTCGAGGTACGACTCGTATCGCAGTGGAAACGAAAAAGGAGGCTCGTCTCCTAAGAGAGGGAACGCAAACAAACGAGAAGTGAATGCATCGCTTGATAAACCAACGAGATGGAGGATCAACATCTACTCTGAGACCGGTTTTCATTCGAATTGTCTGCTGGTAGGAGATTCCATCTGGTTGAATCACGCTGAGACCAGCGCCATGCTTATTGGCAGGAAAGACGCGATGATGCTAGCTGAGAACCAAGAACCTGCTACTGGAAAGGTCGAATTTATCAAAGCTTCAGTCAGCGATCAAATCGCACAGAATTTCACTGGTAATACCAACGGTATGTGGTTGATTGAGCACGAAAAGATGACTTCTGGTGGGTTATTGCAATGGGAGCAAAATTTCCGACTCAAGCAAGCGACTACGAACCTCTACCTTACTGTTAAAGAAGGGAAACGACTAAATGAGTACAGCCTCGAGCTTGGACCTGATCCAACACCAGGCACGCTGTTCAACTTCGAGCGAGTCCTTTCGACCATAAAGCAAGATCTCGACTCAAAATACGTTTACCGTGATTCCTTTGTCCTGCTGCATAACCCTCACTCTCGAAGATGGGTCGTCCTTGAGAAGAAACCGGATACTCTTACCCCTGCGTTGTCGAAGACCTCCCAAGATGATGATATTTACCGCATATTTAGAGCAACGAACAACGAGCGTTGGATCACCAGTTTCCTTATCTCTTGCTTCCCAGTCGTAAGAGGGTACTTAGATTTTATTAGAGAACAGGAGCCGGTAAGCCCATCAATCTATATATTAATTCATTAATTTGTAACCTTAGGGTAAGATGCCACAGAACCGATTCAGACATAAGCTTAGAAAGAAGCTTGTGAATCTACAAAACTGTATCGACAGCTTAGAGAAGTTTTGTACCTGCAAGATCCTGACCTTCCCTGATTCTGTTTACGGAGAGCCCGATTACTTCCGCCAGCAAATTCTGAGAGAGCAATCATATTTGTCTCTGCTTGCGGAGGTTTTGCAGGTTACAATGACTTATGAAGAATTTGAGAGGGTAAATTATTTTCATTAGATTGTAACACTAATTAACCTCCTAACAAAAGTATGAGAAATATTCCGAAACGTTTTCGCGGTTGAACTCTAAGCCATCAAGAGGATTATCGAAAATCCAGAGCTCTAAGATGGAAGAGAAGAAGAAATCCGTGGGTTTAGATTGGCAGAGAGCAAAGGCTCGAACGAACATCGCAACGGCTGAAGTTTTGAAAAAAACTGCAGTGATGGGTGGGCTTTCGTTCAGCGAGCTCATTATTATCGAGGAGAAAATTAAGCTCTGCAAGTTGATTTACAGACTTATCACTAGCGTCTGTGCTAAAAACCCTGAGAACGAGAAAACTTTCTTCTCCCACATCCCGAAGATCCAGTACCAAGCGAAATTTTTGAGAGAAGCTGTCGAATGCTTCACGTCTGTGGTCACATCCAACGAAGATCTATTGCTGGCCGTCAGCAAATCTCTCCAAACCACCGAAGGACAGACCTACAAGATCTCAGAAGAAGCCTTTGAACTAGCGGAAGCCTATCGTAACTATAACCCGAGAATTTCTACAGGTGCAAACCTGGTGGAAAGCCCGCGCCAGAGTCTTGGAGCTGTAAATAGTCCTTTTTCTTCCAAAATTAAAAATTTCTGTTCACCTCAATAGGCGGCTCAAGCTGAGAAATATGATAATATTATACTATTCTTCTTGAAGCTGATCCGAAATGCTTATACTCAGAATAAAAGAAACCATATTTACCTCCAATTCCTCCGCTCGTTGTGCTCGATTAATGGTGAGGGTATTTCGACAAATCAGGAGGTTATCTACAAGTTCCTCCACAATAACAAGTCGATTCATAAAGTTACATTGATTCCTTTCGAAATGGACAACGGAAGACTCAAGATCCAGCTTTCTCCTGATAATGCCGTTTATCTAGATGAATGCTTCAAGTTTAACAATGAAATTAGAGATAATGAACTTGCCGAGTACAAGGAAGACGTTAACTATTTCACAGAGCAAATGCGGTTTTTCGCTGACCTCTGTCTCGGTCGAAATTTCCTCTGGAAAGCGTATGTCGAGCAATACTTCACCGCTCAATCAGTCTTCGATTTGATGTATAATAATAAACTCTCCACCGGTAATTCCTCTTGACAATGGCTTTATCTAATGATTTTTCCCCCTATTTGTAGAGCTAAGGTCCATTTTCTGTCAAATCGCTTTGACTGCTTTTCTTGATCACGAACCATTCCACCTAGTCCGTGTTCCGAACACTTGCCGCGTGTTTTCTTCGCGGTTTAAATCTCAACGTCCTGCAGGCGTCGAGGATATCAAGGTGGAGACCATGGAGATGATTTCGAAGTACTTCGAAGGAACCTTCGATACGAAAGCCAGTCTTGTTCTCATTCAGCAAATCATGCAATTCATCCACGAGAAGCGTGAAGAAATGTTCTCCGGTCTCACTCTCGCACTTAAAGAGGTCAAAGGCGATCGCATTGATACCGAACTGACAGTCCAAAACTATCTTGATGACTTGTTCGTATTGAACCAGATCGTCCTGCTTGGAAAAATCATCAGATTCGATCTCTTAACTCTCCTTGACAAAAGAGAATACTACTTCCAGATATTACCCGACCTGATCTATATTCTCGAATTCAACAGCAAAAACCCTGGAATAACCTACGCTCTTTACGAAACTCGAAGTAACTAGATATCTTCTTCTTAACATTTCGCTAATTTATCTCACTAGATCAAAATCGCCAAAAAATTGAAGAGAAAAACAAAAAAGGAGTCGCGCTATTCCGAGTGATTGGTTCCATCGCGAAGAAGGGTATCGGTTTGACCAAAGATCTTGCTAGCGTGGTGACATCCGGGCTGTTCGGAGCACAGAAAAAGAAGGGAGAGACCAAAAAAGTGCTCTTTAATGAGCCTGAGGATAAACTATTCTATAGGAATCCTTTGATGAAAGGCTTGCTTGTGCTGTTAAATAGAATGCAAAGGAGAGACAAGGATAATGAAGATGAGTATAGCCAGACCAGCATCATGATTAAAAAAGAAATTTGCGATCTCTTGAATTTCATGATCGATCTCAGACAGGATTTCCTACTTTCAAACTGCTTGTACTGGTTTGATGATGTCATTCATCGTGTCGGGCAAAAGAAGGATGAAATGACCAAAGAGGAATTCGAGACAAAGCTGAAGAAGTTGCTCAGCGCCGAAATCACTTCCGTACTTCCAGCTACCATGAAGACTGGTATTGAGGCAGTAGATGCGAAATACAAGATGGATACGGATACGAATATCTTCCAAGATGTCGGCGGCTTTTTTACGAAGTTTGGCAAGAAAAAGTCCCAAGAACCAGAATCCAGGAACCTTAAATTTGCCAATTATACCAATGATTTTGAAGTTCCTGATCTCGATTTCTTCCTCAAAGGACTTAAGGCTGGAGGGAAAATCTCATCGGAAAATACCGGTGTTGAAATTTTCCCTTCGCTGATGATGACTTTTGTGATGGCTAACGACCAAGAACTTGAACACAAGGTGTTAGACGTTGTGATGAGATGTTTCAATCAAAAGACGGAGATGAGCAAGCATCTTAGCAAACTTGATATTCTTTTCGAGGAGGAGGAGATTAGTGTTTACCACAAAGGCAAAAGTCGTATAAGAGAGCTCAGAATGCTCGTTGAAAAGTCAGAGGTAGCTATATCGTCTCTTTAGCAGCCTGATATCTAACCTTACGTACTAGCTTTGGCTGGCAGATTACAGTTCCCAGGGATTGAACGAAGACTCATTAAAGAAGGTCATGAACCTATTGCAAGAAATCAATGAGAGTTTATATAAGACCCAGAAGATCACCGGACCTTTCTCAAAGTAAATTGCATTGAGTTTCAATGAGTTAATTTTTTTTCTTTAAAAGAGCGAACACGAATCCCTTGACTTCGAGACAGAACATCATGAGTTACCTCTACGGTCATGTTCCACTAATCAATCTCATCAGAGACGGTGAATTCCATCTGCGAAAAGCGATAAATGATCCAAGCTGCCCTGAAAAGAGGAAAAGGAACTTGATTGAACTGTTCAAATTGAATTACATTGTGTTGATAAGCTTCTGCAAGGACAACGCCAAAAACCAAAAGATCCTCAGCGAGAACATGAAACTGTTCTTAAACTCCTTAGATATCGAGCTCGGACAGATTGGACTCCTCAAAGAAATCTGCAGAAACAACAGATACGTCATTGAAAATTTCGGTTCTGATCTAGTGGATTGGCTCACCGAAAAATCAGAAAACGTTGGAAGACATACCAATTTCCTTGAGCCTTTAATTGTAACACAACAACATAATAATTGTAAGGAACTAATCTAATCATCATAGGAAATCCAAAGCACTAAAGAAGGATTCTTACTTGAGAACCAGCTGATGGTCTTAGATAAACTCCTCCCTCACAATAGACCAGTAAGAGAGAAGGTGCTCTATAGCTCTTCAGTATCCGAAAACTCGTCCAAAGTTAAATTCACCTTCGACACGCAAACGAAGTACGACGAGCCTTACTCCTACCACGCAATGCTCCTTGAGGTACCAGATAGTTCTCACCTGAAAAAATATTGATTGACTGCCTTTTTTTAGGTTCTCCTCACTACGAGCAAAGGAAATGAAAGCTCGAGTATCAGTTTCGCGAGATTACGAAAGGCGTTTGATTTAGAATATCTGCTGCATCTCCTCGTGGTTGATGATGGATTCAATGTCACTCCCCCTATCAAATTGGAAAGAAAATATGATCCTGACGAAGATGATGAGAATATTGAAGATATGGGCATGGAAGAAGCTCATTACATCCCATTAGCCGATCATGCCAAGAGATTGAACTACGGCGTTCCTGAGTTTTCTTACGTGAAAAGAAAAGAAACCCTCGAAGATGATGTTATTCCTCTCAAAGAATCGTCGAGAGGATCGGCAGAAGAAGTGTTTAGCTTCGATTTACAAGGAATGAAAGTCCTCAAGCCAAAGGTGATTGAACTTCTGATCGCTCTCTATCTGCAAAACGACAAAAAGAACTTGACCGAATGGAACAAATGCTACTCCCATCTCCTTGATTTCTTCGTTCGGGAGACAAGCCGACTCGAGAAGCTCGTTTACTTCGATAGCGTCCCCGAAGATTACCACAATTACCTCTTCGATTATGTCCTTGTGTTTGCGCATAAATACGCTGAGAAATTCCTGAACGAGTCCTCTAATAAGCCTAGAAACACAGGCATCAGCGAGCAAATCACCAAACTTATCGAGGCGATTGCCGATAAAACCGGCATATTCCTTGAGCGGCTCTCGATTGGCCAAGCTAGAATATTCAAACTGCTGCTTATTATAGGAATCGATGAGTCGAAGTCTCTGAATATCATCGAAAAGCTTGACCAGAAAATAAAGCACAAAATTACCGAAGAAAAGCACAGGAACCGAAAGCTACTTGGAGCTGACGGACTGGCGAAATTCAAGAAGACTGCAGGCGTGAACGCTAACATCGTAGAAGAAAAGAAAGAATCAGACATCTGGAATCTTACCATTGAAAACTTTACTACTTCAAGAACATATAAGAAAGTAAAATAAATGAATACCTCATCGGTTACTAATCCAATTGTTAATAAAAAGCTTGCTGAAAATGAGAAGCTTTCACTTGCAGAGGCTATAGTGAACTTCCAAGATATCTTCCCAGAAGCGCTGGCGAAGAAATACAAGATCGAAATCAACTTCAGGGCGATATTGAGGAAGTTTATCAGCTACCTTCATCTCTCAGGAACCAACGCTAAAAACCAAGAAACTGTGATTTTACTCCTGCAAGTAATGATCAAGATCATCGAAGAAGCAAAAGATCAAGTTGAAATGCAGGTACCTTTTCGAAATTCAGCAACGATCATTCATCGTAATTTGAAATATTAGAACACTTTCGACTCCAACGATGCCACCAGGATGCTCTTAAATGTGTTTTCTGACTCTCAAGTCCATAACATGGATGATAACCTCCTTTACCATTATCTCGAATTTGGTATCGCTTTGCTTAACGGAGGAAACTTGAAAGTTCAAAAGACGATTTTCAACTTCTGCAAGGCTTACCAGAAGACCGAAGTGATGTTCAGCAGATTTTACTCTATCATTCAGGCTCAGATCGAGACCTTGCAATTGAAGCATGAGCAAGAAAAACAAAATGAAGGCGAGGCAGCTGAGGTAAAAGACCCTGAAGGAGATCTCAAGAGCCTTGTATTGGAGAAGTTGCTTCGATTTTTGCAATTGTTTACCGAGGGTCATAACCTGGACCTGCAGAATTACCTGCGACATCAAACCAGCAGCAGAAATAACTATGATCTCGTGAGCATTATCATCGAGTTGCTGAGAACCTATCAGAAAAGACTGGTGCCTGACAATTACGAAAACATTATGAGATGTTTAGACACGCTTGCTGAGTTCGTACAGGGACCTTGTCCTGAAAATCAAATCGCTTTGCTTGATAGCAAATTCCTTGAGTTTGCACATGAAATCTTTAGTAAAAGGATCAGGCCTAAGGTTAAAGAGACCGTTTTCGAGTTCAATCCGAATGAAGACACTGAGATCCAAATGCTGAAGAATGCTAAGGAAATGGAACTGAAAAGACAGCAGGCAATGAATAAAAGCGCACAAGAGCTCCCTCCTTGGATGATAGCTCGTTTAAAACTCAAAGTTATTATTCTGGTGAACTCGTTGCTTGAAAGCAGAAACTCGAAGCAAATTGTCAAAAGAATAATGAGGTCAATCCCGTTTGAAGTCCTTAAAAAGAACGTAACTGAGATTTATCGATTATACAAGGATATGTATGGCACTAAATACACAGAGGAAGGCTTTGGCCATGTAAGGATATTTTTTTTGAGGTGATTAGTTTAATATTATGGTTTTCGTGCAACAGCAAGAGGGAGATCCTAATGATCCAGAAAACGATAAGCCTCCAGAGTATTTCGAGCTGGTCACAGAGGCAGGATTCTTTATTTACTTCCTGATACAATGCTATGTTGATGCCGATATTCAAGATGCTGATGCGAGTAAGATCGTGGCTGTGAATAGGTTAATAAATTCTGTTATTCAATAGAAATTCAAGAAGAAATCCAAGAGATTCAAGAGCAGATCAGCGGAAATAAGAAAGGCGCTTTGGGTCTATTAACGAATAATATGGCAGGAAAACTCGTGGGACAACTAGGTAACCTGGGTGTCAGCGTCCTGGGAACCGGATTTGGACAGCTTAAGAGTATGCTAGCTTGATTTAGAACGATAATTTGACGAATATTGGCTTAGAAATTAAAAAGCTTGCAGAGAAATTCAAAGGAGACAAATCAGCAGAGAAACTCTTTGAAGCTCAAGAGAAAATCAAGAGGAAACTTGAGAAGAAGCAGCTCTCTAAAGAGGTTCATTTTCTTTTGAGTAACTAGTTTTCTGACCTCAATCAATCCAAAGGCCCTTCAATTCTTTGCTCGTAACTCGGCGCATATTGAAGTCCAACGAAACGACGCCATTGAAAGAGTTTATTTCATCGTTTTGCCATTCTGCAAGGAAGTCCAAAAAGAAAACAAGGTCGAATTCCATAAACATGTCAATCGCATGAGTGTCAAATCTAAAGTCTCAGACCTCATCACAAAAGCGCCACAAATGCTAGAAATCGCGAAACACGAACTCAAGTCAACAAAACTCAAAGATACCCCTGTTCTTAATCTTATTTCCACAAATATAGGCTCAAAATCTTCTTTAGCAAAAATAAAATCATTGCTTTGTTCGCGAGCTACGTCTCCCTATGGAAAGATTCTGCATTCCTCTTGGTAAATAATATCACACCTCATGAGACTAACAGCTTTACATTTCAGAGTATCCTGATCAACATTTTCATCGTTGGGTCATATTCTGAGAAATTTGGTGGCGAAGACACTTATCATAATAGACTGTACAATCCAGTGTTCTTCCTCCAAGAAAAATACTCTATTGATGGTATTTACCTTATACCTTGAATGAAACGAACTTTTTTCTTCTAGATACGTTTAGAATATTCCAGGGAGTCGGTGTTGCTATGATCGTTTGCTCCACTTTCGTCGTGGTGTTCTTCCTTATCAAGAAGATCCCACTGATCATCAAGGACGCTTGGGCAGAAGAGGAAGAGGATGAGAATCTTCTTACCCCTGAGAAGAAGGGCTTCTTTAGAAAACTCTCGACGTGGATTTTCAAGAGCATCAAAACGATAATAAAATTCTTGATGAATTTCGAGGTGTTATATTACCTTGGTTACATGATTCTGGCATTTTTGGGACTGTTTGTGCATCCTTTCTGCTATTCCTTCCACCTGACAGAAATTATCGTGCGATATCCGACAATGAGAAACGTCATCGACGCCGTCGTGAAGCCAAGACAAGCCATTATTCTTACCTTCATTCTCTTCGTTATTATGAGCTACTTCTTCACATTGATTGGCTATCTGGCGTTTGATAAATACTATGGCGGGTTCTGTGAATCAACATACGAGTGTTTGCTTACAACCATTGACCAGTCTTTCAAGGTAAATGGAGGTGTGGGAGGCTACTTCCAAGAAAGAGTCCCTCAAGACTACAGTAAAATAAATTGATTTATCACTCAGAAGCTCTAATATTCTGCTAGATAACTACGATTATGCTCGATTTATTTACGATAACTTCGCATATTTGATTTTGGTCATCATTCTGACAAATCTTATTGCAGGTAACTCGAGAGAGGAGGCTTTAAAGGACTGATCTAATGTTTGTTAGGTATCATTATTGATACTTTTGCTTCTTTGAGAGAGAAGGAGGCTCAGAAAACAAGAGATGTAGAAGATTTTTGTTTCATTTGCGGCCTGCCTAAGTAAAATTTCACAACTCATTAGACCTCGTTGCTAATGTGAATTGCTAATTAATTAGAGAGATTTTCGATCGTCAAGCAAACACAAGCTTTGGGTTCCAGCATCACATCAAAAATGACCATTACATGTGGAACTACGTATTTTATTACGCCTACTTGAAAGAAAAAGACCCAACTGAGTACACTGGAATTGAGAGTTATGTTAAAGAAAAGATTGATAATTTCGATATCAGTTGGTTCCCTCTGCATAAGTAATTTTATCGTGATGATGAGTGAAAGGCTAATAAACGTTTAGGGCGATGGCATTAACGAATATAGCAAGGGAAGAAGAGGAAGAGCAAAGGACATTGGTGAATCAGTTCCAAGCTGATGTATTTGTTTTAATTTTGATTTGATTGCCTAATAATATTTTACTTTTAGTCTTCGGCGATTAAGAAGAATATAAAAGAAATAAGTATCGGACTCAATCAGCTGACTTCGAAGATCAGAGAGGCTAAGTTGGAGAATTGAGAGCTGTTTTGAGATTAAATATATTGATTTTCATTTTCAACTCGTAATTTGAAATAAATTTAAAGAAAGATTCTTACCGTAGATGATTTTTATTGGTTTCTTTCAGTTCGTTAAAGCATATGATGAAATTTAGCACGTCAAGTGATACAATGGTCTCTTCACTGTTGTTCAAGCTCATTCGGAAATTAATATTATAAACACAGCTAATAGGGAAAAAATTTCTGCAAATTATAAATTTCTGTGAGTAGAATCGAAGAACAAATGAGATCAAGTTGTGGAAATTATTGCATTATGTAAAATTGCAGAGTTACAAGGAGAACAAACTGCGGAGGAAAGTCGAATATAAATTATTATTATCATTATTGACTTGGGACTAGCTGGAATTCCGGAAAATGGAACTGTCAGTTTAGCTCGTTCTAAAATTGTCCTGAAAACCAGGGCCTCGTTACTGCTGTTATATATTAGATTAGAACAAAATTCATCTTGAGGATCTCAAATTCATTTTCGATTAGCTGGTTTGATGCATCAGATATATCTTTTTGAGGATGAACACCAGTGTCATCGACTTTATAAACGTAAAGTTTGTTAGTAGTCATGATGGCTACAACCTCTCCAGTCTCATTCCATTGTAATGCCACGAATTTTCCCTCTAGATGCTTGAGTTACTTTGAGATTATTAGAATCAGATTTACGGTAGAATATTTGGTAGATTTCCATTCTGTTACCCTTCATTTGATAGATCTTAACAAACCTTCATTGTAAGCTATCACCAAAACACTATTGTCTGAGCTTTTTTCGTTCGACGGTGACCAATTCATCGCTGCAGGGGTTCCTTGTTTAGATTCGTAATAAAATTTCAGCAAATTATTGAGAGTACCTTCTTTTTCGGCAATCGCTTTTTCCTTTAAGCTATCATAATTTTGAACAGTTATAATACAGCCTTTAACTTGTTCTTTCATCGTAATATATGCCAAGATTGAAGGTTTTGATTGACTCCATTTAGCAGTAATAAAATGAGTTTTCGGTCTGTTGGATTTCAGAGTCAAATCAGGGAGAGGCTGAAAAACAATTTCCCTTCCAATATCATGAAAAATATAATGAAATTTGATTTCCTTTGGGCGGCATTCGGTAAGAATGGTTCCATCATGATTCAATGAAATAGAACAATTCTCCGGTAAGCTAAATGTCGAGAGTTTATGTTTAACATCTTTGAACCTCTTGTGTATACTCAGTATTGTTACTGAAGTTTTGCCAAGCACCATTATTTTTTGCCCATCCGATGACACTAGTAAGTTTCGAGACTCAACCTCTATGTTATGTTGATACAAATAGTTATGAGATTCACAAGACAACAATTACTATTGTCGAATTTAAAATTCGACATTTGAGCTGACAAACTTGAATTCCACACCTGAATATTACTCATATCTTTGCTTTCAACAACTCCAGACATTCCCATCAAATTAGACCGCGGAATCTTGAAAAATAGTACACTTTTTAGATCTAAATTCACATTAATAAATTTGAGAAACAGAATTCAATTTGTTAATTAACATTCATCCAGTAATGAGAACTGATGCAGAGAATAACATACCTTTTTGTGGATTTCTGATTGTGTCTGTCGAAAATTTGCTCGTGTTCCCATTATAGTTGAAAAATGTGATTTTTTCGTCGTTATACAAAACA
>ENA-UOTZ01001162-UOTZ01001162.1-compost-metagenome-genome-assembly--contig:-NODE-1162-length-19215-cov-14.156286_pt1 | contig 19215 bp, 13 predicted proteins | sample MGYA00238144_ERZ746983 | MGnify/ENA primary metagenome ERZ746983 (study PRJEB28759, sample SAMN06268863) | compost metagenome | isolation source: single cell | place: USA: California, Emeryville, Joint...
ATCTGAAAAACAAAACATTTGGTTAAGGAAAACTAAACATTCACATAACAAACAGACAATGATATTTTCTTAAGTCTTGCTTTGGAGGAAAGAGAAGCTTTAATTCCTTATTTTTGAATATGGTATTAGCATATGGATCTACAAGGAAATTTGGGGTGTTGGCTATAATTGTTTGTTCAGGGTCTCTTGCCCAACTAATGTAGTTGGGGCTGAGCACAATCTTCATTGGATAGCGACTACAAACAAAGATAAAGGGATGTGGAGCAGTTGGAGTAATGTGGAAAACAAATAATGTGATCTTACAAAAAAGGAACAATGAATGGCCCTTGTTACCAAATGACACCTTCAACAAAAGTATTTTGGGGTGGAAAGGATCCATTTCACTTTTCTAGTGCGAGTTGGTTGCAATATATAAGAGTGTATTTGTATCGGGTGGCAGATTCAGCGGAGAAAATGATAAATCTGGCTTTAATGGAATCTTAAGGTATTTTTTAATATGAGCTTCAGTCCTAATTGTTCAAAGGCAAACTTTATCGCTTCTATTTTGCTTCTAGCCTTTTGGTAAACAACAATCAATCGTTCATCGTTGACGCTCTGACTAATGCAACTGAGACTAGCCTCATAGGCTTCAAAGGTAATTTATTTCTGAAATACACTTATTATCTTTTTGATAGGGTATTCTTCGTCCTGATCATTTAAACAGGATTCCTCATTTGGACCTTATAATTCTCTTCAGTGCCGATCAGGACAAATAGCATCATTTCCTCTTAATACGTCGATTTCGAAGAGTGGATTAATTGTAGCATTGGATTTTTATCCTTATCCTGAAGGCTCACCAACTCAAACGATATTCAGCATTCGACTGTGTTTCTAGCCAGAGATTCTGCACTCTTAGCATTGATCTTGTTTGAGCTGAGGTCGAGCTTTTTTAAGTATTTCCAGCTGCTATATTCTCCAATAAAAACTGCGCTTTCCGAAATCTCATTGTAGCTAAGGTCAAGTTCTTCTAATCTTTCACATCTAAGATTCATTCCTATAGAGCTTGCTCCCATGTCAGTATTATAGTTCTTTTTTAAATGGAGATTTTTAAGGTTTTTCCATGAAGGATTATTTGCAAGCCAAATAGCACCATCATCAGATAAGGAGGTTGAAGTCAAGATTAACTCTTTCAGACTAGTCCAGTTTTGATCTAGAATGATCCCAGCGTCCCAATGCAAGTAGTTCCCGATCAATTCAGTTTTTCAAGGTTAATCCCTTTCAGACCCCTTTCAAGTAGCTACTTGCAGACCATTCGGATTGAAAGAGCAAATGAGAACATAGCCAATGTGGCTCTTCAATCTTCTCACTTCTTCAAAATGTAAGTTTCGAGTTGCATGGTTCTCAAACACAGCTGTCTTTCCTTGGGAGCCGATAATGAGATAATTACCACCAGGAGAATGAGCAATCCAAGTTCCCTCCTGATCCAGATGCAATTTGGGATTTATTCCAAATTGAACTCCATGCATGTTAGCACCAACAAAGTTTGTGCTTTCAAGCCAATCTCCTTAAAAATTCACATCTCGAAGGTTTGAATTTGTAAAATTGGTGTCTTTAACTATCCCATGATTTAAATTTGCACTAGGAATACTAACCCCACTCAGGCCCATTCGACTGAAGCCAGATCCGGCAGCTTTTAGACTTGTAATAGCGTTCTCAGCGACAACTGAAAAATGGCATTATTGACGTTCTTAGTTAAGTTTTTCAAGTGGCATAATTCCGAAACCAAATTTTAGGAATATTTAACCCTCCAAATCAGATAACTCAAATAGCGTTCCTCTCATGTCAAAATGTGTCCAAACTGCAGGAATTAAAATCAGAAACCATTATAATAATTTCCAATTTCTGCGGAAAGCTCTATATTAATGTTATTTTATTTTAAACGTCTTTTGGGATATCAATGACTCATACGAGCAGCGCCATACTGTTAATCAAAAATTCAGCGAGGCCAACTAGAAGAGAAGTTCAAAAAGTGAGTACCGAAGTATCCCTTAACGATATTTAAGTTCGAAGTGAATTAATTCAATTTGATACGTGCTCAAATTTTAATAAAATTTATTTTGCACTCTCAACTCTCAGTCTAACAAAAAATAATGGATATCGAAAACAACGAAGAATCTAAGCGCAGCAACCGCGATATGGAAATAATTGATGCTCTATTCAAGGAGAAACTGAGTCTTTTTGGTACTCTTTTCCTTAACTACCCCTCCTATCCATTCTTCTTCGGAATAGCAACCTAATTTTTCCTTTCTCAAGACTCTCAATTCTATTTCTCATGGCATCTTATTTTACATAGAAAACCCACCTTCAAGGCTGCTTGCGCTGAGTTCATGGCAGAATAATAAAGTTAGCGTCTTTGATCTTGGAAAACACGAAGAATATGCAAAATTCGATGGAGCTAATCTTAAAACCAAAGACCGTATTGGAAATTTTCCTATATGCCATTGAAACATGTATCTAATAGGAAATGTGAGCTGGACGCATATCAAGGAAATTCCAAACACGACTTTGCTCGTCTCGCTTCATAATTCATACAATAAAGCCTCTAATTTGGAAATAGTTGATATTCCAAAAAAAGGTTTCGTGAGAAAGATATACTCATTTGAAGAAGTCATTGGATGTAATATTAGCTGTCTCATTTATTCTGCACGAAGAATGAAACTTCGAGCCTCTTACCTTGTTGTTGTTTCCAGTCCTAATTTGAAATGATGTTCTATTTTGTTAGTAACTGGACCAGGTTTCGCAGCTTTCAATCCCAACAGAAATGTCCTTGGAGCAATCTCTTTGGGCGGAGAGATTGCTTATCACCTGTTTAATATTGATTTCAATGCGAGTCTCGGGAAATACAATGTGAAACTGCTGAGGAAGTCAAAATGGCATACCGAAAATACCTCTACAGGTAAGCAGAGAAATCTTGTCTGCCTCAAAATGACTTTTACTTTTTTGAGTTTTCTATTGAGATCTTCTCTAACTATCTTGATACTTTGCTAGATTCGGTAGTCACTAGTCTTGATTTTGATCCTAATGGAGAGGCGGCGGCGACTATCGATCGTTGGGGAGTTTGCTTAATATCATCGATTAATACAGACAGTTACATCTGTCATCTAAAGCCAACGAATGAAAGAGGTAGTTTAACTCATCATCATCATAGTTTGATTTTTCGATGCAAATATATGTATTCATATCTTTTATTATTGATATATCCTCCTTTTTGATGATGAAATATATTTTATTAGATGATTCTGGTCGTTGCAGATGGAGCACTAATTCTGGTGAGCCGATCCTATTTACCAAGTATGAAAACAACAGACTCAATATCTTGGATATCGAAAAGAAAGTTTCTCTCCTAAAAGAACCAATTCAATTTGAAAAAGAAGGTAATTGCAATTTACAAATAAAATTTGAAGCCATTAAATTAACCTCTATCTCTCTCCTTAATACCATCACAACCCTCAACAGAGAAACATATCTGAGAAGGCTGACTTTTCTTTTTGATCCCATTTTTAATTAATTCATTAAAATAAATTTTTTCATTATTTCTTCTAAACTTGGTCTTTTCATGGGAGTAGGGTGGACTTACTGGATCGACACTTGTCAAAGTGATGGAAATTTACTTGCAGCTGGCGGCTCTGATAAAAACGTCAAGATCTATGATCGACGCCAATCGAAAATCATTGGAATATTTGAGCCTCTTCACGCAAGTAACTTACACTCCAAATAATTTTCCTAAGATTTCCTGTTTTCTAGAAGAAGTAACTTGTGTGAGATGGAATCTCAATGGAGATTCCTTAGCAAGTTCCTCATGTGATAATACAGCAAATTTGCTGAATTTTAAAACTTGGAAAGCCATTCCTTATGGTACTACAGCAGACGGAGGTAATTCACATCATCTTAATTCTCCTGACAGCACTACTCCATTTAGAATGGGCCATGTCTGTATGCCTCATCTAGATAGAAGATTAACGAGAAGGGTTGAAAAGAGGAAGAAACTCAAAAATAGGGTCAGTTTGTAATATTCAAAAAATAACAGTTTTTCCTCTTTCCTGAATGCACAATGTGATCCCCCCAATTATAAGTATTTAAGAGACAATGAATCACTGTCTAGCGATTAAAAGAAGATGAACGCATATATTGCTTTTCTAAAAAAGTATAACTCAATTTGTGTATGAAAACCGAGAGGAACTAGTTAATTTTGATATATGGATTTGATAATCAGTAGTGCTAGATCACAATAAACTCTTGAGTATCATATCATAGTGCAGTTTTTTGTGCTCTGGACTTTTTTATTTGATTCCGATTCATTAATACAAAATAATTTATTTCCATACCTCTGGAAGTATCAAAATCTCTATTTAAAATTCATTAATGGTTTGATGTTTTCGTTTCAGATCCTCATCGTGTAATGTATATACATTCATTAGCTTTCCTCTTGTTTTAGATTTTTTGAGATTGCTTGCTTTGCGTTGTATCTCAGAATCGACATCTTTTGAAACTGAAGCATGACTGACGAAGAAATCTTTGATTTATTTGATTCGTTTTCTTGTAATTTCAGATACAGTTACAATACCTCCCAGCACACTAGTGTTTCAAACCAGAATATTCAAAATACACAAATTAATTGAATATGCGTACAAATATCACAGTGGGTATTGTCTCTCAACAACGGCATATCTAAATTTTTAATAGTTCTCATTTAGGGAGCATTTGTTCCTTCTTGAATAATAGTTGGGAGTTTGGACACTATTATCACCGTCACTTTATATTTCGGGAAAATTGTTAGCAAGTTCTATCATAGACTCTAATTATAATATAATGCCATATTATTTCCTCTTTACAGTTATAACAATGCAGCGTTTATGCAAATCTAATTAAAATTCTTCTCAATTCTACTTTAGATGTTTCAAATTGGCTCTCAAAACAATGATTAATTTTAATTCTCTTTCAATTTATCGAAATAATGAGCATCTCAAATGAAAACTTCAATGCAAAATTTACAGATAAACATCACAACATAAGCTCTAGAAAACATACACAAAGTCTCATGGCTGACTAAGCTCACTCACAAATTCAATATTAACTTAATTAATTCCAAGCTCCATAGTAGTATCGAACATTTGGTTGTTGCTGCTGTTCTTGCTGATTAGAATAAAAGGTTGGATATTTCGTCTTCTGCTGTTGCTGCTGAGACGGTTCTGCCGTATGTATCGTGGTTACAGTTGGATATTCCTCTGTCGTCGGATACGACTGAAAATCATTTGAAGGGATCATTCCGCCTTGATATGGATTGGATTGTTGACTGCCTCCAATTTGCACTCCCGCTCCAGGGAATGAAGGGTTATGCTCATGAAGCGGTTGGCCTGTCCCGAATGACTCAACGACTGGCTCCTTCGGTTTAATCATCGACTCGAAGTATTTTTTCACATCTCCGCTTGTTGATTCCTAAAATTTATTTTAATCAGATTTTCATCGAAATACTTACCACTTCAGGCTGTGAAACAAATACCACGGAAGGGTCATTCGGATCAACGAATGCAGCATGCCTGTTCTCAAGATTGCCGGAAACTAGATCATTAATAAAGGCTGGGTCAGGGCCCAATTCCTTTCTTTCTTTGATTTGCCCCAAAAGAAGGGAGAAGCACTCGATAAACTTGCCGCACCCTCCACTCGTGAACTTTAGCTTAACTGTAATTAAGCCCGGAAGGCCAAACAAAGGTTTCACCCTCACTATCATTGGAAAAAAAGTCAAAATTAGCTGCGCTTTATTTATTTACGCAGGAGATAATTGGCTCCGAAGACGGGCTGCTCGAATTTTTCGTCTTCGATATTGTAAAACGGTATATCGAATGCAGAGAAAGACGGGTGTTTTTTATCGGCGACAAAAACCATGCGAGCTGTTGTGATAAAAAGCTGAGAGGAATTGAGTAAATGAGATCAATATTGAGAGGTTTACCTTTCCCTTTGCTTTTTTTTCTCCACTCGCATTGTCGATCTTGATTTCAATCTCGATATTTTTACGTAGCAGAACCATATATTCGCCTTCAAGTCTCATTGGCTGACCTGCTGAGTTAATGGGAGGATTAAATGCCATTTTGATTATTCAGGAATGTATCAATATTGTTTGATGAAAAGATTTAATTATAACGAAAAAAATTGGGAGGATAAATAAATAGAAGATTATCGCTTTAATTTATTCGATTAGCAAGATCAATACAATCATTGCTTTTCTTTTTGTATGCTAAGAAAAAATAGGAAAAAAATAGTTTTCTTCAAGGTCATCGACAGCTTCAGGATAATCAAGAAATGTGGATTTGAAATGAGCTAAAGGGATTTCACCATTACAATGAGATTCGTTGAAGTTCAGGAAAGAACAGTTTGTAGATGAAATTTTTTCTTTATGGTCAGTAGATTTGATATTTAAGGCAAAATATTGCATGTTGAATATTGAAAGAATTTCGAAGAGATCTATCAAAAAATTAACTTACACAAACTCATCGTTCTAAAATCGAAATTTCAGTTTCCTATCAAAAAGATTTGAGAAGCATGAAGCTTGAGATGGTAAATAAAATTAGAATCAAAGTAGATCTAACATAAATACATATCGAAAAAAATTTATTTCTCCGAAAGAAAGATGAGCTCGATCCATCTAAAACGACTGAATTGTGATATTCTTCTTTGATAACTAATCAATATTAAACAAATGTGTCTTAGAATTGGATAGTTTCTTGGTAAACTATTATGTCAAGGTCTTTGATAATCGAATTAAGGTGTCTTGCTACAAAAGATGTTTTTCGAACCGGCATTCTCTTCGGAAAAAACGTTATGCAAGGTTTGGAAAATTTATTTAATTGGATCAAGATATGAAGAGGAAATTTCACGATATGGATTGAATCCTGAAAAAAATTTCCAGATTTTCCACTTTTTGTAAATCATAGACATTTTAATTTTTCTTTTAGATTCATCCAACGTTTAATTTTTACTTCAGCCGCTTCGTTTTGACGCTTTCTTGTTGTTGAAATAATTCAGATTGTACTTATTCTCACAATTATAAACTAAAAACTTCTCAAACAAACCAGCAGCTTCATAATAGAATTATTGCCAGTCCAGTTCTCATGATTCATGTGTAATCTTGCAGAAATGCAAATTTCAATTTATTCCTATCGAAACTCAACTAAAATGCCTTTTGTTTTTAAATGTTGATAGTTTTTTTTTTTTGGTAGCTTAATATAAAAGAGCACCATTCTATCAATAAATGAGGTAGCAAACTCAAAATTCACGATCCTTAGACCCGACCCAATCAATGACACAGATAATGAAAAAAAAGATATCAAATTCAATTGCTCTGACGGGTGATTTTTACAGGAAAAGACAAATGAATATTCGCTCAAAAACGATAATCGATCTTAAAATTTTGATATCTCAAACGTCATTAGTAATTATATTATCGCATATTGAATGGACTCACTGGCAACCCAAACATATCTTATTTTTTTGTTAGAGTATGTTAGCTAATGATCTAAAAAAAACATTTCAAAAGAGCAAATAGATCAATATAACATGGAATAGTTAACCCAAATAGTTTGTCTAATCAGTTGGAACAAACAATAACTACTGCTTTGAGGGCAACTTCTATCCTTTCCTCATATAGATAGTCTTCTATTTCTTTTGTTTCCAATCGGATCAAAAACAAAGTTAATACATTTGAGATTCAATTCACTATGAGAAACATTTTTTTATGTGAAATGAAAGGGATTCAAAATATTGATTTTCAACTAGGTGAAGTGTCGACAGCACGGAATAAACCTCCTTCATATTTACCAATTTAATTGATTATCATGTCTCAAAGAATACACCCTCGATTAATCGATTTATTTTAGTTTCTTCGATTGCTGATCGCACTGGTAAAATAAAATTTAAGAGCACTTTAATGATTATCCGATTTTGTAAACGTCCCCTCAAACTTTCTTTCGTGAACTCTTGACATTCGCAATATGTTTTCATTGCTTTTTCTTAAGGATAATTCAAGAGTTACCTTGCAGCCAAAAGTGCAATGAAATATTACATTTCCTAACAAAATCGCATAACTCAACACGTTCCTATTAACTTATAGTACAAAAGACAAACGAGAAAAGATATTTCTGTGCCTTCGGCATAACTTCTCTGCGATGCAGCATTACCGATTTTTGCTGCAATAGCAGAATTGGATCACAAATGGGTATTTTTGCAAGCAAATTAGCAATTAAAAAAACTTCTATAATAACTTGAATTCTGGTTGAAAAACCCATGAATAAATATAAAGCGTGTCAGAATATGTTTAATGAAAATTAAAACTGAAAAAACCCGGCCTTTCGACGCTCCAACCAGTAGCGAAAAAAAACAAACTGGCAAATGGTTGGGGTCCAACGAGTAAAATGGCAGACAATTTAAAGTATTCGATCGGAAATAGATGACATAGCTCGTAATGTATGAGGGTGAAGAAAAACAAAAAAGTTACCTCGTACTTATACGTCCAGTACGAAAAATTTATAAATTGGAATAAATAAAGCACGAAGATGAACCAAATAGATTTCAAAATTACGAGACGGTCAGGATTCTTTGTGGGAGTCTCCATCTCTCTTGGAATCCTAGCTTTGGCTTGCCTCAACCTAATCCCATTTTATCCAGGTTGCGTGTTTACTGTGTTCGCGCTTGTGAGTAACATTTTGAACTTTGCCTGCTACATGGGTCCATACACCATCCAGTTGCACTTTTGTAATGCACTGTATACGCTTGCTCCAATATGGGTTCTGATCTTGGACCCTTGCGCTGTGAGATTTGCGCAATCTCTAACCGCAATCAACATCTGTTTTACTGCCATTGAACAACGAGATAGAAGGATCAGAGGATTCTTCACAGCTCTCATGAGCTTAAGCTGGCTTTTTGTTCTCAGTGCTAAAGGCACCTTGATTGGAGAATGTGAAGAGAGTCTTTCAAAAAATTTTGGAAGAGACAGCATTGTGACCTCAGTTGTGTCACTACTACTCGTCGCGGCTTTCTCCGTTCAAATTGATACTTATTTCAAGGCCACAAAAGAAGCTCTTGGCCAAGTGAGAGACCTAAACTCTAAATTAGAGAGCCTCAATGGTGACCTCAAGCAGCTCCTTGCCGATAAAGACAATTTCATCCTTCTCTTCTCTCATGAGACGCGAAACCCTCTCAATATCCTTCTGGGTAACCTTGCCCTCTTGCTCGATGAGGTCGATGCGCCTCAGGTCAAGAACAAGATCATACGGTGTAAATTCTGCGCCGATTTACTCCTTCAGCACCTCAATAATATCCTTGATACAGGTAAACTAGCAAATAAAGGGACTCTCGAAGTGACTCCTACGCCCGTAAGAGTATATGAATACCTCCAGTCAACATCCAGCTTTATGGAGATGCTGGTGAAAAAGAAGGGCTCGCTTAAACCAGGGCTAATGATTCCTCAGAAGCTTCCTAGCATATTAAGATTTGATATGCAGAGACTGACGCAGGTGATTTTAAACCTTCTCACGAACGCTGTGAAGTTCACAGATAATGGATCAATCACAATGGTGGTTAGATATCTCAAGAAGAATTCCATTGAAGAGTCTGATTATTACCCCACCACAGCATTTGGGTATCAGCTCTTGAATAAACCGAGGACCCCGAAGATTGACTCGTCGTCAGAGTTTTTTGAGAATCCAATGGGAAGTGACATTCAGCTTACTGACCGTTTTAGAAGAGAAATCTGCACTTTGGAAGAGACGAAGAATTCTTCATCAGGAAGTGATGCTGGGGGACAAGGGCTCTTGAAGATCGAAATCTGCGATACAGGATGTGGCATCAAGACAGAAGATATAAACAAATTGTTCCGAAAGTTCTCACAAGTTCATTCTGAAGGAGCTCAAAGTGCCATTGGAAGCGGATTAGGCCTTTGGATTACAGAAAAGTTATGTGAGTTGATGAACGGAGGCATTAGGGTGTACAGCAAGCCGAGGGTAGGAACTTGCTTCTCGGTTTTAATTCAAGCCGACTCGTTGCCTGTACAGCCAAGAATTTTAACAGGCCCGCAAACGACTCCCAATGAATTGATCTCTAGTCCAACTTTCTTCGCTTCTCGAAGAGTCTTACTCGCCGATGATGACCCCTACAATCTTGAATTTCACGCGCACATCATGAAAGAACTAGGTTTCGAGCAGGTCGAAACTGCCATTGATGGCCAAGATCTCGTTAATAAATTCAAGATGAAACCTGAAGGATACTTCGAGGTCGTGATAACTGATGTCTCAATGCCGCAAATCGATGGTATTCAAGCTGCTTCCAAAATTCGAGAGTTTGAATCGGTTCAAAAGAGGAAGCGAAAAGTGAAGATTGGGTTCATTACAGGTCATTCAAACCCCACTGACAAAGGAAAATGTGCGAAGGAACCAATATCTTCTCTCTTCTATTTATCCAAGCCAATTAAGTCTTGCATGCTCGAAGGTTTTTTTGATTTTAAGTCTTCTTCTTCTCCACGACTCAGAAAGCCAAGTCGGCCATTGAAGAAAGAAGAACCGCTGATTCTGTGCGTAGATGATGACGTCTTCAACCTTGACTGCTTGTCAGAGATGCTTGGGAATCTTGGAGCAAAGACAATAAAAACGAAGTCAGGAGAAGAAAGCTTGTCCAAGTTCGAAGAGATTGTGTTGAATGAAAAAGGAAAACGCCTGAATTTTGTGCTCATGGATTGTCGAATGGGTGGCATGGATGGCTGGACAGCTTCACATCGAATGAAGGAGATGCTGAGATCTCAAAACAAGGGAAATATACCGATTATTGGGTTGTCAGGAGAAGAGAAAGCCAGAAACCTAGAGAAATTCAGGTTTTCTGGAATGGATGATATGCTTCAAAAACCAGTCACCAAAGCAGAACTCCAGAGACTTCTTACAAAATATACGGAAACGGGAATAAGATATGTCAAAACTGAAAATCTGTAGTCGAATAAAATTTTTTTCTCAAGGTGAAATAATTTTCGTAGTTAAGTTTGTCGAAATGAATTACAAAATCTTTCTTTAAGTATAGGGCTTGAGATGATGGAATACCATTAGCATTACTTTCAAATTTCAATTTTATTCTATTCTAAAGAAACCTACGTTTTTTATGTATTGTTCTTGCTTCTTGAATGAAACTTCGATTAAATCGTTCAATTTGAATTCTACGAATAGTAAGATATTGAAACATTCCACAACACCACAATGAGCCATCGAAGCTCATCAAAATTGCAGAGAGGTCAATGCAAATGTACGCTTTTTGGTCAAGGATCTTGAAGGTTGAAATGTATGAGACTTGATGTGGAACAAGACAGATAAACAATATAGTTTCAAATCATTCCTAAATTCAAGCTAAATCTTTTGCAACATGGCCAAGAATCCTTTGTGGACCACGGAAAGGTTTCTTCTACATTCACCTTCAGCCAAGACACCAAAAAGTGCTACGAATCCTAAAAATCTTGAAGTTCATATTCCCATCACTACAGATTTTCCCTTGATAATTGGTTGAAACTGTACAGAAGATCATCAACAAATCCCTATTGAAGTCTGAAGGCGAATAGGATACATTATCACCAATTGCTTTACGAGATTCAAGCTACTTCGATAGATGGGAGTTTGAAATACCCAAAAATATGAATTCAGGGTTGAGATAAGCTTAATTTCAACTTTCAAACCAGAAAAGTGAGACAAACAGCAACAATTGTTCTCTTCTATTTCCAATCGATTCAATCTTGTGCGTTTGAAGTCTGAGTAATCTTCTCCACGGATAAGAAAATGAAATTTTTCTACTAACCAAAATGAACCACTGAAGCTTTGTTAGTTGATGACTACAAATTGAACATAAATTGCTTCTCTGGAACGCTTGAAAATCTTAAAGCAAAAAGAATAAAAGCAATATGTCAGTTGAAGAAAGCTGTTCCTGGTTCGAACGTAATTCGAAATTCTCCAAACTATGCGTATAGATTGTCGAAAGAGTGAGATGGATGGTTGCTACAGAGGATGTTTAATGAGCATACTTAATGTTCAACATAACTTTGTTAATTAGTGAATATTTCTCATCGGGTTAAGCTTATTGTATTTTTTTGCAAAAACCTCCACAACGATCTGATGTTAATTCCCTGAAAAGTAGAATCAACGCGAGCAAACAGATAAACTTTGTGAAATTTCAACAAGATACAGATTGTTCTTAATTTTTATTTTCATGAATGTTTTTTTCACCTCAATGCAATAATTGCCCTAACTAAACAATTGAGTTCGAGTATGTATGGAACCTCTTACTTTCGTTGATCGTAGTTCGGTTAGCTCTTGGTTATCTATATCTGTCTCATCATTCGAAGCTTTCCACCACACTTTCATCGATTCCATTAGAATAATCCCTTCAGGAGTCTTTCCAAAATCCTCAGGTGAATGACTTCCAATCTTCTTAATCAACTGAGCCTCATCAATCTTCAAGTTTTTAGAAGGTCTCATAATTTTTTGAGGCTCTGCGCTTTGGTTCTCTAATTTTTTCATCCTCGCTTCAGACCCGCGTCTCTCTCAGTGAGGTCATTACTCTTTGGATACTCGCCAAGTGAAAGAGGACGCACTTCCTTCCTCTTCCGATACTTATTTTTCAAATACCTGTACACAACCACAGCAAGACTGATCACTTGGATTAAACTGAGTATCATTCCAGTGAAAGTCGAGCAAAGACTAAAGGCTATAAAAGCGAATCCGATCTCATTCAACGTAGTTGCGTCAATGGTCACAAAATGATCAATAATTGCAAAGACGAATCCGAAATTCATGCACCCGAAAGCGAAGATCTCGACAATCAGTGTGAGTCTTCTGGTCCATGTGTCCTTCAAAGGCTTAAATACGATCATGTAGATTATTAAAGCCAGATTAATGTACCAAGTGGTCAATATTTGCCCAAAAGGACAAGGAGTCATCAGAGCGGTCACGGTTGCGTAGATGATACTCCTCGTGAGAGAAAGCGGGATATAGAAGAGTGGAGTCTCCTTTTATTATCAAAATCATCGTAGAATGTTTTATATTTTCTTAAATGGAGAGGCTGCAAGGACTCTTTGGTTTGGTGCAGATATCTGATATTAGATACAATCACATCGAGCACATAGAGAGCGAGACCGAAGTAACTGACTAGAACGATGCTAATCGCAGGGGATCCTTTGGTAAAATAAGATGTGGGTTCTAAGAGAGATGAGTTATATCTAAGATTGACCAGAGCCCAGAGCCATCCAGATTGGAAGATACCCAAAACGAAAATAAAAGCAAAATGCCAAAGAATGGCATCATCAATGCGATTCATAAGTCGGCTGAAGCTTTGAATGAAAATAATAAAGTGCTCACGGAATCGTCTGCGGGCTTTGGTTTTCGGCTTTTTCATATTTCTTGTGATGCCTTGTAGCTTCCTTTTGATCAGGTTGATTAGCAAGGAGCTACAGACAACCGCTGGAAACAGAATAGTTAAATTAGACATCTCATAGTTATAGTTTTCGGTAAAGAATGGACCTACTTCATATCCGACGAAGACTCTCGGGAAGGAAGAATTTCTGTTCTCAAGATTTTGATTCCATTGGGGCAGAAAGTCGATAGGAAGCACGATTGAGCTTGGATCGATTGTAGAGGTTGCAAAAAACTCGTTTACTTTTGGAGGCCATCTGATATCAAAGAATCGCATCAACTGGACCGATTCTCCAACAATCTGCATTCGAATGAGGCTCAGTGATAGAGTTCCTCTTGCGATCGAGCTTACTGCTTGTCACGTGGCTATCGTGCCACCTCCAACACCAGAGAAATTCGAAGTCGAAGAGATAACTTGTATTTCAGTCGTAGAGAAAGGAAAAATCTCTTTTATTTCAAGAGTGGCGGATTTGTTAAGGATTCGATATTGTTGATAAGGATCAGTACTGAAGTCGACGTCGAGGTCAATAGTAACATTCAAGAGAGACCGAGGAGGAAAATATTAATCTCCTAAGTATTTGAACTTTATTGTTGACGCGGTTACTGGAGAGATCATATAAAATTCTGAAGCTACCATTGAATTTTCAATTTGTATGTTGATCCTCTGTGATATTGCAAGAATAGTGGCGATGATGCTTTGGCTGAAATCAATGTAGATCACTCGAGCTTCAGTGGTGAGTCTCAGCGTGAAATTGAGTAGGATTTTTGATATACAAGCTGGGACCTGAACTATCGGATATTCTCCCAGCAATCCTTCGTAATGGGTGACTGGACAGTATGTAATACAGGTGCCATTAAATAAGAGATATCCACTTGGGCAATTTGTGCAACTCTGATTGTTTAGCTGACTGCAGGTGAGGCACGGGGGCTGGCATTCTTCACAGGTCCTGGTGTTAGGATTGGCATACATAGAAGGCGGACAGCCGCCACCGCAGGTGGAATTGTAATAGAAAAATCCTTCGGAGCATTCTGTGCAACCATATTTAGTCGTATTTACGCATTCATCACATCCCATGTAGCAAACATGGCACTCATACACTTGGAGAAATGAAATTTGGAAGTAATTGAATTCAAGGTTATTTTTATTGTAAAACTACCTTCTGTTGAATGGAAACGCCAATGGATGCGAAAAACGCTGAGTTTCTTATTTGTTAAGCATATCCTGTAAAATTCTGACTCTCCAAGTGCTATAGGAACCAATGATGAATAGCCAGAAAGCAAACTCAAGGACTTACAAAATGAACTCGTTACTCAAGTGTATATCTTGAGATTTAAACAAAAGCTCAAAATTGATCAAATTTCATCTCCAGAGGATAAATGCTCACATTGACAAAAGTTGCCACAGGGCAAGTGCTCACACAAGAGTGATTGTAATAAAACTGACTGCTTTCGCATTTTGCACATCCCATGATGTTTGTTTGGATATAGCTATATGGACAACTGCTGAGGCATGAACCATTAAAAAACACTTGTCCAGAAGTGCATTTATCGCAAGTTGCCAGAGCATTATTCGAAACATAGTAAAAAGAACAGCTTGCTGGACAAGTTGGATACGTTACTCCATCTTCATAGTTTAATAAGTATCGGGTCTGATTACAAGTGGTGCATTGTGTCTCATCACTGGCACATTCAATACAGTATTCATCATAGCAAGATGTAAAGCATGGATCATGTGTTCCACGAGCCTTTCCAATTGCGTGAGGACAATTTTGCTGACTGATCCAGGTCATGCCTGGAATTGCTCCAGTTCCAGTAAAGATCCTGAAATCGGAGAGTGTTCCATCGAATCCTGAAGTGGAATCACCGATGTTAATAGTGCAGGGTATTGGAACAAACGTCGTTCCTGAGAGTTTGAGTGCATTAGCAACATTGTTGGTTTTGTCGTAGAGAAGAAAATTAATAATGTTGTTGTTTCCGTTGAGAGTTGTTCTTGCCATCAAATATAGTGGATATTCTGTATTAACTATTCAGATGATGCTTGTATAACAAGATTTAGGAATCATAATTACAATCGAAGGTCTGAGGGAATAAACCGGTGTTGAGCGTTGAAAACCAACTCCGACTTGATATTGCGAACCTCCTTCTTGTAAGATGATCATGTAATATGACACAATGCCCTAACAAGATTGCGAAATTAATTCATTCAGAATAGTTACGGTCATGATTGATATGAATTTGGAAGTTGGAGTAGGCAAGGAGGTGACTGAGAGTAAGACATAGAATCCCACAACTTGAGTGAGTGGCTGTAAACTCGAGCAAATAGTACTTGGAAGAGCCACCATTGTTGTAGAGGTGAACGACCGCGGAGCAGAAAGGGGGCTATCTAATTATTTTTTGAAACGAATATTTCATCACCTAAAATTCAGCGATGTTGAAATCTTACTGAAGGTTCCATCATATTGATATCCTGAGCGATCGACAGCCACGCTAGTATTGGTGAACTTGTATATTACCAAATAATTCGCTTCAAAGAAAATTATTAAAATTTAATAGTGAATTTCCATTTACTTTTGTAATTGCCAAAATAGAAGTATACTGAATTCATATTTGAGACGAAATGGGGTGTTATAAATATCCCGCTATAAGTTGCATCTGTCGCAGGATAATGACCCACACCGCTTCTAATCTGGACATAATCAGCTGCTGATAAGCTAACAGACCCAAAATTAATGATTCCTGTCCATGGAATCACTCTTTTCTGGTTAAAGTCATTGTTAGCGAGCGTATCATAAAGAGTTGCATATTCTTCAAATGGATCTGGTAAGGGGCCTGAAGATCACGGTGTTCGCATAAAAGTACCAATACTCTCTCAGCAGATTGCAAGGCTGTTTATGATTGGAATTTTAGAAATGAATCAATCATGGGTTATTACGGTTCCAGAATTGTAGAAGTCAAATTGCTCGCCATACGGTGACGGATAAGGGGTTTGGAACTGTTTATAACAGCCAGAGGTGTAGTATTTGAAACTTTGGTACAAGCGACCAACACCATCCATGAACCTAGGTCAATGATATTTGGGATGAATGATTTTCAAAGTTTAATGATTACGTTATCAAGAATAAAGACTGGTAATCGGGCTCCGTGAGGATATCAGTTCGATGATCGAATTTAATCCATCCTCCCACCGTGAACTCGCTCGCTCCAATCACTGTTATCGACACACACATGAAACAATGGTTTCAATGTTAGAGATAATATTATCCATGATATGAAAGGTTTACTTCCTGGAATCTCGCTGAATAAGACCTTCATGTCTTTGGTTGTGTCAAGAGCAATAGGAACTCCAATAGAGGGCACATAAGACCACAATTCATAGACATCATAGAGTTGTAATCCAAGAGCTGACAAACAGGTCTATTCAGATCAAGTTGACTCAGAAATTACCCTTCAAGATGAGGAACAGACTCACTAGCACCAATTTTGAATTCATTGAAATAAGCCTTTTGTTTTTTAGTTAGCTTCACTTTAGGAAATAAAATTCTCAATTTTAATTAATTTCCAAGCGAAAAGATTAATTTGATATTTAGACAGCATCATAAATCGCAACTTTATGATCAGAGCTTTTTTAAAAAACGACGATTTTCAAATCAGAATTTATCGCAAATTCTTGTCCCAAACAAGCTGAAAGAAAAGGTTCAAAAGTGTGGTATTTCATTTCAAGAGTCTCTTCTCCTAGGTACCCTCTGACCTGAGTACAAAGAGAAGTCTTTCAGGAACCCTTCAAGTTAGGATGGTCTTGGGTAGCGCCTATCCTAGCTGGCAGAATGAAGAAATTGGGACTTCAAATGCGAGGAATTTGGTATCCATAGGAGTATTTGAGATGACTAATATGGAATTTTCAATGAATTGATTTCTTTTTGGTTTTACATCATCTGAAGAGAGAAACCATATTTAAATTCATTATTTCAGAAACTACTACTCAAATTACCTAACAGGCCTCGTAGTTGGATCGATGCTATGATGGTACTAGGTTTCCACAGACGGAAATACTTGATTGAAGTTTTACTTAAAGCTTTTGTTATATTTTCTGCTTTCATTTTAATTGAAGAACCCTTCAACTCTCTTAGCTAATGATCTGGAATTGAGGTATTGGATGCTTGGTAGGTTTATGCTCGGAAGAAAATCTCACTTCCTTTAAAGATGGCTACAACATGGCAGAATTTCACTCTCTAGTCTGTTTTTGGAAATTAAAATTCTAAGAACTTCATTTTAAAGGTGCGTTAATCCCGATGGTGCGCTTTTATACAAAAGACATTTGAGTTGCAGTTGCTTATTAGCCGGGAGTACTAAAATTCACGACTAACTCCCGAATATGCAAGAAATAGGAAATAAGAAAACGGAAACAGCTCTACAGTGAGCCAAACTTTGAAGCTATCAATTAAGCAAGGTTTCGCCAACTTCAAAGCAATTTTTAGCTTTTTTCTATAAGCATGAGCCAGAATATGTATGCGGATGTGGTAGTTAGAGCTGCTAACCTATATTCAAACCCATAATCAGATCTCCAGTAAGAAAATCGATAGCAAAGCGAAGATTTGCTCCTGGATTGCGAATAAAATACCTTATCGAGTGGAGGCCTCTCTTAACAGAGAGGATAGCGTTGGAGGGAACGCTCTGAGATTATACAAGGAATGTTTACTTGGAGTCAGCTGCTTTTCGAACTCATTTCTTTCATTATTTTATCTCGTAAATTGAGTCAGTGTTCGATTTAAGCGAATTAATTAGAGAAGTATTAGCCACAGCACTTGTCAATTTCGTGGTGTAGTGAGCTAACATTAATAAATAAAAGTCAGCTTTGAGATGTCTGGATCTGAAATAAGATTAGGCACTGTAACTTACTTATCCAGAGACTTTCTACTTAGTCTGAAGATGCTGCTACACGCCATTTCAAGAAAAATGTAAAGTTTGTTTTCATACTTGTGTAGAGTCTTCAAGCATCTAAGGGAGTTTGACGACATTCTTATTGATTTCTTTCATGAGTAATTACTTATACCTGTTCATTTCAACTTGTCTTGCTCTCTAATTATAATAGCAAAAGTACTTCCAGTCAACACATAGATGGAGCATAGAATATTGTGAGTTTTCAAGTTGTTTTTATTCATCATGTGCTTATAACTAACTGAATGATCAGGAAATGTTCAAGTATCGCAAGGATTGATCATGCAGTAACAACCAATTTACTAAGTCAAGTCTGAAAATATGAACTTCCGGCTCGAAATGGAACCAGCAAATCTAGTTGACTATTTCAGCAATTTAACGATAAGCTAGAGGGTTGCTGTTGTCAATCAGTATTCTGAAATAACAATGGTCTCAAAATTTTCGCAATTTTAATTCAAATAAAAGTGGTTTTGCGACTTGCCAAACGTTTATTTCTCATCAACTATCTTCGGAATGAAGATTCTATTTTCCATACCCTCCGTGATAATATAAGCCCATGGGTTAGAACACAACTTGTCTCCTATTAGTTCATCTTTTGTTAGTAAGGACTCTTTTTCAAAATAAAAAATAGTTACTGTTGTTTTTTTCCTCAATATCGATAGAATCTGCGACTTTTCTGTGCTCTCGGACTTTCGACTACATCGGCTTCATTGATTTCATTTTAGGTAATAGGTTTGTTTTATACAGTTAGATTTAGTGACTTAACTGAGAGGATCGGTTAATCTAAGTGAATTACTTCACAATTAGTGTTTGT
>ENA-UOTZ01001163-UOTZ01001163.1-compost-metagenome-genome-assembly--contig:-NODE-1163-length-19191-cov-7.580674_pt1 | contig 19191 bp, 16 predicted proteins | sample MGYA00238144_ERZ746983 | MGnify/ENA primary metagenome ERZ746983 (study PRJEB28759, sample SAMN06268863) | compost metagenome | isolation source: single cell | place: USA: California, Emeryville, Joint...
ATTCTTGAGAGTAATTCTTGTTCTCTGGATCCTTTGCATTTCATGTTTATCTAGATGAAGCACACTGAAAAGGCTTCCTCTATATAATTTTTGAATGACAATCATGCATTGTGAAATAGATAAATTACCCCCATCTGAAGTGTTTCCGGTATAGAGCACTTTTCCTGTTTTGAAATCCAACAGTTTTACTGTTTTATCATCCGAAGCACTCGCGAGCATATCACCGCTCGGACTCCATCGCACACATCTAATAAAGTCTAGAATAAATATTCAATGGTTAAGTCTTTTATTAAACAAATCCAAATTCTTACCTGAGTGAATGTCATCAAAGGTTTTGATAATTTTCGATTCTCGCTTATCAAATATCTTAATTTTATTCTCCCAGCCACTAGAAGCCAGTAGATTTCCATCGTTTTGGCATACATCAATCCAGAATATATATTCTTAACAGATCAAATATTATCAAGTTTAAATAATAAAGGAAGTGAAGTGAAAAAAGTCACGAAATTAATCTCCCAATTTACTTTAAGAAAAAGAAACAGAGTTCCTCTTCCCTGAATTTATTGGAAACGAATAATGCATGAAGCGAAAAATTTGGATTTTCAGAAGAGAAAAACAAAATCTAGCTGCAAGTACCCTCGTTAAGTTCTACTGGACTCTTTAAAGTGAGGGTTTTCTCCTCAGCATCTAGGATATTGAGTTGGTCCTTGTACTTCATGAATATCAGTGATTCGTCTGCATTTGTGCTCCATCTGCAGCGTGCATATGGATCTAATAAATTAGTTTAATGATGTGAGTGAAATTAAGATCACTAAGAGTTTAATGATTTATTTTTCGTGTAGCAGAGAGTAAATATTTTGCATTCGAACTTACCTCCGTAATACCCGTAATACCCTGAGGGAAATTGCAGATAAAAACTGTCTTCGTTCTTGTTCAGATCTGATATTAGGCACACGCCTTCCTTGTCAATGGTGGCCACACATTCTCCAGTAGGGTTGAAATCAAGACCGCTGATCACGTCCTCTAAAGAGTATCGTAAATTCAATGTATCAATTACGATTGATGATTACCGTGTTGGGAATGACATTTCGACTTGCGGATAAGCTTGACAATATCTTTGGTCTTGGAGGCATTAGAATCAACGTTAAATAGATGGTATGAAATTTTGTTGCCAAGAGGGACTGCACCAAGGATGCCTCTACGTGAGTTATATGTTATATCTCCTTCACCAGTGCCTAGAGAGAAAATATAATTATTCAAAAGATAAAGGTAAAACAAATTTCATTATACTTCCTCCTAAGACTTCGCCGAGTGAATATATTTCCTTGATTTGACCTTTTCTTGATATGTCAACTACCAACATATTGGCTGACTTATTGGAGTTATGATGCAGAGATACAAGCAATTTTGTGTTTGGTATCTCCTTCACATGTGTCCAACTATCGTCTAAAAATAATACAGCATATCAGCCTCAAAATAATAGAAAAACTATGTTTTACGTTTGTCACTAATTTTAACTCCGTCAAAACTTGCATAACTTTGTTTCGTGTTGAGGTCAACAATGTCGACCTTGTTAGTTCTATACGAGCACCAAGCAAGTAAATTTGGAGAGTCCGTGGTTGTCTCTTCTACCGAAGGTTAGATAATTTTGGTAAATGAGCTTGCTTAGCCTTGAAAATGAGTTTACCAGTAACGACGATACTCTTGTTGAGTGATGTGGCTTGTTCTCCTTTGTCCGAGGTTTGTTTCACTTCTTCAATCTTTGGTTGAGAATAAACTTGCGTTCCAGGCTCTTGAATTTGTTTCGATTCTTCAAAGACTACGTCCACTTTCTTATCTGGATTGTGCAGCATGGCTTTTTTCAAATTTATTAAGAGCAGCGCAAAGTTGCTAAATTTTATTTGATTATCAAAACTGATCTTGATTGAAAAGCTGAGAATTTAATTAGAAGAAGTTTTCGCAAATGATAAAGGATTCGAAAATAGATTTGGATTTAGTGCTGATAATTAATCTCGAATAATCATGTCGCCTGGAGCTTATAAATTTCTTAGCTCTCAGGGTCACTCCTTAATAATTTTGTTTGCAAAAAAGTTTCTCACCTGTGATTTCGAAAGAGCATTAGGATCAATTCGAAGTTGCAATTGGTTTGCTGATCTAAGTTTCTACAATGGGCTCAAAGCGATGTAATTTTCCAAATTACGATTAGCGCTATCTCTGACTGAAGAAACTCAGCTGCAAAGAAGATTCTACACAAAATGTAGCATTAAAAGAGCTCAGATCCTCAAAAATATTAAATTAGGCATTAATCTCAAAATAATATTGTCTGTTCTTTAGAATTACAGCAAGAGAATCAATGCTGCTGAAGCAACGCAAGATCATATTCGAGAGTTGCCGATTACTTTTTATAAAACAGAAACTTGATAAAATAAAAATATCGTATTGCACGAAATATTAGCGAATTTCACAAAAATCGAAGACAAAGAACTTTCCACTGAACTCAAAATTACGTCAATGTCAGACCACTTCATGCATCATTAACAAACGAAAAAGTTCTAGTCACAAGCAACCACTTATTTAAAGCTCCCTCCGAATTGTATCGATGTCACCTAATGCAATTGACGAAAAGAATCCTTTGTACTCCAATTTTCTGAAAAAAGAAACTTGTGATACAATTTGACATCTTGATTGGATGAGAAAGGAATTAAAGCGTGAGAAGCTCCGATCGAATCTGACTGATGAAAAACTATAATTTCAAATATATAGCCACCTGAGCAAGAGATCCTCTCTCTAAATCGAAAATAACTTCCTTCTCAGTTCGAATTGCAGATTAAGGAGACTAACATATAATTTGTCGTTGGAATATATCCAAGGTCATGAAAAGATTCGCCTGCAGTTTCGCACATAAACAGTGGTGTATTTCTTCTCATCATTTCACTGGGAAAGGTCCATTTGGAATAAGCACAGCAACTCTGGAGTGGATTTTATACTTGGGTTGATTGGCACTGTGATCAAAGTGGCAACAGCTCTCATTTAAAAAAAAAAATCATCCTATTTTGAAGATGTGCCATTCCAAGCATTCGATGTTCACAATGGCATTTTCAATGCGAATACACAGGCAGTTGAAAGATTAATAACAGAAAAGGAAACTGTCTATACTTTTGACCTTGGTAGAAAATAATCACATCGGAGAAGGTTAATCACAACAAAAACCCTATCGGTTAAATCATTAAAGCTTTTATATTTTAAAATTCACTTAAAAACTCTCTGATATATCTGTCTACTTCTTGCTCAATGAAAAATAGATCTATTTGAAAAACAATGAAATCAAATGGCTCTATCCATCTAAATATTTCTGAACAATTCCTGCAAAAAAATTTCATAATTTCTGTGCTAGATTCTGTGAAACATTCTAGACAGAACTTCAAACTGGATTGCCTTATTACCATTGAAGTGCTCCGCTCACGAACAGCGAATTTTTTCGAAATAGCTCAAATATGAGAAGCGCTAGCTTTAACAGACTCAAGCCTTCAGAAACAGGCTTTTTAATTTTAATTATATGCAAAACTCTCAGTATATTAAAAAAGCTGCCAAACTTGATTATTTTAAATATAGAATTTTAAAACTCGAAAGATATCACTCCACATCACAGATGACTGAAATAGTTTCAAGCACAGGTTGACTTTTTTTCTCATTTATTCTCTGAGTAATCGCTTCCAAACAGTAGGGATAGAAGTCGAAATCACGTCTCCAAGCAATCAAACAGTACATCCTACGAATAAGCCTGTAATTAACTAATTTTTTGCATAGCCTCATGGTAAAGCAGCTATCAACATCCACGTGAAGCAAAACGGAGGTAACCAATGATATCTTATCGTTCTCATTTCATAATTTTATCAGAGGACGAGCATTCCAGACTCGCTGTTCAAAAACTTGATACTCAAGACTCAATGCAAAAGTCTCAGGGATTAAGGTACGCCTGCCCTCAGACCTGCTCTAATCCTCATAGGTTCGATAGCGAGCTGAGAAGCAGTCTGCATCTTTCGCCTAAGAAATCGCTTTACGAGCAATTATATGACATGAATCCGTTCCTTCAACAAGAGCACGACGAGTGGTAACCTTTCATGATGTTTTGGAGATATTTATGTCATCCATGGCTTAATAGTACCTTTGCTCCCAAGATCAATAAAAATTCAGCCAAACTCTCGAAAAGAAATTCGGTTAATGCTCCTGTGTCCAATCATCTTTACCAAGACGCATTTGATCGCAAACGAAAAGAAGCCGAAACTCAAAAAATCGTATACCTCTTCGCTTTCTTCATGCGAGACTCAACTAACACGATGTATAGGTCCAAAACTATATTTCGAAGACATCTAATACCTCCACCACGGGTATGAAATCCCATAAAATCGTCATCGAGAGACTCCAAAAGATGGTGAAAGCTGTTGTGACTGAAGCTGAAGACGTCGGCGCCGAAGGCACTCTCAAATTCGAAAATTTAGGTGCCATCTTCCACAACCTCGGCGTATTTCAGAGCATTGGATTTAATAAGTCCAGCAGACACAACCAATCAACTCTAACCATCAATAAACTCAACGCTAAGCCTGAAGTTCTTTCAAATGAAGTAAATAACGCTTTGAAATTTCATTTGGCTAATGATTATTTACATTGATAGATACAGTTCCATGAAAATATTTGGAAAATGCTTAGTTTGCCTTTTGGCAGAGAAGAAAGCGTGTCTTCAGATCTTACTTTTGATTTCTTGATGGTCCTATTGGAATCAAAGGCGACGACTTCCAAATCAGCGAAATTTTTGGAAGAGCTGTTCAATAAGACTCTTGAATACGAAGCAGAAAACGCTGGTAGTGAAAAGACTACTTATGAAGACCATAAAACCAAGCATGGGTTATGGTCAATGGAAAAGCTACTGACTGAATTCAGAAAGCTTTTCATTAATAAAACCAAGTTCATGAATCTCTATGCTGAATATGAGTCCAAAAAGCCTCAGACCCAAAATGGATATCCATATAAACCAACATTGAACTCACGCTCTGTTAAACTCGATGTAATCTCTCAATTATTACATTTGTTTTGACTAATCTCTTTCAAGGCTCAATACAAACATGAGAACTACATGACAAAAACTGTGAAAACTGGAGATGAGGGAAGCCCACAGCCAAAGAACAGAATAGAGGCGCTCTATGAGCACCATAAGTACTTGAAGAAGAAGCATGAGACAGACAAAACGCTTAGAATTGGAGAGGTTATTTTATTCATTCATAACTTCAAGGTGAAACATCTTGCTTTTTAATTTCTTAGGAAATGAGAGATTGCACCTTTAAGCCGCAATTAATCGCTGTCCCGACGAGAAAGGCAGCTACTACCTCTGAAAGCGAGCCGAAATCTACCTATCTTCAGTTTAATCACACCCTTGAGAAGAAGCCTACTAGAAGAGTAAATTAAGAACGCTCATTGCTTTTTACAAATTTTTCACCCAACAAAGAGCGACCTCCTTTACGAGTACGCCGTAAATAAGAAAAGAGTCGACGAGGAGAAGAGAGAAGCTCACAAAGAACTTCAAGAAGAAAAAGAGATGGAAGGTGCTACCTTCCAACCAAAGATTTTCACTCGAGAAGAAGACCTTGAAAAATTGAGGGATGAATCTTTCTATGAAGGTGTTCCTTCTGGATTTAAGGTAACCACAATGAGATTCAAGAGAAGATCTTACAAATTTTGATCAGAGCTCTGTTGAAAGGATGTTACTTGGACGAGAAAAGAGAGAAGAATGGGAAAAGGCATTGACCAAGTAAGTTTTTGCATTTTAAATTATTCATATCGTCGTTGGTAGAGTCTCATTGGGAGAAAAGTACGAAGCCAACAGAAACGCTGAATTTAGACCGCCATCTCAATTAACTCGCCCAAAACCTCAGAAAGAGGAGGTTCTTGTCTACGTCGACGTGAATGTGGGTCCTGGAAAGTAAATTGTAAAAATTTCTGCCGGAGTTAATCCATTCTTCACGATTAGAACTGGAAGAATTGGTATTCATAAGGGAGATGATGCAAAGAAGCTTGCAGCGAACTTTGCTAAAATGTATTCACTGAACGCAAAGATGAAAGAGGCGTTGGAACAACTATTACAAAACTACATCGATCGGGCAAATGCTGAAAAAGAAAATGCAGCTCACGAAATGAGCCATGTTGAAGAAAAAGGAGAAGAAGAACAAGGCGAAAAAGAAGAAGCTGAAGAGGGAGGTGCTGAAGGCGAAGAGGCAGAGGCTGGTGAAGAAGCAGCTGAGGAAGAAGAAGCCGCCGAAGAGGAAGAGGAGGCTGCTGAAGAGGAAGAGGAGGCTGCTGAAGAGGAAGAAGCCGCAGAGGAGGAAGTTGAAGAGTATGAAGAGGAAGAGGTCGAAGCTTAATTGCTTTTATCTATTAATAACAAATATTCTTTCGTGATAAATATTCACAAAAAATAACAAATACTAATTGAGTATGGGTTGGTGAGAAAAAGATCTCTCTATATCGTGATATAAGCTTTCAAATGATAAAGTGTTCTGATTATTAAAATTTTCAAAAAAATATCGAAGGGAATTGAGGTAGCGAAAAAATTGAACCAACATAGTCATACGGCATCGGCTGTATTTAAGAGAATACAAAGTTGATAATTTAGATATGCTAGCTTAATTGTTTTCTTTTGCTATTTGAAGTGCATCGAAACGATCGCACCATTTCAATATTCACATTTCAGAGTGATATTTAAACAATTCAATGTAACTAGTTTGCACGTGTATTTGCATTTTCTCTTGAAATTTTCAAACTTTACACGTGAGATGTCTGCAGAAATTTACCTGTCGATATTTCACTTAAAGCCATTAATCATTGAAAAACTCTCTTTAACCTTAAGAGAAATTTAGATTACCTCAATGTCTTTCAAAATTCGTAAAATAACTTCAAAACTTAATTATATCTGGCTATAACTAAGGTGATTTTTTTATGTATCTCTTATGTTAACCTTTAAATCTAATAACATCAAAACTTATTTAGAGTTAGCTCTAATTTACCAAGCCTTTAGACCATTAATACAATTGAATCAGCTACCTTTAATGAATTACAACATTTTGCGAGGAGATCTAAAAATACAAATGAATTACCAAAATAAAATTGTTGCATACACAGAAATACCGTGCTCTCGACCTTACCAAACTTACTTTTCGTTTTACGAACCTCTACTCCAAAAAAAATCTTTTAGACTGTATCTCCTTCATCCACGATTGTGATTATGCTCTCATTTCTTGGACTAGAACTGAATTATGCGAAGAGCAAGGACTACAAACGCATTAGCTTTCGCTTGAAACTCAATTCATTCTTTTCCAACAGAAAAGGGAGAAAGGTGGGAAACTCAAAAACAATTTTATGACTGTTTCGATGGCGAGACTTAGCCAGGAGTTCTTTTGGACTACTGTTGAAGCTATGTGTCTCGCCATTTGCGATGAAAGAAGGAAAGATATCAGTCTTTTAAATTCAAATGGTTTTATTCAAATGAATTATTAATTTTTCTGGTTATTGAACAAATGTATTAGCTGATTATAAAATACTTAACAAATGCAATTTTTAGTTTCGTAATTAATTATGAAATTGGATACGGATATAATGCAAACACTACACTTGGTAATTAGATTTACTACTCAGCTAAGTGTTTTTAAGTAAATTATAAACTCAGTTAGATACAGCTAGAATTAATGAAAACTACGAAGAGGCTGTAAAACATAGAGCTAGTAGTTGTGTTTTCAGGTGCACAATGCTAGATTAGAATGAGACAACCAGACTGTGAAAATACTTCTTGAAATACTAACAGTTACTGTTCTGACTGTCAATAGATCGGAGTACCAAACACAAAGAAAAGAGCTCCACAATCAGAACGCAATGAGCTATTAAATGACATAAAATCAACATTATGAGTCTGATCTCAAATGTAAAAGATGTTTCTCTCTTCAGGATAGCGAGCCTCTTTTTATTAATTAAAATGTCTCATTCCCAGACAAGTACTCCCTCAAATTCATAACTGGGATAGTATGCTCTTAATTCAGAACATTCAGTGGCTTTCATGAAGAAAGAGCTGCCTCGATAAGCTAAACTATACTGCTGGAATTGCTATCGACCCAGGAATGTAAGAATCAAAAGTATTTAGATTTTGGATGGGATCATTTTTGCTCATCTTTTGTGAAACAATACATTTTCAACACACAACGTCATTAAAATGAAATAGTTCTTTCGTGACAAATATAAACTATGGCGAGAAATATAATCTCGGAATTTGTCCCTTAAGCATATCTGTGCCATTATTATTCAGGAAATCTTGCAAAGGTCTGAACGTAAAATTATATTCGCCTTTTAACACAACTTCAAACCCTCCTTCTCCAAAGAAGCTCGCTGGTCCAAACGCCGTCTGGGTAATAATATACCACTGATTCCCTTTCAAGCGCACAAAATGGTCAAATGCCACCTTTTCCATTGTTTGCTCGCCTTTTCCAGGGACCATCTTGTAAGCTACCTCAAACTGCTTCTCAATAATCACAGGTCCATCGAGATACTCGCCTTCAATAATTCTTAATCCACCTTTCAAGGTTGTAGGCTCAACGTTTTGAATCGGATTCATGCTCATATTGACGTTTTGATAAGATTGATACTGTTGCTGTTGTCCCTGCATGTATCCCATATTGCTCTTATCCATATTCGGATACATATTTCCTCCTTGGTTCATTGTTCCGAAAGTACTTGATTGCGGATACATATTTCCCTGGTTTGGATTGTAAATACTCTGGTTTACTTGCTGCTGTTGCTGTGGCTGCATATTAGGGTAGTAGCTCTGGTTCGTTGGGAATATCGTGCTTTGATTCGGCAAAGTGCTCTGACCAAGATATTTTGAGTTTTGATTCGGCATAATCGTACTCTGGGTCGGCATGATTGTACTTTGACTAATCATCCCAGTACCTTGTTGCTGTTGTTGCTGCTGCTGAAGAGGATTTCCGCCCTTTGGAGGAGCATGAGGGAGATAAATCGAGATCGCTGCAAGTTTAAGGTCTTTATTGACTTTAAACATAATAGCGTCGACTTTATTCGCGTGAACCCAGCCGCTGCCTGTTGGTCCTTTCGTCACCGCCTTAAACCTTTCAATATACGTATCCGCGTTTTTGAGTTCAAGCTTCTCATAGGTCGCTTCCAAAGCGATGAGTTTTTGTTTTAGGCCGAATATTTCGTTGCCCTTCATCATGTCGACCTTTTCTAACTGATCCAACCTTTTCGATGCCTTCTCGAGTTTTGCAGTCAGTATTTGCAGCACCATGTCGATCTCGGCGTACCCATCCCCTTCTTTCTTCACTCCTTTGGAAGTCGGAATCGGTTCTTCGAAATCCAATTGAGAAATGAGCTTCTCTCTGAAACCTTCTCTGTCAGCATCACTCAAAAATAGTTTTGAGTTTACTTTGAGGTATGAGTTCACGAGGTTACTTACCTGGAACGCGGTCATGAAACTATCAAAAACTGGCTCGCCTCTCTTCTTAGCTGCGAGTCTTGCAGTATTATGGCTGTCAATGATAATCTCGAAGATCCCTGGGGAGAGTTTGTTGACCTCCGTCGAGTCTTTCAAAGGTTCGTAATGATATTTAGCTCTGAGAGCTTCGAGCACAGCGTCCATTAGAGGTTTCTTTCCATATTTAAAAGCCAGCTCGGCCGTCCGAAGGATATTCGATGAAGTCATCGTATTTTTGAGGTTTTCGATTAGTTTCTTTTGGAAGTTTTCCGTGTCAATTTCCAGTTGGAAGATTATTTCTGCGAAGTTCAATTTCTCTTCCTTTTTGATTTCAACGAGTGGGCTGCCAGCCAAAAGCAGCATGACTTTGTGGAAGAGCTCAGGTTCGTATGGCTGAGTGATTGTGATTGAGCTGCGAACGATGCTTTGTTGGGCAGCGGTGTCAAATGCTCGGCAGAGCTGGCAGACAACGGGCTTTATGAAATTGTATTCTTTGTCATTGAAGATCACTTTGAAGTTGGCGTATTTATCTTCGATGGAGAAATCTCTTTGAACTGGGTTATTCCAAAGGGAAAAGCGAAGGTCTTCGTCGTAAGGAACGCTTGCGAAGGACTTTTGGAGGTCCATGAAATCCATTTGGTGGATAATTGACTCGTTTATCATGTTGTCTGTAGAAGAAGAGAAGCTATTGTTTTTTAATTAAGGAATGAAAATAAATATCGTAAAAAAAATCTTTGATTTGAATGAGATCTCGTAATTTTAACACTCAAGAGTATTGAATTAATAACAGAAGTCATTAGGAAAGATAAGTGTGATATGGAGAAGTAAGTCTGTTTTATAATGCCATGGCGATGTGATACTTTGCAGTCGTTTCAACCGGGATCTCGAGACGACCATGAGAAATACATTTTGAGAAGTCAAAAAAAGCGAAAATAGTCAGATTTTCTATTTAATTATGATAGAAATTCTTGGATAGAATCCACTCGAGCCAGCAGTTCAAGTGTAATCTAGTTATCAATAACATTGTCTTTCATGTTTGATAAGCAGTCTTATTGTTCTTAATATAATTTTCATTGGGTAATGATATTGCTATCTCAAGAACATGATTGGAAACAATAATACTAAGTAACATGATTCTTTACAATACTTCATGAAACATATGAAAAAATTTGAATGGATTTGAGATTGTTTTTGATTTAAGACTCGATATTCTAGAAAAATAATAACTCAACTCTAGTGAATGGATTAAACTTGTATACAAATGAAATTTACGTAGTGGCGATTGTCTACGAAGTTGTTATTGTGAAATGCTATTTCTTTAATAATATAATGACTTCAATGTCATTTTTTTTTGAAAATTTTGGTAAAATAAATAACTTCTTCCAAATTCATTCTCATTTGTGTAAAAGGTTTTTGATCCAACCACCGATTAGGGCTTGCCACCAAAAATCGTCTTTTTGAACGGGTTTATCTGGCCAGGGCTCCCATCCACTCCAAGACTGTTTCGATATTTTGGAGAATTCTTCAGATTAGGTGAATTGTAAGGATCGTCTGACTTTCTCCTTCGATGATTATTGGCACCTCCTTTTTCATTTGACTTTTCATTCAAATAAATACCCAGTTTTCCGAGTCTCGCAGTTAACTTTTCAGCAATTTTAGGATAGTCTTCTTGAGTAAGATCTATTAAAAGATTCGGTTGCTTCTTTGCTGAGAGTTTATTTAAGCTCTTCAACAAATTCGAGTAAACTTCCTCATTTAGGATAATACCCATATCCAACGTCTCAAAGGCTATATCGATTGCGTCTTTGATAAAATGGTTAAACGTCAGGCCACTTATCAACGTATTATAAAATACTTCATCACCTATGTATTAATGAGTTAATCCACTTTTGAAAACCCTAAATGATAGTTACCTCTGATTCTATACGAACGCATTTCGTGGTATAATTGGATGACTTTTGATAGCTTCTTGCATTTTATACATGATTGAATAATACACGTGTAGAGGATAATTGTCGGCAATGAAATTTTCTTCACTTGGTCAAAGAGATCAAGCGCATCATCAATCCTCAATTGATCAGCGTAAACCTTTATCATGATACTGTAAGTCACATGTGAGGGAGAAATTCCCGCCTCAATCATCTCTTGGTGTATCTCGATCGCTTTCTCGAATTCTCGAGCTTTCTGAAGTCCATGCAACAGAGAGTTGAAAAGAACCTCGTCCATTTTGAACAAGTTGCTTTGTCTGATGTGGTAGTAAATGTTTAGAGCTTTCTCCACCTGCCCAAATTTACAGAGTCCTTTGATATAAGTGCTATAAGTGATCAAATCTGGCTGAACTTTCCCTCCCGCACTCGAAATCATATCGTAGACCTCGAAGAATCTAAAGGATTTATTGCACTTGATCGCGCACTCAAGCATGGTATTGAAGGTCACTATGCTTAAAGCTGCATCTTGACTATTCAGCATGTAACTGAACACCTCGAATGCTTGATCGAAATTCCTGCTGGATGTGAATCCTTTGATCAGAATTCCGTAAATGACGTTGTTGATCTTCGTTTCAGGTTCTTGCTTCATCATATTGAAAAAGGCCATAGCTTGATCGAACCTGTTACATTTCATACAAGCATCAATCAAGCAGCCATAGGTGATCTCGCTGAGCTTTATCTGATCCTGCTGCATCTTATGGAACATTTTCATGAGATTATCAAACTGTCTCGCATTTCCAAACCCTTTGATCAGCACGCTGTAAGTGTTCCCCGATGGTTTTAGTCCGATATTCTCCATTTCATGGAACACCTCAAGCGCTTTGGGAAGATTACGGAATTTGACGCAAGCATCAATAACGCAATTAAAAAGAACCTCGTCAGGCTTGAAATAGTACTCTTGCTTCATACTGGTGAGTATCTCGAACACCTTATTAAGGTTATAGGTCTGCTTCAACGGAGCAGAGATAAATTTATGATTGCCAGTCGAGATTCTTTTATCCGTAGAGATTTCCTGGGTGTCTGTGACCGGACTTCGATATTGAAGATGCGGTGTGTGCTGGTTTTTGATACCCTTGATAAGCGTCGAATACGTGAAATTATCGGGTTGGAGCCCTTCGTTCTTCATCTTATCGAAATACTCGAAGGCAAGTTCAAGATCATGAAGCTTAACGCAAGCGTCAAGGACGGTATTGTAAGTAATCTCGTTTGCTTTGAGATCATAACTTGGGATTTCCTTCATCGTTTTGAAGATCTTGTTCAGAATGACCTTATTTTCATGAGTTTGTCTCTTCTCGTTGATCTGTCTCGCCAAGCCTTTGAGAATAGTATTGTATGTGATGATATCCGGCGCCAAGGCCTTTTCTTTTGCTTCCTTCGAAACGATTTCGTTCGATGCGATCATTTCTTCGGAAGCGATCGATTTCAAACACTCGAAGAGTTTGAACGCGATGTCGTGTCTCTGTTGGCTGAAACAGATATCAATGAGAGTGTTGAAGGTCGTCACGTCAGGTCGGATTTGCATTTTTTTCATTTCCTCGAAAACAGCAAAAGGATCAAATTCCTTAACATGTGAGTACTTGTCCTTTAATTTCACATTGAATTCATGGACTTTGATCTCATACTCAGCCGCCTCATCAGATTCACCGCGCTCATCTTGGTATATCGACTCCATGAGTGCAGCTTCAATCTTATCGAAGCTGCTAACTCTCTGTCGAGAGAGGTTATGGTTAGATTGTCGCTGGAAGAGCTTTGAAGCGATGAGAACAGAGTATTCGTTGTTTTTAGATTTGATAATTAGGAGAATTATCACTGAGAGGAGGATGAGGATGGCGGTGAGGACGAGCGATTCTAAGGTTATAGTGGGAATGTTGATTTGAATGACAGAAGAGAACAGTTGGACCATTGCGATGTATACAGAAGAAGAAGGAGTTTGTTGTCAGAATGTGAATTAATCGTTTGTTGTCTTTAATCGCTAAAAAAACCGATCCAGATTTGGGAATCAAATTAATTGGCTCGAGATTTCAAGAGCCAATCGGTGAGTTCAAAAAGGCTCATTTTTGCTGGTCAGTGAGGAATCATTTTTTAGATTGTTACTCATTTATGTTTTTCGCTTGGAACTAAAAAGAGAGTAGAGAGTTAAGCTCGGTATTTTGCATGAAAAATGAGTTTCTATCTCGTGAATAATTTGGGCACTCTGGCTGGGTTTGATTCAAATACCGGAGGATTCTTTAGTCATGGCGTGCTCATGGAATCTTAGGTCTAGAGCTAAAGTTTTGTTGTAGATATCTCGAATTTCAAAAATTTTTATGATTTCTGTGTGGCTCGAAGAGAAAGTATATTATTTCAGGCTGGAAGTGGGAGTTTATTAGTATTGAGGACAAACTGACGCTTATAATAATAACTGTGGACTCATTATGTTGATTAGTGAGAATATTTTCATTAGAAATGCTGAGAAGTGATCTGCAAGCCCTTGGAGCTGATTTTTCTCTCGTTGCGGCATGCCATGTTATGGGGCTTGCAGGAAAAATTGTAATATCACCGGAGTCTTTATATGGTCTAAATTTTATGAATAAACTGCTTATATAGAAAATTGCAGCATATGGTGCGTTTTGGAAGGTAACTCTGATAATCTCAGATATCTCCTTGATACTCCGACCAGAGCTCTTTGTTTTCTTCTGAATTAGGGATAGATTCACAATTGGCTATCTAAAACGAGTCGATCTTGGTTATTCATATGAAATCCGAATTACAGAAACGCTATAGTATTTCTGAGAAAAAGGACCATTTAAGCCAATTAATGTGTGATCTACCAGTTATCAATCAACCAATAAACTCCTCTGTGAGCGCGCCCTGAGTATTGCTCTTGGACTCACACACCAAAAGTCCATATTTTACCATTGATCCATACTAAATCATTTTCTTCGAAAATTATCTACATGAAGCACTGCATTCTCATTATCATATGGTGTCTTCAACATAGAGCACTTCTCCTGAGAAAAATATCAATATTATGCATTTCAGGCCATAATTAGCCGACTTAATCTTCAGATACTTTTATTTTCAAAACATACTACCCGACTTTGGCATTAACCTTCCCTGTTTCACATATAACTAGAGCCACAACCCATGATACCTATGTCCTGACAATACAATTTTCTCTTGAAACTGGTTTCACTGCAAGAAAGGTTTTTTGTTTTTAAATAGGAGACCAGTATCTTTGTTTTTGTGACTCAGACAGAAAAAAAAATTTAATTAGTTACTGTATTTTACTGAATAAGACGGGTTATTAGTATATGTCCAATTTTAAATAAAATCGAATAGCTTATATCATTAGAAAATTTTACGTAATTTAAGCCTTTAGGGTTCTTCATAATGACTCTCTTAGCCCAAATAATATCTACCGGTTTAAATCACGACGTACTCTCTACTCTTCCGACAAACACATCTTTCAACTTTCTACTTATTTCTGCTTAGCAAGAGTACATTATCTCGATAAAGATCTCTGATGAATCGCTAAGCGTGCAAGCTGAGGAAAAAATAACAGGATTTGTATGGAAGAACACCTTTACAAGCGACCAGATCGAATCTATCACCAACGAAGCCGGCAGCTTCAGACGGTTTGATATTTTTGTGAAAATGGTAGTTTCTGCCTTTCATGAAGAGAGCAATTACGTTTTCCTCGACGTTCTCTCGTAAGGTCTTTTTCTCTATTGGTCAGCTACAACAAACTATAGGCTAAATGACCTCCAAGAACTAAATGCGAATAAAGCAACCAAAACAACCAGCAAATTTCGTCCGCCAGATATGAGTCCAGAGAGCAGCAAGCGCTATATGATCCTCACACATGTTATCGATTCCCAAAAAACCTCCTATCCGCTCCCGTTGAACTTAGAGGTACTGATTTTCAGAAGCTCCCATTAATTAAACCATGTTGTTTGTGTTCAGGATAATTTTGATCCTCAAGAAATGAAAACAACAATCAAAAGAATGAGGATGAAGATCGAGGAGCTCAAGATTGCTGCTCATAATGGAGTTAATAAATTTACGCATACATATAACCCGGATAATAGTCCTGCTCATCGAGAATTTATGGAAGATCTGCAGACCCACAACCTTTACACCGAAAATGAAATGCTGAAAGACAAATGCCGTAAGCTGGAGGATGTTCTCACGAGGGTATACTGAATGCTAAGAGCAGGATGGTAAATCTTCTAATTGCATAGTTGACGATGAAAGGCAAAATACCTGGAGCTTTGGAGTTTGATCTGCTTCTGAAGTCTAAGCTTGAGGTAAGCTTTAATTGATTGATTAATTGGCGGTATACAAACTGATTGTTTTGCCATGATGAAGGTGGAGCAACAGATTGAAGACCTCAAAAGCGAGCATGCGAAAGAAATAAAGAGATTCAAAGAGATAATCCAGAATCTGAACAAAGAAATTGAAAATATGAAATTGCAATTACAATCTAACAAATGCGCTGAATGTGGTAATAAGATGCAAACGACTGTGCCAGACAATAAGCGTGGGAAGATAAGTGTCAATGAAGAAGATATTACGGGATTGATGATGTCAAAGGGTTTTATTTCTCATCATAACAAGCTAATTGAGCAGCTGAATCAAGTAACCCAACTTTATATCCTCTTAAGCTTACGCATTCGCTCGTAGGAAATTGACACTTTAAAGGTTACAGATAACCATCAAAAGACTCGAATCAAGCAGTTAGAAAAAGATCTTGCGAAAGCTTTACGGAGAGCTATGAGTGCTCAAACTCACGCGAGCAGCATGAAATACTCTTTTCGCGGTCACAACAGTCCAGAAGAGTCAATATCTCCTTTAAAGAGTATTTTTTCTGATCAAGATGCTTCAAATAACTATTGATGATAGCCCCTCCAGAAGTCGTGAAGCGAATCAATTCAAGCAAAAAACATGAAAGAGAGCGCACGTTCTCTTTCGATAAGGCCTTCGAGGGATCTCAGACCTCAAATGCTGCGAGTTCGATAAACGTATGATACTCTTATATTCCTGTTATTGATTAATTTCTAAGCTAAAAAGAAAAAGTTCGAGTCATTTAGTTCTACAGGCTCCACATAGTCCGATTATCAGTAGCATAGCGACTGCAAATAAAAGCTTGAATATGATTGCGAAATCTTCGCCGCATTCAAAGAAGTTCATCAATCCACTGTCTATTGGTAAATGTCATGTCTGGAGATATTTATATTTATGGGTTACTTTCCTTATGTTAAGTCATTCCAAATGCGAACCCGGGATCTGTTAGTCTCAGAGGAAAGAAAGATCAGATGAGTAAACTTGAGGACGAGTTAGCTTCGATGAAGTCTTCGTTGGTTGCTTCGACAAAGAGCAGTATTTTGCAGAGTCCTCAGATTAAGAAGAGTACGTTCATGAGCAGTGGGAATGATCTCTCTCAAATTTTTGGAACAAGAGGTAGAATCATATAATAGCGAGGTATTAAAAAACTAATGTAATAGATAAAACAAAGACGACGGCGATGGCAGCGTTAGCCAAAATTAATAAAGAAAAATTAAATGAATCTGATAGCTCAATCGATGTGGAAGAGTTCGATCAAAGAATGAAGAACTTCCATTAATGGCTAATGATTAGTTTTAGAAAATGTATGATTGTAATAAAAATAGCATTTATTTTTTCAAAGCAAAAGTTTTGGATGTAATCAATTCATTCATAATTTTTTTTGTAGATCGATTTTTTTCTATTTGAGATTATCTATGTGAGCTAAAATCATGTATCTATTTATTCTTTCTTATGTGTTCTTGTCTGTATTTAACTTTCTTGGACAACCTGATCTATTTTGGTAATAAGCATATCAAATGTATTAACATAAATAATATGATAAAGAATATTCTTACGACGTTAGAAAGTTGATTAGACCCCAATTGAAAAGAAGAATTGGTGGTATCGAGAAATGCTCGATTTGTAAATATAACAAGATCTCGGACGGTTTGAAGTAGCAAAGATTATCTAACTAATACTAGTAAAGAAACAAATTATAGCTCTTAGATGAGTTAAACGTTCTAATCAGTTCTAGCCCTTCAAGAGCACAACTATTAAATCTTGAATTTCCATTGTTTTACTTCGATCCTAACACTTAGGCGTTAGATTTGAAGGGATTGTGAAGAATTGTCTCGAATAAATTAAATCTCTAGTGAACTCAAGTTGAAACGGATAAGAAGTACTAATTTTTCTATAGTTAGGCAGCAGAGTGCTGCTAAAATAAAATAATTCTGCTTTTGGAAATAATGGAAGAAAAGATAACCGCAGGCTCTGCTGGCCTCGTTGAAGGGACTCTTGGAGATTTTCAGGTCGTAATAAAACTTGGAGACTCTGAACTTAGCATTCAAGCAGAACACAATATCGATGCAAGGCTATTTAAAAAAACACTAACCAATGAGCACGTGCCAGCCTTGACAGGGAGCCTATTCAAGGATATTGGTGAATTATACCAAGGGCTTATCGATGCTATGGAAAAGAAGAGTCCTTCAACAGCAATTTGGATTGATAATGCTGGCAAAATAACTTACAAACTTGATATTTTGGTTGGTGCGCTGAGATTGGATCGAGCGTTCGATCTCAAGCTTGAAGAACAAAAACTCGACCAAAATGCCAGAATTGCACTTATGGTTGAGAAATTTACGAGAAAGGTTCTCGAACAAGAGCAAACTATATCTGAACAAGGAAAGATTATTACTAGTCTCGAAAAAATGATTGCTGAACAAGCAAAAATTATGAAATATCTTGAAGAAAGGACTAAAGTTGATATTCCAATCGAGTTTGATCCTTCTTCAGGAAGTGGAGAATACTTTGCTCTCTTAAATTCGAAAAGAACTGCAATACTAAATAAGCAAGGTCGTTATACTAGTGGTCAATTGCCGATAGTGGCAAAGGATCCTCTTCCCAAACAAAAGGTGACTACCTTCTCCGTTCGTGTCGACAATACTCTATATTCAAACATTAAAATTGGGATATTACCAACCTCATTGAAATTTCACAAATCAAATGTGCATAGTTCAGATGGATGCATTTGCTATGGTCTCAATGGCAGACTTCATTTAAAAGGTAGCTATCAAGACATCAAAATGCCATCTGGAAAGAGTGGCCTAGTGATCAAAGTTAAAACAAATTTGATCGACAACAAAGTCACTTTCTATTTTGAGGACTGGGCGTTCAAAACATTCGACTTAGATGCTAAGTTTGTTCAATCATATGATTACTACCCATTTGTTCAGCTCTATGAGGATTGTGATCGGGTAAGTTTCATCGCTTATGAAGAACAACCTTAGTATGCCAGTTGAAATAAAGAGGTAGCACCCGAATCAAGTTTGCTACATGTTCTTGACAACGAGAGCAATATGAAAATAGCACCGTAATATTTGATGATCCTTCATGTTAAGAATTCTCTCTCTTTCCAAAACACGAATGGTTTTCATGAATTTTAGTTGATGTTCCAAAAAAAAACAAAAAGTCAAAAAAATTAAATTTTTAGTTAGTTAGCTCACGATCGGGTAGTAAAGATAACCTCTTCAACACTAGAATCTTATGAGTTCGATAATCACGTTACCAGCAATCTTAATTTCAAACGAATGAGTTCATGCTGTGAAATCAGCGTTAATTTTCAAATCCTACAAAACAGCAAGTAAGCTCCAAGTC
>ENA-UOTZ01001164-UOTZ01001164.1-compost-metagenome-genome-assembly--contig:-NODE-1164-length-19190-cov-29.567153_pt1 | contig 19190 bp, 11 predicted proteins | sample MGYA00238144_ERZ746983 | MGnify/ENA primary metagenome ERZ746983 (study PRJEB28759, sample SAMN06268863) | compost metagenome | isolation source: single cell | place: USA: California, Emeryville, Joint...
AGAGTCTCGAGCTAAAGTCTCAAAATCAGATTGCTTATTTCTCATGGTTTCTCTATCAAGTTCATCTAATACTCCAAGTTTCTCAATATTAGTCTTCGAATTATTTCCGGCAACGGGCTTATCAAGGTTTTCTTGACTTGTACTTTTATATTTGCCGTTTGTGTTTGGAGAACTTACCTCATGATGAGTTTGTTCTCCTACAACCGCAGAATTGTGTTCATAGGCATTATGTTTCACTCCAAAATTTCGTTTTGTCAGAATGTAGCGATTGCTTGAAGGAGTATTTTCTTTCGAATTTTCCCTTTGTGGAACTCCATTCGCACCAAAATCAGTCATCGGAACGTATAATTTCCCCGTTGAAGGAGTTCTTTGCTGATTCGAAGCAATCGTTGTTTTCCATCTCTGATTGATCGTTCTGAAGAGGCCTTGCTTGTCAATCTGGAGATCTTTTGTGTCCAAAAGTAGTTTCTTGGTACCCAGTTTATTGCTGTCCCGACTAGCGCTCAAACGGCCAGACTGTTTGCCACTATTATTTGTTACCATACCAGTGGGCTGAAAGCGAAAATTATCAGAAGACACTAGAGTTTGGTGGTTTCCGCCTCTTTGTGAGTCTTTCTGAGCGCTGTCATATTTATCTAAACTGCTAGCTCGATAGGTTTGCTTTAGAACTGATGATGCAGCAGGAGTTGATTGCTGTTTGTTCAAAGATGGAACTTGATAGTTGTTGCCATGGAGAGAGCCTTGACTACATGTGTGGATATTCTGTTTAATGTTTCTTGTACTGGGAACGTTAAAATTAAACATTTCTTGAGCATTATTGCTTGGCATTGGGTGCACGTACCCTTTAGAGGTTAATGGCCTCACTTCTTCTGCATTTTTCTTTTCAAGAATATCTTTTGTGTTTGAGAGAGTGCGTGTTGAGGTAAAATTGCCAACACTCAGATCTTTTTTAGAACTCTTATTCACTCCTACCTGAGACTTTAGCATGGGTTGGAATTTCTGTTCTTTCTTTGCTGAACTGAATTCGTCCATCATACTCTCAAATTCATTCAAAGCGCTCGGAGTGTCCGTACGAGAGTACAATTGATAGTAATTTTGGGTGGTAGTGTGATATTGAAAATAATCAGAAGAGAATTTATGATCGGTTTGAGTGAAATCTTTGAATTGCGTGAGCTCCTTGAATGATTTCTTGATTTCGATAAATGATTTTTGCTCTCTTGGAGTCTGTTGACCATTCTTTAATGACTGACGCTTTAGCAATTCGTTTTTGTTTTGCTGCTGCTGTTTGAATGATTCGCCTAGCATTTCAACAAATTGAAATCGTTCTTCCTCAGGAAGCGGTGGATCTCTTTCTTCGGGCTGTTTACCTTTAAACACCTTATAGTATTCTAATCTCCTATGCTTTCTCACCATTGATGACATAATTCCGAAGATTTTGGCATCAAAGAACTTCGGATAATCTTTAAATTTCGTGTAGAAATTCTTGATGTCAGCCATATGCATTGCAGTTTCTTTTTTCCGGAAGAATTTCTTCAGGTATTCACGCTCATCATCAAATATTTGCTCATCTCGGAATTTGATTGTGAATGGTTTCCTTTTCTTTAGTATAACGGCATTAATATCTTTGGTATAGTAGTAATCCAAACTGGAAGTGTATTTATTATAAAGGCCTTGGTTAAGGATCTTCGACATGTCATCTCTACGGACCAACAGTTTGCATAAGGTGCAATTTACTGGTGGCTCTTTACGAAAAATGGTTTTTGTTTTTGTCGGATCCTCGCTCTCGTTTTTGTTTCCTGGAAGAATATTTGAACCTTTAGAGCTAAGGTACTGCTGATAATTTGAGACGTAATTGGTATCTGTAAGTGACATGAATCAGCTGCTTTCTGTTCCAAATATTAAATAAGAAGGTAGTTTGTAGATAATTTATTGCTAATTCCTTCAATTTTATTAATTCTCGACAACACTGTTGGATCAAGTTAGGACAGTGGTTGCAAAAATTTGTCAAATTTTGTCAAATTTTCAAACTTAAGATTCGATGATGGAGAGAGAAAAACAAAGAGAATAACTCCAAGAAGTCAGCGCACTACTCGCTGGAGGACATCTGTTTCGCAACTTTTTTATGATAAATTTCTCTATATTGAAGGAGGCTCAGTGATAGATCCCAAAAATCTGCAACATTTGAGCGGCAGCTCTTTGAAATTTTCTAGAATCAGATCAATGTCATTATTCTTAAAGCATTTTCAGAAGGTAGCAAGCTTTTCAAGAAAAACAGCGACAAATTCTCTATTGTGCCTAGTAAATTATCCTGAGATACCGAAGCCAAACCCATTTCTGCAAACAAATAAATGCTTCCCGTGCTTGAGAAGCATTAATAATTCCAGGTCTAAATTCATGTTCAGCTCACTCTTATTCAGGACTTTCTCTTAAATTTTATTTCGATTAAGTGAAATATTACTGGTTGTTACTTTAATAAGTTGCTCGTGCATATTTTGCTGCCAATGGAGTCCAAATTGAAAGGAAAGCTGTTTTCTGGTATCTCCTTACTGAGAGGGAGCGTAAGTGTACAGAAAGCATACTCAAGCATTATTTCTTAATGATGTACAATACGTTTTCAAATATTTTTGTTTGACGCAATATACGTCTTAAAAATTCATCCAGTTTTTTATAAATCGAATTCAGGACGCTTAGTTCCACATTTGAAATTACCAAAATAGAGCAAGATGGAAAACGCTCAGCCTGAAACTGCTACTCAACGCTTACTACAAGTCCAAAAGCACCTCACTCCTTCACAGGAACTCAATAAAACCGAACAACCTTCTCCAAAAGACACATTAGCCAGCTATCGAGCCAAAACGACCGTGAATATTCCTGTCCTCAGGGAACTTATCTATGGGAAATACCTTGGACCGAGAGAGACGATGTTTAGGATCCTCAGCCGAGACCCCATTTTCAAACACCACACAACACTTGAACTCAATCGCAAAGAAGCACGACACTTGTCGTTTAAACATATGGAGAAAATTGTGAAACATTTCCCTGAATTCATGACTTTTGAAGAATATCAGAAAGATCCCTACATTCTGACTGTGGTATCAGATCTGCTGTGGGCTTTCGATCAAGCATTGGCAGTGAAACTTGGAGTTCACTACCAGTTGTATACCAAGACTCTGGCAAATCTGGGATCGGTCAAGCACCGCAAGCTACAAGAAGACGCTGTCTATTTAAGAGACATAGGTTGCTTCGGATTGACAGAGTTGGGTCATGGTTCGAATGTAAGAGACATTAGCACAACTGCCACTTATGATCCCAAGACTCGTGAATTCATCATCAACACTCCAGATGATCTTGCTATGAAATTCTTCATTGGAGCTGCAGCACACCTCGCAAACGTTTCGGCCGTGTTTGCGCAGCTCTATGTGAATGGAAAGTGTCACGGTGTCCACGCTTTTGTCGTTCCTATTCGTAACAAAGTTGATCATTCAGTTCTCCCAGGAGTGACAATCGGCGATTGTGGCGCAAAAGCCGGTCTCAACGGTGTCGACAATGGGTTCATGGTGTTCAACAACGTGAGAATTCCCTATGACAACCTTCTTGATCGATTCTCACAGATTACCCCACAGCACGAATTTGTGTCTTCTATCAAAAATGATGACAAGAGATTCGGAATTTCTCTCGGTAGTTTAAGTAATGGTCGAATTGCGCTCGTTAGCCAGTCCAATGAAGCTCTTCGTAATGCTCTTACAATAGGTGTGCGATTTGCTTCAACGAGGAGACAATTTGGGAAGCCAGGAAAACCTGAAACAAGCATAATCGAGTATCCTCATGTGCAATACAGACTGATGCCATATATCGCCGGCACGTTCGCTTACGGATTTGCAGCAACGCATCTCGCTACTCTTTGGGTCACCAACTTAGCAAGCATTTTCGATGAGAAGAATGCCTTACTGAATGAGATACATGCTCTTTCGTCTGTTCTTAAACCTGCGATGGCATGGTTTAGTCAAAAAGGGATTCAAGAAGTTAGAGAAATCTGCGGCGGATTGGGCTATTCAGCATACAATAGAATTGGAGCTTACCGTGAAGAAAATGACATAAATGCGACTTGGGAAGGTGACAATAATGTCCTTTTGCAGCAAGGACAAAAATTCGTCTTGAATGGACTAAAAAAATTACTGCAAGGTGCTGACCTTCCTCATGAATCTCTTTCTTATCTCAAGGCCGACTTCGATGCTGAGGCATCGAAATGGAGTGTCAGTAGCCCTGATCAGTGCTATCAATTCGAAGCTCTGCTGGAAGCCATGGAATTCAACGGCAATTATGCGGCTTATCGAGCTACTGCAAAACTTCAAGAAAATGTCGGAAAGGCTGAAGCACTCGCAGAAGTTTGGAATATGACTCAACCCTTCTATTTGACCGAAACCACCAAGTCTTTTGGTGACATTTACGTGTTTACTCAATTCCGAGCATATATTAAGAAGTGCACGGATAAGCCCACTAAAAAGGTGCTTGAAAAATTGTGTCAGCTTTGGGCCCTTTGTCGAATTGAACAAGACAGTGGCCTCTATAATGAGGTGCAGTTCATCTCGAGAGAGCAGATGGAATGGGTGAGAGAAGCCATTACTGAGCTTTGCGCATCAGTCAAAGACGAGGCCAACGGATTAATTGATGCGATTGCGCTAAGTGATGAGATGCTTGGCTCACCAATTGGTGCCTATGACGGAGATATTTACAATAGATTCATGGGTTTGATCAAAACTCTTCCTTCTACTTTTGAAAAACCTACCTACTGGAGGGAAATTCATAACCAGAAACCCTAAAAGCAGGAAAAGGTGGCATCAAAAGGCTTATATGAAAAAATGCAAAACAAAGGAAAGCTAAAATAAACAATGGGCTGATGACACAATTACGAGCTTCCTTTTTTATTATTGTTGTTGTGAATGAAAGCCTCTAAGATTTAGCTGTTGATTCTATGATGATGTGTAGTGTATGACATCTTGCAAAAGTTACACCATCTATTCAAGAAAACAACAGTTATCATTCTACGTTGAAAGATCCTAACAAATCCACTCTGTCTTTGAGATTTGTCAATAAGGACAAGTTATTTTTATTAAACCATGTAGTTATTTGAGTTCACTTTCAATGTATCAGCTAATATAAAGCAAATTAGCACTATTTGAATTCAACCCAAAATGACAGCTTTCATTGAAAAGCGATAATCTATTGTAATGATTTGAGGAGCGAGAATTCAACTTGTTTTAGAACCGCTTTGATTTCTTCTCTCTAAAATAAAAGACTGAAATATAGAATTATTGCAAAAATCAATAAATAATGATCATTTTCTGAAATCACACACTCTTGAAAAAATTTTTATTGATATGTAGAGTTTTTATGGAGCTCATGGATACGCAGATAATCTTTCTTTTTGTTATACAAAATTTCCATCATAGTCATCAGCAGCGTAACGGTCGTTAATGTTAATCAGTTCCTGAGCATAGTTACCCCCTCGTATAAATGGATTTTCATCAGTTTGCTTTTCCCATCTCTTGCCCTGTTTGTGAGTGAGATTGTATAGTGCATAATCTAATTTTGCGATTTCATCTTCGTGACTTTCAATCTTCCCCATTTCGCTTAATTTGCCTCTGTTCTTTCTGAAAATTTCTTCATATTCGTCTTTTTGAGCGTTCTGCTCAAGCAATCTATCCCATTTACTAACTTTGTAATGCGGATTCATCATGTCATTCACTTCATGCGATTTCATTATGTATGGATTATTTTCTGGATGTGAATCTAGCAGCTTGCCTGAATTTGCGTATCGATCAATTGCTGAAACTTCCTTATTATGTTGGTTTTGGTTCGACTCTCTCATAGGGAGAAAGGTTGTGTGCTCGTCCAATTGGTGCAAGACTTTCTCATAATAATTTCCATCTTGCTCTTCCAAACTGTAAAATTTAGAATAAGGACGAGGACGAGAGGGGAAATCGAAAGGTTTCTCAAAATTTTTAAATTGCTTCTCAGCATCAACCATTTGATCGACAGTTTTCTTTGTAAGGTGTTGATAAATATCGCGATTTCTCAGATCGATAAACTCCTTCCTCTCTCTGAGCTCATCTTGAAGTTGCTTCAATTCTTGAAGCGCATGGAGGCGATTCTCTTCTGCTGTAATCGTTTCACTCTGGGGAAAAAGATTGATGAAAAGACAGCTAAATCCAACAAGTGTACCTTTAGCGCGAGAAGTTGATCTCGCATGAATACACTATGCTCATTCATTTGCGCTTTTATTTCTCTGAGCTGCCTCGAAACGTTCTCTTTCAAGATGTCTTGTAATTCTTCGGAAACATTTGCCACTTTATATTCGTTCATGTTTACGATCTCCCTGCTTTCATGGAGTTTTTCTGGCTTCATTTCTGGAATACTATCCTGTGACTTTTCAATAGAAATATCTTTTCTTTCTGTCTGAACTCGAGGCTCTTCTTTCACTTGTATTTTGGGTTCTTCTTTGGTTTGTACTCGAGGCATCACCGCCACATCTTGATGCAGATGCTTCATGCGAGCTCGACGTTCTTGTTCTTCTCGATCAAAGTTTTCACGGATGGCATCATAATTTTGTTGTATCATTTGGATTTCAGCTTTTTTCCTGTTCAGCTCGAGATCACGCATCTGTTGAAGCTCTGCTTGCTCTTTGCGTATTTTCTCCTCCTGCAACCTTTCTTCTTCATACCGGCGACGAATTTCCTCTTCAGTTCTGCGTCTCTTTTCTTCTATTTGCTGCTGATATGCCGCAGCGAGTTCATTCGCGATCCTCTGCTTTTTCTCTAAGAAATTTTGATCCCTTTGTGCATATACCGAACCGAGTCCGGGAACTTGATAATTTTGATTAAACCTATCTGGTCTACGATAATTCTGGGTATCCTCCTGAGTTGGTGATTGATATCGTCCACCTTCAATAATATTACTCCCTGCTGTGGCAAAGACATTATTATTGTTGCTATTGCCGTTATTTTGCTGCTCATTATAATTTTTAAATCCTGTCAGATGCGCATCTCGATTAATTTTTGCCGCTGAGAGATAGTCATGAGTAGGCGCGCCTCCTCCTGGCCTTCCGAATGGACTTGAAAGCATTTGATCCTCAAGTAATTTGTTATCCTGAACTAACTGAAGCTGACGGTCTCTCTTGCGTTGCTCTTCTTTTTGTCGAATCTATGACAATTGTTTCAAATTGACATAACTAAGAATCGAATTTTGTTACTTGATCAAGTAGCTCGATCTTGAAGTTTTGACGTTTTCTCTGATTTTTTTCTGGAGAGGGTGGCTTAATTAGAAGATTTTCGTTATTTAGACCGCTGTGAGCAGAGCGATCCGTTGGTTCACCGATTTTCTCAAATGAACTCTCCCGTGATCGCGAATTGTTAGTTGGAAAAATAGATTGCTTGGCTTGTTTGCGATATTCATCTTTTAGCATTCGGCCTCGCTTATTGTTGTCCCAATTCCAAGAATATGAGGCCTCCTCGATTTGTCTAGGTTTTGTAAATACAGGTTGTGAATCATGCCCTGATGGTTGCCCTATCTTTGATGTGAGATTATCTTGAAGTCTTTTATTTCTGTGTCTTGGTTGATCAATCACCGGCCCATCGTTTTGCATGGCGTAGGGATAGCTTACATGTGAATGATTTTCTTTCGGTTCTGGTAAGAACGGAGAGATCCCTTGACCCTTCGCATTTCTGTTGGGTTGATTTTGGCCACTTTTCCCATCCAGGAGCTGGTGAGCTTCAGCTATCAAATTTCTGCGTTGATCATGCTTTATTTGGGACGCTACATTTGTTGATGATGCAAAAATTGGATCTTAAGATTGAGCATAATGAATTAGTTCGTCTATACATTAAAAATACTCTTTTTGTTGACGTCTTCCTCAAAATTGATAGATTTTGAAAGAGTTTCATAATTTCGATTCATCATAGCAACTAAAAGATTTTTGAGAATAGTTAAATTTTTGGAATACCTTACCTTCTCCACGTTGAGTAGTCATTTTGAATTTCTCTTGTCGACCTTACAGAAGTGTTACTCTTTCTAAGTATTTCGCATATGCTTATTTTTAAGCAATAAATTTATGCACTCAATTAACTCTCACATTCGAAACAAGTTTCACCGAAAGTTTCATAAACTTTCTCATGGAATAAGCTATGCAATATTAGTAAAGAAAAATGTGAAGCAATTAGAATATTCCAGTCTACGAAGATGCACGCTTGTTGGTTATAGTGTTTCCTTGAACATTTTAATTTAGAAAATGTGCTTTTGCAGTTTTGCAAAGAAAGAATTATAACGAAATGGTTGCATATGAGCAGTTTGCCATCAATAGAACAGGTCCATGTTTTGCATTTCCGCAAAATGGACCTTTAGCAGAGTTTCATGAAAGATTGAGATTTGAAAATCATTCTATCACGATTATAAAAACTAACCAGCCTTGATCTGGAAATACTCTGCGATCGGTCTTTGCTATTTCCATAGCATAATGCATTCGGCACCAATATCGCATAACCTTCAGGTTTTTTTTTCAGAAATATATTTCACTCTGAACAGAAAAAAAATTTAAACAAATGCAACACCAGCTATTATTCTGTGTAGAGTTTCGATTACAAAGCTATGCGCCTTTAGCATGGGTTCATATGTAAGTGATTTCAAAAATAAAATGCGATACTGAGAGCTCAAGTGTCTCCTTAAATTCGAATTTTATGAGCTATCTGTTTTAATGGGTTACAAAAATTCAGTCTTAAATCTAAGATTCAGAGTAAAATATTTTATTGCTGTTTAGCCAAAAGGTAATTTCAAAACGACTATTGAATCAACGATTCCTTAGCAAAATACACTCAAAATCATGCCACTTGAGATACCTTCTCCTAATTTCGAAGAAGTTCATCAATATCTAACTGTCATTAGCTTCAAAGACAATAAGATAATGCCCTGTCCCACTGAAACTGGAGCCGAGCAATCAGAGAATCCTGAAAAATATAATAAAGAGTTAAAAAAAGATTACCCGCATGCTCTTCCTTCTTTTCTCAGAGGATATATAGGCTCTGCATTGTTAGCGATGCCATACAGTTTCTCAAGAGTTGGAATCCTTTGGGGGATCATACTTGCTCTGGTATGCTGTGTCAGTAATCATTACGTGATGAAATTGATTGTCTTGGTTTGTGATGACTGCAGTGTTTCTCGAAATGCTTGGGGGAAAATGTGTAAAAAAGTCAGCGGTTGGCAACTAAAACTCGTTGCTGATGTATCTCTCCTCATCTCACAAGTCGGCATGTGCATTGGCGAAACAATATTTGCTCTTAGATTCCTCAACTACGCATTTTGTAAGTTATCTATTACTTCTCTATGCGACTCTCACTTCAGCCATGTGGGAATGATCCTCGTATTTATCATTCCTCTTACTGCTGTAACAAATATGAAACATCTCAAAATTCCGAATGAGATTGCAGATTATCTCAACATTCTGTTCATGATGTTCAGTATTCTGGTGGGTTTCGTCAAATTCGAGTCTTTTGGCGACTTTGCAACTCATTTCGATCAATCTTTCTTCAAAGTAAATTTTGCAGATTCGCTTTTCTTTTGTGGAACTCTACTCTACAGTGTTGGTGGCGTGGGTGCTATTCTCGATGTCAGAGCTTCGATGACTCATAAATCCCATTTTTATACGGTTCTAAGAGATGGAATCCTTATCGTGGGTATGAATTATGTTTTATATGGCGCTTTTAACTATCTTGTCAGCCTTGACGAGACGAAAGAAATATATTTTTACAACCTTCCGTTGACTCGAATTTCATTGTTACTGCAGATTTTGTATCTTTTTACCATCCCAATGACCTACATTACAAATCAATTTCCAATTCTGACAATTGTAGAGCATTGGATGGATCCTAGAGAAGTTCATTTTCAAGCGGACACGACGGAAGGAGATCCAATAATGAAGTTGAAACGCTACTTTGTGCGTTATCTAATTGTAGCTGTCACGATAACTGTCGCATATCTTACGCCAAGTTTCGAACTGTTTTTGAGCCTAGTCGGTTCTTTCAACTTCGCTGTCATGAATGGTCTAATTCCTGTTATCGCTTACAATATTCGGTTTAAAGGGAGAGTTCCCAGCTGGAAACTAGGTTTAAACCTTGTAATAATGGTTGTTACCGTCATCGTGGGGTTTTTTGGAATCGTTCAATCAATTAATGATATGATGAAAATTCAAGGTGGAGCTGGTAGTCTTATTAAAGTTTAAGATAAACACAATACCTAAGTTTCAGATTGTCTCGTTTTTCTTCCGTATCACTTTCGTAATAAACTTGTGAATTTGAATATTTTAGAAGAGTTTCGAATAGAAAGACATTTAAACCTAATTTTTTTTTGTTGCAGATTTCATTTCAAACAAAACTGTTTAACTTTTCTCTACTTTCTTCTGTAAACAGTGTTGACAGAGAATAAATCATTTTCGTCATGAGAAAATGTCCAAATTGAAAGTTAGCAAAAGGTTACTCACACTGCAAAATGCCTCTTTGATATCTGAGGAACGAACTTTAAAAATTGATTGAGGAGAGAGAGAGGAACAAAACCTATCTCATACTCTTTGTTAAATTTTCTTTGTTGCTCGTCTAAGAATTGGTTTAGTCCATATAATTAAAGCAGCAGGCGCGAAATAAATCTTAGGAAATAAATTTGTTTCTGTTAAACTTAAAATATCTAAACACTTGTGCACAATGGGAAACAATATCTGTGGAAGCTGCTACTATTCAAGAGAAGAGGAAATTGATTTGTCCACAAATTTGTCTTCAATAAATGTAACAAATTCTATACTTTTGGATCAGTTTTTGGGCATAGAAACTGGATTTCGTCTTGAAATCTCTAAAGACTCATACAGAATTCACATATATGAAACTTCCAACTATGAAGTAGCCAAAGCTCTTATGATAAAGACTCAAGAATGCGAAAATGATTATCTACTAACTGTAAAAAAGCTCGGAAAGATTCTAAGGCTGAATTCCAAACAGCAATTGGACGAGTTATTTGCCATTTGTGGGCTTGAACTGCTTCAGAACATTGAATTTGCCTTTTTTGGCACACTTGCTAATCAGCACAAATTGAAGAAAGGAATTATGGTCTGGAACGATAAAACAAGCTATGAGGGAGATTTCTTCGATGACGTTCCCAGTGGATTTGGGAAGCTGAAATTTCTTGATAACTCCGTGTATGAAGGCCAATTCAAAAATGGAGAGATGCACGGGTATGGGACACTTACACTTAACTCAGAATGTATTCTGAAAGGGATGTGGATTAATAATTTAAAGGATGGAGACTTTGAAGCAATTCAGAACGGGAAAAGATGCATTATCAAATTTAAAGGACATGTCAAAAGCAAACAAGACACAGAATTTTTGCATGATTGTTTGTTTGAAAAAGAGATTTCTTAGACAGCCATGTGACAAATCATAGATTATAGTAGCTTCAATCTAATTGTTTGTCATTTTTCCTTTCACTGAAAGAGATACTATTTTGGGTCTCCGGAGGGTACTCTTGACTAATTACGCAAGCATAATGGTTGATATTTAAAACATATCAGTTAACCCTATAGCGCTTGAAGAAATCAACTAATCTTTTAAAGGATCTATCCGGTCATCAAAATAAACAAAAATAAAATATTGGTGTTTATAAGAATTCAATCCTTCAAGATACTAATTTAACAATTCTTTGTTGATTTCAATAGATAGTCTGTCGATTTGCATAAATAAATTAGCCAATCCATCCAAGTGAAGATGAAGTAGGATGCCTAAATGCAGTTACATATTTTGAAATTCTGATTTTATTAACAATGTTAGACAGTCTGCCCAAGAATTTTCTCGGAAACCAGGCTAATTTTGTTTTTTTTTGAGTAAATTTGAGAAATTGCTACACAAAGCTTAGGACATTTTAGTGAATGGGTTTTATTATGCAATTATATCTGATTTCGGCGGATTTTTGTTAAATTGTTAATCATACGTCATGAATTCACTTTAATACACCAAATAAAATGACATTCACATTGTTAGCTGGAATTTTTGACAGCAATTCACATCAGGTTTCTTCTCAAGTTCTTAACCACACAAATAGGAGTAATCAAACATCAGCAGTGGTGAGTAGTTTTCAAGATAACCTAACACCATTATAAAATATGTCGATTTGTGCAAGTCTCTTCGTTCTGCAAATATAATTAGTGCCAAGATCCTCGATACCCACAATGGATCAGGCCAGAGGAGACGAAGCAGGGATTCTCTGGTTTCCATATCTTTGAAAAGGCCCCAGAATTTCTATGAGAAATGTTTTCATTGATCAATAGATTTCTCAAAAAATCTGGTTACGGAGAATTGATACAGACTATATTTATCTATAATATATGTACTCAACTGTCTCACTTGTTATATTTGGGGGAGGGGACGTGCATTCTCCATTTCAGCGCTGACTTTAGTGTTTCACAGTCCTTTAATGTAATGCTATTCTTAAAATGAAAGAAAGAAACAAATGAACAGAGACAAACTAGGGGATTCGCTCTTGTTGAACAACAAATAACTTGGTGGCAACATTATATTTCTCTTGAGTTTGAAAATAAAAGATTATGAAGATGAAATCAGGAAAAATCTACAAAATTTGTCGTTCTCGATAAAATAATCGTCAAGAGTGACAGCATAAACCTATAAACTCAAGAATGTATTTCAGTGATTTAAACTTATTTTGAATCTCTCTGATTGAGTGAATAAAGTTAATCTTTCAAAGAGTGAAAAAGTAATTTCTTTTCTGTTTTTTATGATGCCATACACATCATTAGAATAATTTACGTCTGATGGAAATTTGAACTATTTGCCTCTACTGTATATAATAGTTGAGCAAATTCTGCTTTACACACTGAAAAGGAAAACTTGCAGCACGACCTCGCTTTAGATCTGTATCGTTAGTAACTATTCCACGCATTTTCCAATTGTAGATAACCAAGAAACTCAAAAATATTTTTTGCTTCACTTAAAATAAAGCCTCCCGAAGCGGCCGTGCTGATCGTCGAAAGCTATAGGATATTAATTTTATGAATTTAAAACCTTCTTGAATTCTTTACTTTCATGATTTCTCGAAGCTTCTTTCAGTTTTTCGTAAGCAAAAAGGACCCAGGAAATGTATCTCACAAGAGCACCTCAAAAACAGATTGACTCAAAAGTAAGCTTCTTACATCAATTACGAATAGTTAGTAAGTGTGATCTGTTATAGTATAATCCTCATCTTCTCCTAAAGGAGCTAGAAAATTTATATTCTTCTGAAATGAAAGACTTAAATTGACCCACTGTTTGCTCTACGCAGCTTCTAAATAATTGCCCCATGAATTTAATCAATTAGATTCAAAAAATGAATAATTTCATATCAACTACAATTCGATAACATTTATTTAGTTAGCCTCTAATTATAAATTTCAATTATTGATCACTCATTGATGATTTCAGAAATGTATTCATTCTCTGCTAAACCTCTCTTTATTTCTTGATTAGTACACCTGCGCTATGATCCATTTTAAAATTCTAATCGGGCTAATACTAGCATAAAATGTTGACAGTCTCGCTTCAAATATAACATATCATTCAACACTGCAGCAATGAATTCTGACTTATAAACATTGTCATTATTTTTCCAACTATCAATTTAAGTCCACAAATATTACAGAAATTCCCGTCAGTGTAGTGTTAAATCTCAGAAAATGATTGATGAAACTGGAGCTGGTCCTCCTCCAAATAAAATTTAGAACTTCCCCAGTGCAATAAATAGACTCTAACACCAATCATGCCTCTGTGGTGTGAGAGGGAGAGTTTGGAGATGTATTAAGATATTTGCAAAATAGGCTACTGCGTTCTGTGGATCACAATTTCTGAAGGTGAATCGCTCTAATTTTAATTTGACAGAATAGAGAGAGGGAATTTGTTGCCCAAATGATGACTCTCTCACAGAGTTTAGAGGTTTCTTAAAGTCCAGATAGGAATGCAAAATATTACTTTATGGTCATGGTATTTTTCAAATTGCAAAAGAATCCGATGGTTGCAATTCTGCGAGCAGCTAAAAGGGGAATTCTCGAATTGACCATTTGAGAAGAACTATTAACAGAAAATAGATCTCATTTAGGCTCTTCTTCTTTTTGATTGGGTATTTGGGCGAGCTAAAAAAAAAAGAAAATGCTACAATTTTTATTGATGAAGCATCGAACAACTGCAACAAGAGCTAAAGAAGATCATGTTTCAGAAGAATTTTGATACCTATACCCTGTTTACGTAAGAAAATTTTTTCAGATGGGACTTGAAAACCATTCTCACTTAAAATTATTTTAAATGAGAAGCAAACAATATCTAGGCTCTATTGGCCGCTATACATTAGATATAGCACGATTATAAGGCAAAATATTGTTATGATCGACTAAAGAACCACCAATCTACTTAAGTTATTTCTCTGCAATCTCTTTTTTGTCCTTCTCTTCCTTCTCTTGCTTTTCTCTCTCTTCTTTAGTGAGGTACATGTACTCATCACTATCAGCAACATTGAATTTGCTGCCTTCTGCAGCATAATCAACCTGGCAGGCCTTGAAATATGGTTTCAGGCGATTTTCCGGGATGAGAGAAGCTTGTTTCCACAATATTCTATTGTTGGGTTGGGAGCAGAATTGCCCATTCTCGAGTTTGATAATATTTTGAGACTTATGCTCAGAGGGCTGCTCACTCTCATAAACGTTCATAGTGTTTGTGTCACTTGAACAGAAATCGATGGTGAAGAGATACTCTCCTTTGTAAAACTTGCCATTCTTCATCAGCACATCGACGTGGAGGCCTCTTAACCAGGCTTTCTCAATGACAGTAAGTTCGTAGGATAAGCAATCCCACAATTGGAGGTAGTCAAGAGGTAACTGCTCTTCAGGCTTAATATCAGTTCTCCATGTAAAAGCACTGATTGGAAGCTTATCATAAAGAGCACCGTATTGGATGAGCATAGTTTCCAAGAGAAGTGCTTTGTGGGCTTTGGCTTTTGCGCTCACCCAAACACCCTCTTCAAATTCTCCATGACCTTTTTGAAAGTTTGTGAGGTACTCCTTCTTGACATAGACTTTCTCAGGCGGGACATTGGCGACTAAGAATGCAAAATTGTTGACAGAGGAGTTGTGGAGAAGCCCAAGTAGCCTTTTGGTTGAAGAGGAAACGGATCGGATCATTTTTGACTAATTCAGTTTTATATTATCAAATCGTCTGTGCAGTGCCTTATGAAGTCGTTGAGAGAGAGAGTTTTATTCACTCATTTGAGTGCTTCTTAATTCAGAACTCATGAATTTAATATTTTAAAGAAATGTCCAATTCTGATGTTTCCTTCCTGAGTGAAAAAGAAAGTGAATAGAACACATATGTTAATTTTTTCTGCAGCGCTGAAACAATAGGTACTCGAGATGGATGCTTCTTTTTTTTTTATGAACAGAAGAGTTCAGGCGTGGATTCTCAAACATCCATACGATTCATTTCCTTTATCAGTTTTGTCAGCCGCTATCTAATTCAACTGAGTCAGTACTACCGATATCTACTAAAATCTGTGACCTTTCAAGCAAAAAAGAAGACTTTTTGAGAATCATATTGAAATATCTGAGATGCATACATAATTAGCTTCTGGACCTGTTATGAAAACTTCATCATCATCCCCAATAAAATCTTGTAACAATCGAAAAGAGTAGATGAGCAAGATAGATTCTTTTCGTGAATGCCTAGTTAATGCCAAACAACTATGTTCGGAAAAGATAAGTAATTTAACGATTAGCTCAGCATCACGATATTTCTGCTATAGTTAATTTTTGTGTTGGATGTAGTAAAGTTAACAAACCAAATGGCTGTCTGAGCAATTCTGAATGGCTATTTTCTTATAAAACTATTGGCAGCTTCTTTTTAAGCCAGGTATCACTTGATTCTTCCACAGCTTGCTTAAATTTGAAAACACTTTGGGATAGACCTCCTACTTTACCAAAGGAAAATTTTTGTTGTTGCCAACCTATTTGAAGAATTGCTCAGTGGAAAAACACCGAAAAAAGATTCGACAATCACCAAATATTTTTAATTTAAAAAATATTATTGAAGAAGTTTTTCTGCTCATCGTCCTTAACTACAAGCATGAAAAAAGCAATGAGAAGACTGTTCAGCATGGCATCAGGCCTTCGCAATGTTGAAAGCATTGCAAATACAAGCAGCTGTGTCCAACACCACTTTGATTCGAAATTGAATGAACAAGCCTCCAAATTGTTTTTACCGGTTGAAAAGCTCGTGATAGGAGAACTTTTTCAACTGGAAACTGGCGCTTTAGAAACGATGACACTCGATTTTCCTACTGTTTATGTAGAACCACCGAATTGTTCGGATGTTTTTTATGAAAAAAACATGGAGGAAGCCTTACAACTTCTTTACAAAAGGCATCCTACACTTCGAGCATATTTCGTTCGAGACAAAAATGGTGAACCGATGAGAGTATATGCTGAAGAAACTGATAAAATACCTTTCGAAAGACATAATTTAGAATTCACACTGCATTCATCTGAGTTCAAGAGATTCCTTCAGACGAATATACAAGAGATCTACAGTCAGAAGAGATTGCTGGCAAAAATTCCTTCAAGTTGGCATTACATCCAAACTTTAGACGCAAAAGCGCTCTTTTTTTATTCTCATCACGGCTTAATTGATAGCCAATTTGCTGAAATCCTCGTCAACGAGTTGCATCATTTATGTCGAAAATTGCACGAAAATAGAAGAATCACCTTTGAAGAAGCTACTAAGAATCTCGCAAAAATTTCTTCATATGAAGAAGTTGTAAGAAAGTACTGGGAAAACCAGAGTAGCAAAAGGAAACAAGAGTGCTTAGTGAATTATTTAAAGCCAACATTCGAAAAATTGCATCCAGAGAAATTCGGCCCCTTGTTGGTGCTTCCCGAAAACCCTGAACCCAGCCAAGAACTGATATTTCAACGATCATATTCTGATGCTTCTATTCAATTTATTCATGAAAAGAACTTGAACACGAACAAAATCCTGCGCACTCTGTTTCAACTCGCACTTCATAAAGTACTTCAAGTAGATTCTCCAATTATTCCCTTCAGCAAACTAAATGGGAGCCGACCTGATTATATGAAAGGTGTAGCGTGCTGCTACGTGATGGAGCACGTGTTTTTTCAAGAACTGCATCCAGAGAATACTTTACTTGAGCAGTATGCAGTGAATAATACCCACAACAAAGAGGTGATGGTTAAGTTTGGTGACCTTGATTTTGAGGAAGCTCTGAAAACTCTCTCTCAAAACTTGAGAAAGGACTGCATGCCAAAGATTTGTTATAATTTCGTGCCAATTAACCCGCCGAACTCCAAATGGGTGTTTCTTCCTGAATTACACGACGAATTTAGCGACTTTCCAAGTTGCTATAACATGTTTTTCCACTCCTATTCTGACCAGAAGCAAGAGTTCTACCGTTTCGTGCTGATGTACAGGACGAGTGTCTATGACTCGCTGACCATGACACGGTTTATGTTGTATATTATGACCGCTCTCGATAATCTTGAACGATTGCTTCATACTAAAATCTGCGACATGACAGAAGAAAAGATTTTTAATCTTTTATTGTCGAAAAACGAAATGAAATCGGGAAGTAATTCGCCTTGGGTATCTAGCCAAAAAAAATTTGGTCATTAAAAGAGTGATTCTCATTAGAGTGTTTGGGTGTGCGTGTTTATTTTGGATAGTGGATATCATTGGAACTCTCAATTTGTGAGTCAAAGAAGCGTTCTTCTTTTCGGATGACATTAAAACAATAAAATTGGATTTCATTAAAAAATGAAATGCCAATAGGATTTGAACTTTCCCATTTCTATTACTGATAGACATATATAATTATTATAAGTGGAATACCAATCATCGAAATTTCATTTTATTTTATTTTTTTGAATTAGAAGGTAAGAGCCATTCATAACATTCCAATTAAATTGCCACTTGTAGCAATTATTTCCTATATCTCATTTGGAGTTAATTTCCTCTATAGATAGCAAAATAAACTACTAATTAAATATATGAAGATGATAAAAAAAGAAGAAGAAATTCTTACTAACAGCTTATTGCTCTAATGTCAAAGGAGAGCCTCCAAAAGGGTGACCATGAGATCATATTATGGAATCTGGCTGAGATTTGGGAAATGGCTGGTGATATCTGCCGAACCGATGAATTGAAAATTTTTATTGAGAGCGCTTGTGAAGCATTCTCAGAATTTCTCGAATCTCCTACTCTTACAAATTTTGGAAAACTTGAGGCGCCTTACAAATCGAAGGGCATTGACATTCTCAAAAGCACCGACTTTTGTCGAGGATCAGCATTCTTGTCGAGCTTTTGAAACCTGGCCAAGAGATAAAAACTTTTTTGGACTTTGGGTGTGGAAATGCAGAGATAACATAAGCGATTATTGAATACTACAAAGTTCCTGAGGGTTTTGGATGTGATCTTAGACATGCTGAAGAATTCAAAAAGAAATTCCCTGGCACTAGTTTTAATTATGTAGAAATCAAGAGCAATACTCTCTACCTCTAGACTTCGAAAACAAGTTTGATTTGGTAATTTGCTTTGTCTCAATCCATCACTTTGAAGACTTTGATACAATGATGTCTGAAATCAAGAGGGTCACGAAAACTGGAGCAAGACTTGCTATAAGAGAGCATGACGTGCCCTAGTCGAATAAGGAACTTATAGTTTTCCTGAATAAAATGCACGAAGAGTGGGGCGATGAACCTCCGGTGATAAAATACTGAAAGATACAAGAACTGAAGAGAAAGATTGAAGGTTTTGGATTTGAACACGTTAAGGACCTTGTTTAAAAGAAAAGGTATAAGAATGATCAGGCTCTATATCATTCATTATTTAAGAAAATATAAATATCTGTATATAGCTATCTCTCGTGTAAGCGAAGAATTTCTTGTTTTTGGTTTGGTGAGGGATTTTAGTCGGTTTTATTTGATATAACATGCTACCATTGTAATCTAAAGTACTAAATAATTAGTCCAGTCGATATCATGAAAATTCTGTCACTCTGATAAAACAAAAAATCACTGAATTATTATAATAGTAGTAGTAATGAAAATATATTTAGAT
>ENA-UOTZ01001165-UOTZ01001165.1-compost-metagenome-genome-assembly--contig:-NODE-1165-length-19184-cov-9.082745_pt1 | contig 19184 bp, 20 predicted proteins | sample MGYA00238144_ERZ746983 | MGnify/ENA primary metagenome ERZ746983 (study PRJEB28759, sample SAMN06268863) | compost metagenome | isolation source: single cell | place: USA: California, Emeryville, Joint...
TCTGCTAATGACCTATTTTATTCTGATCCTAATCGCGCTTATAGGCTCAAGCACGGAAAAGGAAATTCCTTAGATCCCTCCTCCTTCAATAATGAGCATTTTTCTGGCTACCGTTTCTTGATTTTCAGCAATTGAATTGGAAATCAGAGCTACATCAACTTTTAGCAAGGGCTTTGACTGAGCACTCACTAAGCAACGAGATAAAAACTTTTTTTTAATAATTTTTTCCAAACGATTTCATTCCTCGGAAATTTTATAAATTCTCTGACTCAACTGAATGAATGGTGGACAGTCAACAAGATTCATTTCAATTCAAATTTAGAATTTTTCGAAGGATTGTAAATAAATTCATTGAAGAGTTTCCTGAAATTAAATTCAGCTTCCGAAATTGATCCACGAGTTGCAGGTGCTGCTTCGGTAGAAATCGTTATGCAGTGAACAAGGACTCCCACTCAAGTCTCTTGACTCTTAGAGCCGTTTCTACTTAACGAAAGTAAAACATCAAAGTTGTGGAAGAGGATAAATTTTCAAAACTTCCACCCTCGACTTAATTATTAAAACAGCTACTCTCTGATGGTCTCGTAAGAGAAAATAAGCAAAAACGCGCAAACCTTGTGAAATGAAAACATTCATGTTTTCTTTCAGCTTTTTTTTTTTGTTTTGGTAGCTCACTCCATCTATTCTTTGTTGCAAATAATGAGTTCTAATAGAAATTCAATCTACAACAATTTGGCTTGATCTCCCTACTGATGAGTTTTATACTTTCTGGCCTCTATATCTAAGCATTTGTTCTGCTCTAAACTCAAGTCTATACTGAAAGATTGTGTATTTTGAAAAAATTATAAATAGGGACAATATTTACAATGTATAAATTGTTAGTGTTTAAGATACAGATTTGCAACTATAAAAACCACAAAAAATTCAACGAATCGTTCTTCTACTGACCTTTAAAGATCGCAGCAGTTTACCTCATCTAATTTCTAATTTAATTCGAAGAAATCAAAAAATTGACCAACTTCTAATTTAGCTTTCGCGATTACGAAAAACATTCCATAACTCAAGGGGCAGTGTTTTTCCTCAATTTTTCCATCGAAGGAGTAAACCTTCGCGTCGGAGTTCCATCATCAGTGCTGAAATCCTCTTGTGATGGCAAAGTAATGCTCGCTTTGTTTAATTCACTGCTGTCCAGCTCTCGAATCTTTGCTGATTGAGGCTTGCTTTGAAACGGTATCTTATGTTCCGGTATACTAATTTGCAGATGAGTCAACGAGTCTGGGACCCCTCCAATTCGAAATCTCATCGACATGAAACTTTCCGAGGTACTGTAGTTAAAACGTGGAGTGTCGTTGATTTGCTTGCTTTGATCGGTTAAAAAACTCGTAAATTTTTCTTGAAGTGAGACAACCAATTCGTTTGCCTATGAATAATTAATCAATATCATCGCGAGAGGTAGATGTTACCTCAGATTGTATTTGGTTCACCATGAAAAAATCGACTAAATCGATCAATATTTTATCAGAGGTGGAAAAGTTAATCGCGATTAAATTAGAAATCTGAAAAGGCAATGATTTTTTCCGTTCTTCCGACTGAGTAGAATAAATAAGCCCAATAGATAGAAGGAAGCTCTTACAGTGATGAAAACTGTGGATGAGAAATCCAAGTCCGCCCAAAACTGGGTTTCTTGGTCCTTGGTGTGTCTTCCAGAGTGTTTGGTTGAGTAAATTGCATAGTATAGATCCAACACTCCCTCTTCGGTTAAAGCTCTTTCTATTGCCTAAAAGGTCATTATTGCATCAAACTTTCGAGCAAGGGCTCACTTCAATAGAAAAATAGGAGGTGTAGATAACAATATTATAGCTTGATGAAAGCTCCTGAAAGAATGCTTTGAACCCTGAGCGCGTCGATAACGGCAGCTCGCTGTCTCCGTCCTTTAAGAACAACTATTAAGGACATTGAAGTTGAATGAGCTCTACCTCAAGTGAAGATTTATAATGTCTCAGGTCCACAAGGACCTCCTCAAAGTGAACGACTATATTGTTTTCCTATGAATTAAATCTTTGAGAGGCTGATTTAATTGCCAATCATACTTGCTTTGGGATCTCCTCCAGAGTTCCGCAAACTTGTATTCTGGATCCTTTGAAAGCCGCAGCAAAATTTTCTGTTGTCATCTTTAAGCTGGAGATGGTTTTTGAAGCGAATCTGAGAAGACTGAGAGTAGTTTTTGGATGTTAAGCTTACCGTGGAGTTGACGAAGGGTTGATTTTTTTCAACATGGTCTTGGAATGAATTATTTAGAATACCTTGAATAGAATTATATAAATCCTAAGAAACATTTAAGTTTAGCTCAAAAAACACTTTTAATTGGTTCGAGACCAAATTGGTAAGTTTGTATAAATCTCAGAATTCGATCTTAATTTAATTTGGGTTAGTTATCGAAGGATTTTTGTGAATTCTGATCGCAATCTCGTGGAACGTTGCAGAAGCAAATTAAAAAAATTGATTTCTGGCGATTTAACATCCCAAGAGTAAAAAAGTTCATAATTCGATTGAACAGAAATATTTATAGCCTTCCATAATGTCTTAGCCTGCATGAAAATATTTTCCTTTTGAAATTGTTCTTCTAAAAGAATTACTGTGGCTGATTTTTCTCCAAGCACGCCTTCTCGACCTTACGGAAATGGCCTGGTGAGCTCAGCATAGCATTGTAAATATTAGCTCATTATATGATCAAAGGGAAAGGGGCAAGTTTTCGTTGATTTCAAGCCACCAAGGATGTGTTTATGGAGTTCTATCGAGACTTCTTGCAAAGAACTTTGCATGCTATTTAGCAAAAGGGAAATAGCATCTTTAATATGATCATCCACTGTAATACTTAAACATCATAAGAGATGACTATAAGTGAAAAACACCTTTTTTTGTGTGGGTCTGGATTTGCCTTCTATTTCCCAGAGTTGTCGAGAGATTGGTGAGGTGTTGTTAAAAATGGGATTTGGGTCTTTCTGATTTTGAATACTCCAAGATCAGTGATTTTAATAATTTTAGTTAACCAAATATACTGAGAACTTTCCATAGTGCAATAAAGCAGGGTTTTTTCAGTAAGCCTTAAGTTAATGTGATTTACTTGGTTAAAGATCAAGTTGATCCCATTTTCACAGAATGATAAAAAGGAAATAGATAACTTTGGTGGCAATAAGTCGCGACATCAAAGGCAAATTTGTAGCAAGGTTGGATTATGATTAACAAACCTCGAGTTCATGTCCCGGCGCATAGAGAAGTCCAATTTTACGGTGTACTCTCATAGATGGAACGTTAACCCGGGTACTTCTCAAGCAAGCAAGTGGAGAGAGCTACTCACGACTCAATTTCTAAGTTCTTAGAATAAATAGAGTTAAATTCCGGTTTTCTCTCGCGAAATGACGATTTTATTCTCAGTTAATGTGAACTTGTTATTGACCCATATAGCTAGCCAACTGGGATATTGTTCTTGTTTTGATTTCTTAACCCTGATTCGCAATCGTGGCGAACGTCTAACTCTCAGAGTGATTATTCATTTATTTATTGAGACCTATAAAAATTGATCAATTTTATTAGTGTTGTACAATTCATGGGATGGATCTATCTAAGGTATAGCAGTTTGACTTACACAATTTCGAGTGGAAAAAAAAGAGAGATTCAATGTTTGTTAGACCGTTTACTTGAATTTGGGATCGGAAACATACAAAAAATATGCATTCATTGTATTTTTTACAGATTTCTTAAGTGCACTCGAAATATGTTTTCGCTTATCAGCCTTTCCGAAGAAAATAGACTCAATTTTGCTTTTCGAGCAGCCCATAACAGTCCTCAAAGCGAGCGACGTCTCGATTATTATATATTTAACGTTAATTTTCAAAGGCATAAAAATCCCAGTTAGGAAATCCACCGTGATGCGACATCTCGGTCGATAGCGCTGATAACAGACAAATTCTGCAAATTTTATTAGATAGCCTTGCTCAGGCAACTCCAGTAAAGTTTTAACAATTGTGTCTGGCTTTATTTCATGAGCATCTCTAATCCGGACGAGCTCATTAAACTTATCATAAAGACTGCAAAGCTCCATTTTGAACTCCAAGTTATCGATTTTTTTCTTAATGTAATTATTGCAAAGCCGCAGCCCTTGCTTCGCTGCCTGCTTCCTAGAGTCAGTCGTATGATACGAGCCCAGCTCTTTCAACAGCGCCTGATCCAATGAGACCTTCAGCGGGATGCCTGGCGTCGGGGTCGCGACCAAATGATACTTTTCTTGTTCACGTCTCCAAGAATTATCTTCTAACTACTAAAGGTCCAATGAGACAAATCCCTTAGAAAGGGAGCAGAAATCATTACCTCTTCGACTATCCGAGTGACCCGCGGGCTCACGGTATGAACGTCCTGCTTCTGCGCTTCCATCAGTCTGATGAGCTTTTCAGCGTTAGAAAGTGAGTGCAGACTGGTGTGCTCTTCAAAACTTGTAATCGCGGAACTGAGGAGCCCTTTTTGGATATAGTACTCGAAGCAGTCTTGAAGCTTTTTGTACTCGAGTTTTTGAAGCGCTATCTTAGTGCCATTCAGCCTTTTATATAGCATCCAGAGGAAATTGTCTTTCCTTGCTGGAACGCCCATGTTCACTTGTACTTCCCCCTCGAGTTCCTGCTCGTAGACGATGCTGTTGTCCGCTGGAGATAAAATAATCAAATTTTTATTGTTAACGGAAAGAATATGGTCTTTTGTTGAATAAAGCAGCCCAAATCTGGAAAAGGAGGTAAAGAGGTCAATGGATGATATGATTATTGCTTTTACTTTAGTTTTTCTTCTTTATGGTTCATAAACTGGACCGACGTAAGCACTTTTCCGTCAGAAATACTCGCTTTCCAAAGAATTCCGTTGATTCTCGCTGCGTATACGTTTATTTCTAAGAGAATTAGGTAATTAATGATGCGAATATGTAAGCCTACCGTTTGAGTAAGCAAAAAACGTGCTTCCCAGTGGCCCGTTTTTCTCTTTCGTTCCCACCTGTTTGAAATCCGCGCTGAAAATATCGACAATATAGTACGTTTTAAGCGTCGTAACCAAAACTCGCTTTTCGTAAAAATCCGCTGAGATAATCTCCGCTGGACAATCAAAACACAGGTTTTTCTCAGCTAGCACCAACTCATCTTTTTCATTATGCTTTATCATATAATACAACACCTGCTGCCGGGTCACGAGAACAACAAATAGCGGCTCATACGACACGAAAATATCGACCAACTCACTGCCGAGACCCGAAGCCAAATTCCGAACTTTCCATTCTTTTATTTCTTTACTTTTGATCAATGAATTCGCGCCAAGGTCAACGAGCGAAAGACCGCCCTTCTGCGTCCCTACCAGGAAGATCAGCGATGGCTTGCTTGCAAAGAGCTGGATTTTGGTCAGTGCCTCCATTACATCAGAAGCCCCAATGATCCCTACGCACTTCAGAGACAAGATATCATAAAAAAGGATTGAGCCGGTCTTCGTTCCGAGGATCAAGAACGTCCCATAAACCTGCCAAGTTGTGTACTCGACCTCCGCATCGAGTTCGACTTCGATCGTTTTGAGAAACCTGCACTCACTGCTCTGCATAAAAGATTCGTTTCTGATTATCCGAAAATTATTTAGCAAGTTCGCTCTTCTGAGAGTTATTAGAATCCAAAAATAAATTTTTAGTTTTTGAAAGTCTCTTTCGGCTATTATCGTTACCACGTCTAGAAATAGAAAAGAACCAACCTTACATGAGAACTGGAAGAGCTTCGGAATCAATTCCTTGGCTGTGAAATCGCTCGTTGAGAACAAATTAATCGCCCCAACTGAAGTACAATGCCATACATTGTCTCATTACAAGTATCCTACGGACCTTATCATCGCTTCAAAAACAGTAAGATAGTCTTGATAATAACTAATGATCTAAACTTACCTTCCTCTTTCCTCAGGGCTCAGGAAAGACTCTGTGCTTTGGAATTCCCATAATGTCAGATCTGATGAATCTCCTCAATTTCACCGCAAGAACTGATTTTTCAGCGCCGCTGAAAGTGCCGAATAGAAAGCATGCGTTCGCGCTGATACTGACGCCCACCAGAGAGCTGGCTCTCCAAGTAAAGAAACACATGGAAGTCATGAACGGCTATACGAAGAAGCACATTAAGGTAATCATTGAATACTCAACGGAATCTCTCACATTTTCGTTAAAAAAACAAAGATTGGTGTCATCATCGGAGGTATTTCAAGAGAAAAGCAAATTAGAATTCTCAATTCGCGACCTCAAGTGATCATCGCGACTCCAGGTCGTTTCTGGGATCTTCTGAACGAGGTATTTGACTGAGTTAGGGCCAAACTTAAACTTGTTTAATAGGGAAATAAGCATCTGAAATCGATCAGACAGATAAAGTACCTCGTGATCGACGAGGCAGACAAAATGGTCGCACTGGGCCAGTTTAAGGACTTGGACAAGATTTTGGGATACGTGTATGCGAAGGACACTATGTTGAAGGAAAAGGTCGACAACTTAAAGAGATACGAACAAGAAGATTTCCTTAGCGACTTCTACATCAAAGATGGAGGGAAAATGAAGGAGATCCCAGAAGAAATAAAGAAATCGATTATACTTAGCGAGGCTTTGGATGACGACGATCCATATCTGGACGAGTCCGTGTACAAGGACTTCGACGCAGATGAAACCGGAGACGGTGAGGAGGAAGAGCAAGAGGAAGTCGAAGAGATGGAAGAAGAAGAGCAAAACGAGGGTATTCATGATTCTTTAAATGGATTCATTTAAATTATCTTGTTTAGATGATGATGAGGAAGCTGAGGACGTCCAAGAAGAAAACGATGATGATGAGGAGGTTGACCAGGAAGAGGAAGAAAAAGAAGGTGAATACGATGAAGAAAACGAAGAGGATGACGCTGAAGAGGAAGCCGCAGAGGAGGAGGAAGAAGAGGATGAGGAAGAGATGACGGAATTAGACAAAGAACTCGAGGCTAGACTTCAAAAACTTCCGCGTAGAAATATTATTCTGTCTGCAACGCTCGCGAAATCGACTGGATGGAGAAAGAAATTCAAAGGCAAGAAGAAAAAAAACAGCAAAGAAAAAGAGGAAGAGAAAGACCTCTCAGCCAGCATCAAAGGTGTTGAGGAAGGAGAAAGGAACTACAAACTTGAAGTTCTCCTTGACAAGATCCAATTCAACGGCAAGCCAAAGCTTATCGATTTGACAAGGGACGCAATGATCCCGGACACGCTTACGGAATACAAATCCTTCTGCACAGACGAAGAAAAGCCGATGTACCTCTACAACTTCCTCATGAGAAACCCTGAAAAGTCTTGCATTATCTTCTGTAACTCTATCCCAGGAGCGAAGAAGGTCGCTTCGTTGCTAAATCTGCTCAACATCAGCTCGTTGTGTCTCCACTCCGAAATGCAACAGAAACAGCGTCTGAAAAAGCTCGAGCAGTTCACCGATGGTCGCTGCAAAGTGATCGTCTGCACGGACGTCGCGGCAAGAGGTCTCGATATTCCAAACGTTGAATTGGTCGTCCATTACCAAATTCCTAAGGATTCTGATACCTACATCCACAGAAGCGGTAGAACAGCCCGTATTGGTAAAGAAGGTGTTACTTACGCGCTGGTCGGACCTAAAGACCAGGGAGAGTATAAGAAGGTCTGCAACTATCTGGGAAGGTATCAAGGTATTAGTAATATCGAGCTTAACGCGAAGGAACTCGCAGAACTCTCGCAGTACGTCCATGCTGCCACGAAGGTCGAGCATTCGTCGTTTTTGATTCAGAAGAAGAAAAAGGAGTCAGAATGGTATGTCAAGCATGCCAAGAGGGCTGATATCGAGCTGGATGATACGATTCGACAGGAGCTCACGAATCTTGAGGAAGAGGTCCATACCAAGAAGAAGGTTATCCTCAATGAGAGAAAAGACTACGTGAAGGCTAAGACTGATCTGAATAAGTTCTCGGAGGCGAATAAGAGAAAGAAGGTCTTCCTCGACCCAGCGAAGATCTCACAGTTGAATACTCTTATGCATCAGCAGGGTGTGCCTGAGAACACAAACAACAACAAAGGAAACAAAGGAAAGTTGAAACGACAGATGAATCTCAACCAGTTCTTGATGCAAGGAAATCTCCAGATGGGCAAAAAACCAAAGGTAAAGAAGGTCTTGAAGAGTGGTAAATCCAAGAAATATTGGAAGAGAAGATAATTTGAGTGTGTAGTCCAAGTAGTGTGTGTAGCTAGCTAGAAAATGCATCTTTTGGGTGAAAACGAATATATGTTTTAAGCTTCTGCCTATAGATATATCTTTCTGTTTAAAGTTGATAATGATCCTAGCGAAAAGAAAAAAATACAAAACTCTCGGAGTTTTGCAGGCTTAACTAGTTTTCAAGGGATGCTCCGTAGAGTTTGAAGGAATGAATAACAGATTTCATGAAAAATTGTAGAACTTTCTTGACTTTTGACACTACTAGCGTGCTTTTCACTCTAATGTCCTAATGTGAATTTTGGATTGATGGACACATTATCATTTCAATTTTTTGAAATCCCAGAAGCTTTTTTCTCTAGCATTGACTTCATAATGAAATGCTTGACATTCTCTGTCGCATGAAGTTTACTCCTTTCTGTGTCTGGAGCCTTATCAGGCTGATAAGCTGCATAAAGCTGGGTTTTTATGAAATTCATGTGGCCCATGCTTTGTGCTTGAGGGTTTTTCTTCTTCTTTGAAGGGACATTCATTTTCTTTTGCCCGTTAGAAATCCTCGGCGAAATTTCACTGGGGAGACTCGTTTCAAAGCCCTCGCTTTTTTCATTAGCCAACTTGTCTTCCTCCTTGGGTTTATGCAGTAGTTTCAGCTGAGAGGGCGAACGTATCAAAATACTGCTTTTCTCAGAGTAGCTCTTTAAAATATCCTGGGCGCTTGTGACCGAAGGAAGAAACCTCCTCTTTTTCTTTTTGTTTTTACTAGCATTCTCAGGCACTTCAAGCTTAATCGCATTGACCGCTTGGCCTTGCGACTCCTGGGCAAATGGCGTTATTTTTACATTCTGAGTGCTTTGATCTGTCAACTGAGGGGTAATTCTGGTTCCTAGTCTGCTAGGACTATTAATGCTTGTAATGTGAGTACGGTGGGTCCTGTCTCCTTCACTCATCACAGGACTGTCAATGGTGAATAGATGCATTGGACTTTCACGGGTTCTATGCAGCAGCCCTTGCTTGATTAATTTGAGATTACGGTCTCTGGAAGGATGAATTTGCTTCGTTCCTTGAGGAGAGTGTGTCTCTGGTCGATTCTGCTGATGGGTCTTAAGAGGAATCGAGGGCCCAATGCGATCACGAGGAGTTTGATTGGAAGCAATGCGCTCTGAACCAGGAACTTCCAGAAGTGTGCTTGTTTTCGTTTGGCTCACAACTTCTCCGAAGCGACCTTTGAGTGCCTCAATGAACTGAAAAGAACCGGTCGGAGTTCGTGGGTTAGAGCCTGGGTCTTCCCTAAAATGGCTTCTAATCACTCTCACTGAAAGTATTTACATTTATAATTTTTTCGAAAAAAAAAAGTATTACAAGTTGGAGAAGTGACTTCCTCGATCGAAGGCGCTCTATAATGGCCTTTAGATTCACTGCTCTTTTTGGAACTCGCAGACAGAAGGCTCCCGCGAGCATGCTCTGCTCTCTGTTTTCCGAATTTTATCGTTCTTTTTTGCACAGAGCGAGGGTTATCGACCAGATTGAGTTGAAGCATCGGCTGAGAGTTTTGCTCTTTAGACTCCTTTGGAATTACCAGATTCATTGTTTTCAATTCAAGTTTTGACAGCCCTCCGAAAAGCCAGCCATAGACGCTCTTCCTCCGGACTGAAGCTTCTGTATTTTGAACTGGCACACTGTTAACGTCGAATCCTACCTCAACGTCTGGCTGTGAAGGTGCCCTCTTGATTTGTATTGGTTTTTGCTGAGTTTCATTTTTAACCGCTGCTCTGGAGATATTCAACACTGGCTCGAAAGAAGACGCATTGAATGAATCTAGCATGAGATGCGAGGGGCTCTGTCCCAGTCGACTGGACTCAGTGATCGCTTTCGGACCATTTAAATTCAGAATTGGTCTCCGCAATTCTCTCAGCATGACCTGTCTGGGATTTGCCTCGATATTGCTAATTTTTCCTATCGGCTTTTTGTCCTTCAAGACGAATTGGATCGTTTTTCTTTCAGTCTGGCTACCCATATTGTTTTGAGTCATCAGCTTATATGTTCGTCTTCCGACCTCCGAACCTAGTCAACGAAATGTATCAAAAAGCTTGAACTATTTTCAGTCTCACCTTTAAGATCTATCTCCATCTTTTGACGGCATTTATGCATCGCTATCGTTGGAATTTTCGGTGCAAATGGTTGCAAAATGTCTTTGGTGACTTCTTTCCAAAACGGATGCTCTTTGCTATTCGACTCCTGCTTTGGATTCCTTGCGGTCTTGCTTCCTTCTTCTTTGAGTGTTAATAATGGCATCTTAAGCAGCTCTTCGTCTACACAACATTAAAGATTCGGATATCGACATGCTGGCTTACTCACGGCGTAGAAGGAAGAAACACTGCGCTGTAAAGCGTCCATGTCGAGCTCCTTTATCACGAGAATGTCCTACATCGAAGTAAATGAACTGTTTTTCATATTGAAAGCTACTCGCGGTGTATTCTGTAATATCTTTGATGGATTTAGGAGGCTGTCATCATTATCGAGGTGTAGATAGGACGGTGGAACAAAGTTTTTAAGCATGGTTTTTCTCCGGCCATCTGCGAAAAACGCTCCTCCTTCTCTTGGAGATTTAGTGATGATGGTAGCTTGTTTGCGCATTTTATATTTGGAGACTGGTTTCGGAATAAAATTAAAGCAGTTTCTTTCTACAATCGACAAAATTAACAATTTTGTAATTTTATTTTGATTATTCTTTGCTGTTTAATGACTCATGCTTGCGGGTTGAGCAATTTTACAGCTACTTCTTGCTTCATATAATACGCTTCGGAGATCTGCGTGACCTGCAGGATCTCATATCCATAACGATCTCAAAATTTTTTGTTGTATTCGTTCGCAGAGTATAGGGCAGAAACTTCATTTAGGGATCCTCTAATTTTTCGTTTTTGAATTTTACATAAATACTCATTCGCTCCGTTAGAGAAATAAAGACGATGGCCTAGGTGATTTAGTTCTGATGAAAGCTGAGCAGATTAGTATTGGATACCCGTAAGCCGCTGCTGCTGTTGATAGAGCCATCCATATGAGATTTGCTCTAGGTCACGGGCTGCGATCAAAACAGGTGTTTGCACAGTGCGACACAAGAACTGAGCGAAAATAACGAAAATGCCTATTTTCCTATAGCTTTAAAGTTCATAAGCTCATTTCTTCGTATTCAGCCCAGAGATCTTGCTTGTGTATCCAAACTCAGCTTCATTTCATAAAAAATAGTCTGTCTGGATGCAGTCTGAGGGCGTTTTTACACTTAATTTGTTCCAACCATCCAAATCTAATCCCTAAAAAAAGTAGCGGTTTTAATGCCAGCTTGATCCGAATTAATAAGAAAGCAAATCGATGTCAGAATTCTGAATATCATTAATGAATTTGGCTTCAAATAAGTCAAATCCAACAGACTATCCCTCTATACCGAACAGTAAAGCGTTTCGCTAAAAAAAGTTTGTTCAAACTGTAGACCTACACGCTTTTTTTTTTTTGGTTCCTTCTTAGTAAAAATACTAAGAAACTGAAGATCATAACGAAAATGAGGTTCAGTGAACCTCCATACACTCGTTATCTAACAAATCGCGTTCTCTCGGTCACTCTGCTCCGATTGCCTATGAGCAGAGAAAAAATTCAATCAGACCAGAACTGGACTGCTCTTTTTTAAGATCAAGTAATCAATCAAAATTTAATTAATCAAGAACCAGAACAGTTTTCGCTTCTCGTAGAAATCAGATTCACAGAATGGAGTCACCTAGACCTAAAGGTAACCTGCCTCGTAAACTCTCATTGCAATATCTCACCCGATCCTCACTCTAATTTAGAAACGACATTATTGGATCAGTCCGAAGAAATTATCCAGGAAGAGCCTCAGGAGGAAATTGAAGGCTCGCCTGTGCTGGAACCGAAAAAGCTCAACATAAGCTCTCAATTAGCTTCAACAAGGTACTTCCTCTCACAAGATATCGGCTTAAACGTTTTCTTTTCTCTTTTTTAGTGTATCATCTGCAAACAGCTCAAGGAGTCACAGTTTAAACCGCTCACAGATTGACTCTTCGACTACTATCTACCCGACAATGATCTGGAACACTCTTAGAACTACCGGCAAGAGGAGGGGATCCTTGCCAATGGGCCACCAGGTGCTAGCAGTGACAGAAGAGGAAGTAGCACAGGAAATCGATGTATGAATATAATTTCGCACTATGCTGAGAAAATCATCTTTGGTATTAGGAAACTAAGACCTTGAGGCTGAAGCAAATCAAAAGCCTTCGTGACTATGGCGAGTTCAGCACTGATACTCGAAGAAGCCGTGCTGTCGACAGAGAGTTGAATGAATTGAGAACTAGATCGTTCGACAAGTCGGATCTCCCACTTGAAAAAGTACAAGAGGTTAAAAACGAGGAAGATAGATTCGCCAAACTTTTTCTCGTGGAGCGGAGATGGAGAGGTCTTATGGACTGCGATGAGTTCAACTCGAAAGAAATGAACCGAAAATCGAAAGAAAAATTTGCATTTGATGCTGACCGTCTCAATATCGAGCATAAATCCGTCAGTGATAAGAAGCCTCGCACGTTCTCGCTCAATATCGAGGAGGATCCGATACCAGAAGAAGAGATGAAGGAGGATAGAGGCCGACAAGGCCATCTGTACTCAGTGTATATCCCAAGTCCAAAGATCAATAAGCTGAAGGTCGACGAGATCGATTTCGAGAGAAAAAAGAGCGAGTTTGAGCAATACCAACCTGATATTGACGAAGACGAGGAACTCATTACCACTGATATTATCAAAGAAGACGCTTTGGAAGATGGTCCAATTCAGCAAGCGGAAGAGCTGCTTGAGAAAGGTAAATGAAATTTATAAGGCCTATGTGCTAACTGTATGATTATTAAGCTAAGCAAAAAATGACTGGTGAAAAGGAATTCTTAAAGAAATTTCTGAGGTAATGATAAAATGTGAAACGCGTCTTCAATGTGTTTAATTTTTGTAGGAGCGAGTCAAGCAATGAAATGGATTCCCAGATGAGAACGACATTGGAGAGAGGGCTGTCGTGTTTGGATAACAGAGTTGGCGATATCACGATTGATGAGGAAAATGAGTTGCAGGAAGAGGGGAAACTTTAACAAAAACAAGAAAAGATTATTAACTGATGTAAACAAACGAGAGGTGTTGAGTTAAGTTGTTGGACATTTTTAACTTATTGAATATTGTAAATGAGAGATATAAGTTAGTCTTACTGTTCTAGCAAACATTTGGATGAAATATGTTTATTTTGCCGGCTCTGAAGAGAGAAACTTTCATGTAGATATACATCCAGTAAAAAATGATTATGAATTTTATATATGAAAAGTTTATTCTTATACCTGTACCTCAAAAAATTACTGAAAACAGTTAAACTTCAATCAATTTCTTAAAGAAGGATGATGCTCTTATTCGAGGGCGAATGAAGAAATAAGCTTAGCGTATCTAACAATATTTCTTTGACAATCATTTGGATATTTTTTCCTAATTATTTTGATCATTTTATCGAAAATATATGAGTCATTAAAAAGTCAATATGAAAGAAAAATCAAGGCAGCTACTATCAAAATTCTTGTTTTTCTTGCAGAAGAAGGTCCTCTTTGCCAGCATCACTATCTGTACTCGCTCTACCTAGCGTAGCCATAGCAAGCGCCAAATAAGGCATATCCTCTATCGAGGTTAAAACCGAGGCCTTATGCCAGTTTTCGGTTAATGGAGTGCTCTCAAGGTCCTTAATTTGAAGCTTCTCCACTAAGAAGTTGGTCATTGGCTCAAACACATCGTTCTTCAAATCGAAATCATTATGTGCCATGTCGCGATGAATAACGATCGACGAATCGGCTCGACATTTCTCATGGAGATATTGTGAATCTTCCCAAGGCACAAGTTTGTCTTTCATGCCATGGATAAATAGCACTGAGCACTTTAGGAACTCTATGTGGTCCTCAGTGCAGAAGATTTCTGGCGCAAATGCGCCGAGAAGCTTACCCGCGGTCCTCTCAACCACTTTTTGTATCGAACGGAAAGGAGAAATGAGGACAATCCCCCTCACGTTCTGAAAGATAGTGCCCATTTGTACTGCTACTGAAGTTCCGAGGGACCTGCCGATGAGGAAGATGTTTTCCTCCTTATATCCTAAATTAAATATCGCATTTCGGATGATTTGAGCTGCGTCTTCAAGAATAACTTCCTCAGAGGGTTTTTCCCTTGAATATATGCCATAGCCAGGATATTCGGGGCAAATTACGTCCATCTATGGTGAGAGATGAGGACAGAAAATGAGAATTTATTACCTCAAAGTTAGCATGATATTTTTCAAGGGTCCTGTAGATGTCCGAAAGGAGCTCTGACGTTCCGTGGAAGTAAATAATCAGGTACTTCGATTGTTTTTCAAAGATCGTTTGCGATAAATGGAGATAGGGAACCTTTCGCATGATTTTTCTGTCGCTGCAGCAAAAGCCAGGCAACATTGGGAAAAATTTCTCAGGATCTTCTGCTTTGGACTTATTAATGTAGTAGATCTGGTTTTTCATCCACTCAGGGATTGGAGTTGCCCTTGGAGGCTGGAATACCATTGAGCTGCCCATTTTTAAGTTTTATTCAAAGTAAATAATTCTTTTTTCTTTTTAATAGTACTCTACTTTTATCTGCCAATTGGATTAATTTTATCAATAAAGCTGAGCTCACAAATGCGTTGAAGTCTTGCCTAAAATTAGATTATTCTTAATAGGGATCGCAAAAATAAAATAAAGGCAATCTCTGAGAGGTTCACGGCTGGCAATTTGCTTCAAATATGGTCTAATATCACACAACTCGCTATAAATCGATGTAAATCAAGCAAATCACATTGACTGTAATCGTCTCCATTACTTAATAATCATTGAGAACATTGGATTCTACTAAAGTCTAGTAAATTCTCACTTCACTGATGATTTCCAGCGTGCTCTTGTCTCTAATGATCATATCAATCCTCTCGAGGTTCCATTTCTTGGTTTTCTCATCAAGCGTCCCTTTGACTCTAAACGACGCCTTTTTCTTGCCTCCATAAGCGTCGATCTCGAAATCTGCCTTGTTTTCGATCGCCGCTCCTCGGATCTGGTCCAGGAAGTTAAATTGCCGACCGAGCTCTTTGATCGCGAGGTCGTTGCTCTTGATGACGTTCATCGCGCTCAAATGCAATAAACTATTTCTCACGCTGGTCCTTCGGTATTTCGAATAGAGAATATAACTGATCATACCCAACGCTCCCACTCCAAGCGCCATCCAAAATCTCGAGTTGTTCATCTTTTTATACATTTCTCTTGTGCGGTACTTCCTGATGTCCTCCTGCTCTTCTTCGGTTGCCCCAGAGCTCTTCACACCACGAGGAGTAAGCTTCGACTGTTCCTCCTGAATGTCTTTAAGGGTCGTTTTATTTAGATTCGCCTTGGCATCCACAGTATACACAGGGATATCTTTTCCATCCTCACTCTTCTCGCTCATTGGTCGAGGAATCACTACGATTCGATAGTTCTGATCGATGTCCACGAACAGGTAGTCAATACCCCAGAATTTCGACTTTGGTGGGATTGGAATCTCCTCCAACTTCGCGTCCTTATTATTCAAATGCTTTTCATAAAAAGCATTCGTTTCAGGGTCAAGGATGTAGAAGCTTTCCAGCTTATTTTTCTTAGTGATATTCTCAGCGGTGTTTTCTGTGGGTTTTTCGGTCAGTTCCTTACTGATTCGCTCGTAATCTGCCTTAATAGCGTCTAATGGGAGACAATCGGCAGCAAGGTGCATAAGGAGCTGTCCTTTAGGCCCTTCGATGTAGAACTGACCATTGTAGAGTATATCTGATGCATCAATTTGGTTTTTAGGGTGAGATTGCCATGTTACTGGGTACCCAATCATTTCGATGACTTGATCATTCCCTTCGGCAATTCGGAGCGCTTCATCTACAACAGGGTGTGCTAATTTTTTCTCTTTGTTGTATTTAATAGCTAGGTAAGCCGCTCCTGAGGAAAGGAAGGTGAAGATTGAAAAATTGGTGCCAGATTTGAATATCCAAAATTTCCTTAGTCCTTGGAAAGCCTGCATTGTTTCACCGCAAATAAAACTAATTCTAATTTAATTCCTAACTTTTAAATCCTTTTTCAAAAAGCTCCCAATCAGCATTTCAAGATTTCGGCCGTGGAAATGAATATAGCAACTCATACCAAATAATATGGTAAAATTCTTGCGTTTAAGAAGATTTTCAAATGAATCATTAGGAAATGTTGATACTTTATCATATTCTCTGTGTTTCCTAGATGGTATGCTGCTCATCCCCTTTTAAGACTTCTTAAACAGCCTTTGCTTTGTCTGTTTGAAAGTACTAAAGTATATCAACACATCTAAGGAAGGAATCTTTTACGCTTCTCATGGGTGATCGCCAATTTTTCGAATATTAAATTCGAAATAAATGATTTTCAATTTCTCTTATGAACTCGCTGGAACGTCCTTCTAGCGCTTCCAGAGCACATGCCACTACGGAAAGCTAACCTTATCCCAGGCTTTAGAGTCCAGAACTTCGTTTTGGACCGTCAGCGGAGCTTACTCATCTGCGCTGGAAGAACAGAAACCACATGGCTGCTAATTTCAATGAATTTTAAGACATACAAAATCCTAACAAAAGTCACCAATTCAATTCCAATGACCTCTCTCCTCAGGCATTCAGAAAAATACAAAGCAGTCGTGATTTGTGACAATGACCACTGGTTCGCGACGATTAGTTATGCCCCATTCATGCAATCTAAGGCGATGACATACATCCAATGGAAAATCGCCGATGTTGTCGTTATTGAGGAGCTTTGTAAATTCGTTGTTGCTGGAGAATCAAAGCAGCTTCTTTTTTATGACCTCAAGCAGCCAGATCGCGCTGAAGAAATAAGCATTGCGCCTTTTAAAGATATTACCTCGATGATTTATGTCCCATCATCTCATGGGCTGGCGCTGGGAATGAAGACTGGAATTGGCTTCTATCGAATCGACACCAAACAGGTGCTGTTTGGAATTGAAGGGAATTTCGGTGCAAACTCGTTGAGTTTCTACTGGCCGCAGAAAAGAGTCCTTATCTCGAAGAATCAGAAGAGAAACATCGCAATTTCAAAGCAACAAGGCCATCCTTGCTACGATTCCGAGGTTCTCGCCTGGAGCATTGAGGAGGAAGGAGAAGAGAATAGCGAAAGTAAAGTCGATGGAGTATTGGATAGCGGAAAGCAAGCACCAACTGAATTCACGATAAAGGAGTTTAATAATTTTACCTTGGGACACCCAGGTATAGAACAACTCGAGCTAATTCTGGATAAAGAGCAGATGATGGTGACCACAGAAGAAGGCAGGAGTCTCAGCTTGTTCTCGCTGAGCGATTGGGGACTAATCAAGAGTTTCAAACCGATTATTCTGAAGCAACTCTCGAAAAAGCACATTGCGCTTGTGCATAGAGGCAAATCTCTGCTTATTATCAACTTGAATAAAGATCGTGTACTTCAGGTCTTTAATAGCAAATACTTGTAAGGTACCTCGTTTAATAAATCGAACGCTAAGGCTGAACTGTACACAAATTAACTGGAAATTTTGAATATGTAGATATGTGTAGTCGACAAAAATTTAATTAAGTGATTAAAAAAGTTCATTGTAACCATTTTCTAAGGAACAACACATGGATCTGCTATTCTAACAATGCTCTTGTTTCTATCGAGCGAACTCTAAGGGTGAGTTAATGTAAATGATCCATACCAGAAATGATACTTCTCTGGCAAAAACTTACAAACACGACTAACAAATATAATAGAGAGATTAGTTTCTAGAATAGTTCCTCCAGTAAGGAAACAGTTGTAAGTAAATAATAAACTTAAATTGAAATGTTTAAAATTCAAACAAATTTAATCATTACTGGAAAGATAATAAATTGCAAGCACAATCGAGCCAGATGCAAATTCATTTCCTTTAAAACACTACTTCACCTTCGATCATAGCAAGAGCAACACCGAGATAGAAATCGTTTTTATCCCAACTCGAAATATTACCTCTCTGTAATTTTAAGGCGATTCTCATTAATTTTATGCATTCAACCGTCGCAATACAGCGATTTCTTCAATTTTATTTCTCTTCAGCAAGTAAATTTAAACAAGCTAATTAAAAATAATTTCTTAAGTGCAGCACTTAAAATAGTCCTTTTTACGGCAAATATGAATCTTTCGCAATCTAAGCCACACAAGAAGACTATTGAAGAGTAAAAACATTTTATTTGCTGAGAATTGCCAATAATATGCATAATAAGTTCTCATTTTTCAATTTATTTTCACCTCGTAGACTAAAGGCCAAGCTTTCAGCTTTAACGGCTTAATTTCAAGGAGGAGTCTCATTTGAAGTTAAAATCCTTAAACCTATTTAAAATTTTGAATTTAAAAATATTTTCTTTCAAATTTTTCGTTCGCTTTGGACGATGTCGCTGAATAGACACTATTCGTCCATAATGACTGTCCAGAAGTGTTATCTTAAGATTAAGTTTTAAATATACCTTTAAATTTACTTTTTCCGACGAGTATTTCAAATCGGCATTCATTAAAACTAATAATTACAATTATTTTTTAACTCGAATAGTGCGCCGCTGACAATATTTTCGACTTAATTTCCTCTGCCATTTCAGGATGCTTTAGCCTTGCATGCTGTATTAACGCTCCTTCAGACCTATAACATCGCATGGAATGATGCTAATGCTAGTAGAAGCCATTACCCATATGCTTTCTGGCAAGTAGAGACCGGACACTGGAAATGTTTCTCAATTTCAGAAGCAGTTCTTCTGAAGCGTTTTTTCTTCTCATCAAAGCTGTCTTGAGCCGATTGCTTTGAAGCAACCGTTCCAATTTCCTCTTTCTTTTTCGGAGCGGC
>ENA-UOTZ01001166-UOTZ01001166.1-compost-metagenome-genome-assembly--contig:-NODE-1166-length-19184-cov-4.121474_pt1 | contig 19184 bp, 12 predicted proteins | sample MGYA00238144_ERZ746983 | MGnify/ENA primary metagenome ERZ746983 (study PRJEB28759, sample SAMN06268863) | compost metagenome | isolation source: single cell | place: USA: California, Emeryville, Joint...
TAATTGATACTTGAAAACATATGCATCGAGAACTCAATAGCTCAATAGCAAATTACCGCTACCTTGTCTGAATTGCATATACGAAAAATAATCAATAGAAAAATAAACTCTTTGATCAATATCAACTAATATTACCTTAAAATAATTGCTAAGTTGAAAGAAAGGAGTTCTAAATCGTAGTCTTTGGAGAAATTTTTCCTAATGAAAACTTTATATCTGTATCGCTTGCAATGCTTATCGAGTATCTTTATTCATAACACAATCTTTTTCAAGAATGAAATTACTAAAATTTCGTTGTTTGGGTGGTGAGAGAGAGAGGAAAAAAACCAGAAAAGTTGCACATAGTGACTGCGAAGCAATCAGGTCTGATTTTCAAGAGGATAATACAGGAAATAAATAATGAGCTCATCCAAAATGAGTATTCTTCCAAGAATACTAAATGTACAAAAGGTCGTTGTACTATTATTTTAGCAGTTTCTCTCAGTAAATATTCCTTCGACTTTACAATCTTTTCGTCTGAATACTGTTAAAATATATTAAACCTAACTAAATTCTGAGATACTTTTGAACTGTTGATCTGAAATTAAAATGAATTTTGTACTTGGAGATGCTTTCTGGAAGTAGATCTGTAATATTAATTACTTTTAACTTCCAAATTGGATTGATAGTATGCCCAAAGTAATTGAAATTTAATAGCAAACTGGTTTGTGAAATATAATTATTTTCATTAATTGCTTGAAGAATTAACAAATCCTCAATTTATTCCCAAAGACAGCTAGATCTTGTTCTCACCGCAAGATTATGAGCATGGGAAAAGCTATCAATGCTTCAGAGAGTTCATTCAGAGTCAATTATTCCTCTGAATACAAATTATGGATTTCTTAATTCGAGCTAATAATGAAAATCTAAAATATTGATATAAGAGGTGAAAAGGGTATTAATTTTGTATTTAGGAATTAGCAACACACAAATATTGTTCAACGGTGAATTTTTCGGTAAAGTAAAATGATGAACCTTTTTAAATGAAAAGATAGAGAGCAGATATCAATATTAGTAAGCGCTGAGGAAAATTAAAATCAAATGAAAATAGTTAAAACAACAGCAACAATTTATCAATATGAACCACCTGCAGCCTTGAAGTTACGAACGAATTATTCCATAAGCAATTAAATATTCAACAAAATCACTGATGAATTTCTCCGAAGATATAGAATCTTTATCATTCTTTAATTTTCTCAAAATATATTTCAATTGGATTGAGCTTCCGGACTCTTTTTTTCACAAAAAATGGCCTATGCAACAGACTTCATACGATTTGACTCTCAAATTTGGGATCTAAATTAGTTATTGGGAATTCTCAGGGCATTGTGAAATTATTATTTTTGAATACGATACATAATTATTGAGCATAAAAATAAATCAATGAATAAGGAAGAAACCTTTTTCGAAGTAACAACAATTTCAAGACCATAGTTTTTTATCATAATCTTGTTATGACCTTTAGATTCCAGGAAATAACTTTGGCGGAGTTGACTCGGAGTTCGTTTCTCTGGCCACTCTTAATACGAATTCAACCAATACACGTCCTTACTATTCTCAAATTACCATCACAAAAGATTTATCCCAGAACAAGACTATGGGTGTGAGGACATCAGCGAGCATTTCTCTGGTGAGCTTCGAAAAAACTTCTTTCGAAGGGCACAAAAAAATTTCGAATGAAAGAATGAACAAAGAATTCGTTTCAGCCTTATCATTTTCCTCCACTGTCTATACAAAATCTCAGCTTCCATTACTTGCTGTTGGATGTAGATCTGGACTGCTCCAAGTGTTTTCTAATAATGGGAGTCTTACAAATACATTAAACTTTGACGAATACAGAAACGAAATTTATTATAAACAATCAATATGCCAACTGATAAGAACACCTAAAACGAATGAGATGATAGCCATCTTCAATGACTCTTCTATGATAAAATATGATATCGCTTTAAAAACTGCGAGTGAAACATTCTTCGAAAAATTAAAAGAATTCACGAGCAGTATCACCTTTGGCAAGCAAAGCAATCAACAAATAGGAAGAGTCCGCAGCACAATGGTTCAAGGAGGATACATGAAAAGCGAGAATCCTGAACAATCAGTGATTTTTGCGGTGAATAAAGAACTGAATAATCCGCTGTGCTACTATAAATTTAATACACAAACAATCGCTGATGCTGCAGTGGCTACGAACCCGAGATTTCGGAACAGTTTTTTGGAGTCTTCACAAGGAAAAAGTGACACAGTACTTGCTCTTGTCAATTATAGTGGCTTCCTTATTGTCTTTGATTATGAAACGATGGAACCACAGTTTTCTCTGAAAAGCTTCTTTGGAGGATATAATTCGCTTTCTTTCAGCCCAGATTGTGCATATATTGCACTCGCAGGTCATGATGACTGCATCACTATCCTAAATACCGACAATTTAAATACTGTAAGGTGTATTGGACATAAATCTTTTGTCTCTCGCGCAATTTTCCAGACTATCCCATTTAATGAAAATGACACTTCGGGTGATGCGGTGAGAGAATCTTTCAAAAAATCTAATTACCTCAGGGTGGTGGGAGCTGGAATGGATGGTATGCTTTCCTTCTACGAGATTGAAAAGAGTATATTTGAAGGTTCTGCGAGACCGATAAGCAGAAGACACCTAGACTTAAGGCAGGTCCAAGAAACTCTCGAGTTTAAACCGTTGTATGCAGAAAAATTCAGCGAGGCAATTGGATGGGTTGATATCAGTGATAATTTGTTGGTGACATGTACAATGGATGGAGCAATCTCCACACATCAGATTCGTAGCATCTCTCAGTCTAAGGAACTCATCAACTCCAAAGAAAGAACTAAGGATGACAACGAAGAAGGAGAAGAAAATCGTTCTCACGAAGAGAGGAAAATGCAAAGTTCTAAATTTTCCTCAGGACCCAATTATTTGCGTAATCAAACACCAAAAAGCTTGAGCTCAATGAAGCCAGGAACCGAGGAGAGAGGTAACAATGACACCAATAATACCTCTTCTGTATCTTCAAATAAAATCGAGAGTACTTCCCAACGGGCTTAACAAACCACAAACAATCTAAAGAATCTCATCCTGATCATAACTCATAAAACTCTTCTTCATACTACTTTCATTAAATTTAGGAGTTACGGTGACTGCTAATCGCTATTTCTTCATCATTGAAGTTTCTCATATTAGTTTAAGTCGCATTGCTTTTCGTCAACAGCAAAACAAGCGAACGTCATTAACTACTATAAACAACAGGAACTATGTACATAAAATCTCATTCAACTTTATTTTTTGATGCTTTTCTTCTCAAACGCTTCATCTGATCTACAGTAGCAATCATCTTTCCCATTTTTTTGTGTTTAAAATAGTCACTCCATCGCACGGGGGATATCCGATATAGCAAATCAATGAGAAAATGATTTAAACTTCCAAAGGATTGTCTCTTTCTTCCAAGGTCGTTCAATGCTTGCTCGACCACAACATCTCTAGTCACAGTTTCGAAGCTGGGCTTCATATTTCTCGTCATTTTTGTGGAGACATAGTAAGGAGTCAAAGAAAGGACATCTAATTTATCTGCATATTCTATTGCCAGACTCCTCGCAAAGGAATCGACAAATCCTTTTGTTCCAGCATAAACACTGACAAAAGGCATCTCATTTAGGCATGTATAGGAGCTAACAAATATGAGCCCGGAGAGAGATTTGCGTTCGAGCATCTTCGGCAATATCTTGCGAGTAATGGTCACAGATGGCGTTACATTCACTTTTATCAGGTCAGAAATGAGTTTTTCTCCAGTTTCATGAAATCGATCGAACTGAGTGATTCCAGCACAGCTGACAAAAAGAGAAATATCATAGTTCTTCGAGATCTCATCGAATATGCTATATTGGGTAGTTTCTGTGATTTGAGAAAAATCGTAACATTGTGTTGCTACTTGAATTTCTGGATGATTGGCTAAAATTTCTTTTTGCGACAATTCTAACAGAGATGGATTCCTCCCAACCAGAAGCAGATTAAACTTCTCACCAGCTAGAGTTTGAGCAAAAGTTTTTCCTATGCCATCAGTAGCCCCTGTGATCAAAGCCCAACTGTTACTTCCATACCTTTCAGCAAGAGACCTCTTTCTTTTTATGAAATAGCCCAGACTTCGTAAACTAACTCTTCCCAAAACAAATAAGCCTACCCCTGCGCATAGAGTATAGCTCGCATAGAAACACCTCTGCTTCCATGTTGTCTTCTCTTGTGTGACGCTGCTATCCATTTATTTTCGAAGAAGCAAATTAAATTTTTGCACCTCAAATATCTTTTATTTTAGCTGTTTTTTCTTTAGTGCTTAATTATTAAGAAAAAGGGTTGAGAAAAATGAACAGAAGAGACGCAGTCATCTCAAGTTAGGTGTTAATGGCCTGATACCTGGTGGTTATTTGTGATTCATCCCTCGAAAATTAATGTAGCCTCCAACTCTAACAGTTTTTTTCAACTTTTGGAAAGGAAGAATTGAATATCATCGTTCATATTGCAGTGCTTAAAATCCAAGAGGAGCAAAAAGGTAGCTCTGATCTTCATTGAATAAAGCCATATTTAAGATTGAAAGGAGAATGCTCTTAAGCAAGTTTAAGGATTAGAGAAAAAGGTACAGCGACACACGCTCACACAGAGACTGCTGGTTGCTTATCAAAAAAATTTTCTAAACTGGCGAAAAACAATACTCAAAGGAAGTTCCATTAAAATAATGAATTATTTCGTAATTCTGGAATTATGCTAACATTACACTTTCAAAATCGAGAGTCAGATTTAAAGAGCTTATGAAGGGGTTGTTGAAGTTAAATTTTAGACTTTCATTTGTTTACAAAATTTTTATATTCATCTCTAGGAGATAGCTGAAGTCAATTGTAAGAAGTCCAAACTGGAACTATTTAGTTTTGGAATTTTCGAGAGTCCTATTATTTCTACTTTACTTGCTATCTCCATCTAAAAGCCGAATTGAGAAAGTTAATAATGATTCAGTGTTAGCTGGCTCCATTTTCATTAGGAAAACGCAAAAATATATTGAAGAGCTTTCGTCAAACGTTTCTTCTCTTGACACGTTGAAAAAATTCTTTGGTTTCAACCAAAATAATTAAAATTCGATTAATTTGCTACTGTCATGTTTGGAAAACTCAAAGGTGGATATGAAGAAATATGGAAAGGGATTATCCGCCCTCCAAGAGACCAGTATAAGATCGCTGATCTCGGTAGCGCGTTTTGTCTATGTTCATTCCCAATATAATATTTCGCATGGTATATAGGCCCTAAAGAGTTCCGTCTCAAAGGAAAGATATACAAGAGAACCGATTTTAAAATAAAGAACAAGAGAGGCTTAAATCTTGAATGCAGTCATTTCGAACCTGTTGTGAGGGTGGCAGAGCAGCTTCCCTGTGTAATTTACCTCCATGGTAACTGCTCCTCTCGTATTGAGGCTTTGCCAGCCGTTGAAGTCCTTCTTCCTTCGAACATTACTCTTTTTTGTTTTGATTTTGCGGGCTGTGGATTATCAGAGGGTGAATATATTTCACTCGGATGGTACGAGAAAGATGATGTTGAAGAAGTTGTTGATTTTCTACGAGCCAGTGGGAAAGTTTCTACCATAGGTCTCTGGGGTCGAAGTATGGGAGCTGTTACCTCTCTTATGCACGCAGATAGAGATCCCTCAATTGCAGGAATAGTCCTTGATTCACCTTTCTCAGATTTAAGAGTTCTTGCTGAAGAGTTAGCAAAAACTCATGCCAACCTTCCTAAATTTGTTGTCAGTGGCACTCTGAGTTTCGTAAGGAAAACAATACAAAGCAAAGCCAAGTTTGATATCAACAACCTCGTACCCATGAACCACGTCAAATCAGCTTTTATCCCTGCTTTTTTTGTAACTGGAAAAGAGGACACTTTCATTCTACCACATCATACACAAGATCTGTACAAAAATTATTCAGGGGACAAAAATCTTGTGATTGTTGAAGGTGACCATAATAGTCCACGTCCACAATTCCTGTTGGACTCAATCGCAATCTTCTTCTACAACACATTACTTTGTAGCCTCTTGCCCAGTGAGCCTGAATCAAAAGGAAAACTTAAGAATGAATCCAAGGCGGACAAAGAGGCCCCTTCATTGTCCGAAACCTACCTTAAGCACAATAAAAAATTACAAGAGAATCTGAACATTGGCAATGAAAAGGAAATTTCTGAAATGTTTGGAGATTTTGGTGATGCGGATCTGCTTCGGGCCCTTGAAGAGTCTATGAAAGATGTGACAGGAGGTCAAGATGTTGAAAACGGAAAAGAAGAAGCCAAAGCGGAGAGTATACTTTTTTGCTAGGGTTTTTGTTGTTAATGAATTGTTGTTTAGGCATCAAAGTGAAGAAGCAAACTGAAAGTGTGCCTCTTCCTGATAGTGATGATGACGATATAATATTGCCAGATGATAAAACGAACCCATATACGCAGCCCACGCAGGAAGAGTCGAAATCACAGAAATGAGTTGAGAGATGGTATATGTTACTTTATATAGACTAATTTGTGTAAACCCAAATTTTTTTGTATTTTTGTATTTTGTGATCATTGATTAATATTTGCTCTGATGTCTCCATTCACCAACAAAATATCATTTCAAAGCCGAGAGAGCTTGCTTTTTGAAATCAATTTATTGTTGGGCGACTTCTTCGATATATGAACTCAATAATACAAACCAGAGTGATTTCAATCGAAGATTCCAAAGATAAAACAAAAAAAAGGACAGACACACAGACAGGCAAATTATCTCTCATGTGATAAAGATGAAATTAGATTGTGTATCTGCTGCTGATAAGTCTCTGTACTTACTGTTGAATTAACTGAGCCATATATTTCAATTCAGCGGCTCTTATCATTGTAAAACTTCTAAGAGGAGAATATCCAGAGAAGAAAAAAGTCGTTAGAGCCTCAGCAACCTAAAGAAGTTCCCATGGTAATTGATTGAGCACATATTTTCTCCTTTTTTTTTTTTGGTCACTCATGTGGTATATTGGCAATCAACGATCAATCGTTTCTCAACCTTAACGGCGATATGCGTCAAAGTCATTATCAGCATATCCAAAATTTGCTAGTGTCTGCAGATTTCCCAAAATGGCTACAAAAATCTTTCCCAGGATATGTTTATTGCGAGAGAAAGAGAGAGAAGAGAGGAAAGGATAAGATAAGATATATATAACCTTAGTTACATAGTCAGTTTACTTGCCAAGAAAATAGAAAGCGGCCTTATTTATTTCGAGTAAAGCCGAATTTATTTATTTTTGGAAAATATCACAGTCGGACGGTTTGCAATCTTTCAGGTATTGGTTTATGAAAAGCTTAAATATGTTTTGCATAAATGAGATTCCTGCAATAAACTTAACACATGAAATAACATTGCACATTTGGGCCGAGAAATTCATCTTTTGTCTTCTTGAGACACCAATCTCAATAAACTTCCATGTCATTGAGAAAATCGAAGCTTTTAGTTTGAATGATTTTGTTGAGAATTTTGAGAGGGTTTCGCAAGTTTTTCGAAAATTTGTCAACATTGACGGAATCAAATTTTCTCTCAACATCCTTTGTAATCTCTTGGAATAATTTGCTGATATAAATAGCCTGATTCTCATTCGTAGCATGATTCTTAATGAATGACAACTTTGCCTCTTCAAGAAGTTTGCCATTTGTCACTGTGAGACAGAATAAAATTTGAGTAAAGACGAGATGACTTTTATTCTGTTTCTCGTTGAGGAGGGCTGAACTGAAAGCAAAGTCAAAGAATTCCTTTAGCAAACCTTCCGAAGAACTCAAGAAATCCTTTATGTTCTCTTTAATTTCATCAGAATCTTGGAAATTGACCTCCGAGAACACAAAAGAAAAAATACTATAATTGATAGTGCCAATTTTCGAGAATATAATTGCTTCGGAATATCCACCGCTCTCACGTAGGGGCAACTTGTTCTCACACAGCCTGCGGAATACGTCGAAAGTTAATTCAAAGACTTTGAGAATCAGTTGGTGGCAATATCTGAATACAATTTCGATGGTGTTGTCAGCAATAATCGTAAGATTGTCCATAAATAATTCGAGGTACTTCGGATAGTATTGCATGCACTTGCTGTAGGCATGAAGTACTTGACTGTTGTTCTTCAAGAAATTGATGAAACTTAAATCTCCGAAAAATTGGAACACCGAAAAATTAATGATCTTCCCTTGGAAAAAGCTATTAAAGATCTTCATTAGTTTTCCAATGATCTTGATTTGGATGTCAAACTTTTCTGAATTGGAATCAATGTCGACAATTTGCAACAGGAACTCTGTATTAGATGCTAATATTCTGGAATAGTCGCGAAACATCTGATAAGGGATCGATGAATTGTGATCAGTTGAAATTCTTTGGGCTCTGTTCTGGATGAAGGAGTGAAAGACATCAAAAACGGAAAGCAAGAGCTCATGATTGCTGGAGAACTGTGGCAGATACTCCACAATGAGCTTAATCACAGTGTCGTAACATGCTTTGAAAAAATATCTGTATATTTTATTTGTATCAATGTAGTTGGAAAGCCCCGTTATGTCTCGAAAGAATTTTATCAAATTTTCTGCGCCTAGGATTGGAGCATCCAGTATGTTCGTCTTATATATATTCAAGCATATTTTTTGTGTAGACACCAGATAGTTATCATAGTAGTCGTCCAGATACATAATAGCCACAATTTCGAACACCTTGGTTCTGTACTTTGTATATTTGCTGCTCTTTAATGATGTTCGATCCAAATTCTGGAAGACATTCGAGACAACATTAACAATCGGCAGTGTTTCAAACTTCTCTCGAGGAATATAGTTCTTGAGTTTGAGTAGAATTGTGCGAAGGAGGAAGATGGAAAAATTTAATATTGTTTCATCATTGATAGTTAGATTCTTGATGACTTTCATCAGGAGTAACTCGATGATTTTTGAGAAGTCATCTGAACCCAGCACAGGAACACTTATTTGGTATATCTTTGCTCGGCATTGTATGGCCTGGTGTTCATTAAGAGTGTCTCGACTATTCAAAGTCAGTTTGAAGTATTCAGAAATAAAGCAGAGGATAGTCAAATCGAGTGTTTTATTCAGTGACACTTCTTCAGTTGAGAGATTCGAAATAAATTGGATCAAATTAAGAACTTTCGCTAAGATAATACCCTGAATTGTGGTCTCTTCCTCGGATTGAGTTTCTGTGCTTACTGATTTGTCGTTATTTGCAAACGTTAAGATCCCGTACTGAACAATGCAGAGTAGCATACAGAGCTTGTAGATGATATCATCGAATCCGTTTATTGCAGCATTTTTCATGATTTGTTCAAAGAGGATAGAGCATTTGGTCAACTCCTGATCGACGAGTTGGAGATTCTCTCTCTGGTTGATTGGGAACATATCTCCAAAGAACTCGAAGAAAAGCTTGATATTCTTAGTAAATCGTTTATAGTTATTGTAGCTTAAGTCCTTAAAAAACCCACAGGCAAATTCCAGCAGCTTGCAAATCATCTTCTGGATAATCATGCCCGTATATTTACTCACATCCTCAGTATAGAAAGCTAATTTAACCTCAGTTTGAAACTGTCTTCTCACCTTCTTCCAGAACTCCATGAGTCTAGGGAGGACTGTTTCGTTAATGGAGATTGGAATATCCAGCAACTTTAGCGTCCATTCGAAGAAGAGGTCTATCCATTTACTAAAAGTCTCCATCTTTCTGAATTTTTTGACGTTGTTGTTCACAATTTTGAGGTTAATTTCAATAACGTCAAGTATATAATCTTTCTGAAGGTTTTGGGTGACCAGCTGAGTAATTTCAAAAGCGGTCTTGAAACAATTCTGAAGAAACGGCTTACTGTGGGTTTTTTCAGGAAACAGCGTGAGCTTCGCTGAAGCAATTCGATTCAAACATCTTAAACATTTTAAGCAAATACTCGGATTTTTGGTAAAGCAGTTAATAACAATTTTCCTCAGATTTTCTTGAGTTGAGTATTTACCAATGTATTGAGTCCATTTTTCTGGAAAATTGACTATCACCTGCTCATAAGTATCTGCTTCATTATCGAACTCAAAATAACTTATGTTGAAGTTAAAATGCAAGCAGAGAAACATATTCTGGAGAGCTTTGTCCATGATCTCGAAAAGTAGCTTATTGTCGATATTTCCAAGCGCATTTTCTTGTGACAACAGAAGTATCCGATCTATGAGTTCTTCCGATTGACCATAAATGTAAAATAGGCCAGAGTCTTGAAAACTTGTCATTCTTTTTCGGAAATAAAGATAGCTCGTTTTATTTTCATAGCTGGCGATTGAATTGATAATATATTCATAGACTTTCATCCGAAAAAGCTCGGCCTCTGGATTTTTGAGGATATTTCCATTGAGTTGGAGTTTCTGAATCAATATTAATGGTTCGTCAAGCAAATTCCAAAGTTTATCCGTAAGTGTAGCAAGTAGATGTGCGGTACTGTTTAAGGTGAGACTCTTCGAGAGAAATACAGGCTTTTGGTTGGTAAAATTCAGAATAAGTTCAACAACTTTGAGTAATAGCTCCCTTTGATTTGTATGGGTAGGAGAATTCTTTTTATCTTCTTCATCTTCTGTCCTTATTGCAGCGAAAGTCTTTGCCAAATATTCAAAAGTGGCAAACACTGTAAAGAGATCGTTCGTTTCTGAGAGAATCATCTCAATTTTAGGTAGATTTTGCAGATTGGATATGAATCCGAACAAAAGTGTCTCTGCTTGATTCCTCTCTGCCGTATTTTCTGATGTGCAAAGAATATTACACATCCTCTGGTATTCTACTAGCTGATCGTCATTATTCATCATTAACTGTCCTTCGTACCACTTTTCGAATGTTATGATATTTTAAAAAATTTTGCTTTTGTCAAAATATAAGAGAATTCCTAACAAGGCTACATTATAAATATCCAAGTTGATGAAAACCGTTTTTGTTATCCCTCTAAAACTAAATTCAGGATCTTTTTTGTCTCAGGAATTTACTTCGTGGATTCTAAAAGACTAATTTTCTTTAGAACTTTAACAACTTTTTTTCTACTTCTTTTGAGTGTTTTGAGAATAAGAATGAATACTTTGTCGTACTCCGAAATTCGACGAATGTCTAAATATCGTCATCTTTGAAAAAACCCACATCACGATAATATTATTCAGAAAGCAATACCTTTCATTTCTGAAGAGAGGAAAATCACAGGTTGGTAGATGTGATATTAATGCAAATATATAAATAACCTCTGAAAATTGAATTTCTAATCCAAAAAGAAATTGTAAACGTTATTAGACCGCTCTTGCGAGTCATTACCTCGTCTCGACACAATGATGAACTAAACTCATCTCAAGAATCATCAGATAACCAAAGTACAAAAAAAAAAGAATCTTGAGATCATATTTCAAATCATTACTCTGTTTTGTTTTGTTTTGTTTTTTTACAACAAATCGAGAATGATGAAGGATTAGGTCCTTATCATTGGTCCTTGTGTGGATCTTAGAATTTAATTGTTTCTTTAGTGTAGGTGTAAGAGAGTTACTATTACATAATACTTATTCCTCATCAAGAAATCTAATTTTTCAGAGCAATTAAACTGCTAGAATCAAAGCGAGCATTGGAGGTGCAGACAGGGCCTTAATGAGCACTCCAATCAACCCTTTCACCAGATGCAATTTCATGGATATTACGAGCACATCTGAAACTTGAGCTAGAGCAGACTACAGACAAGATTTGCGAATGTGAGCATTCCTCGATGTATGCGGGTATACCAGAAGACTCCAGCTTGAAAATTTATTACACTTTCATTTTCTGGAGTACTAGGTAGCGGTAATTTGCTATTGAGCTATTGAGTTCTCGATGCATATGTTTTCAAGTATCAATTAATTCAAAGAACTACATAATCTCTTGAATTATAAAAATTATTCTTAGAGCTCAATTCGGGTGATCTTTCTAATATGTCGATTGATCAGAGATTGATTGTTCTAATCAACACCGCGATAAACCAACAAATTGAGAGTTTGGCCAAGTACTCCAGTTTGAAAGAAGCTATTAAAGGTGTAGAAGCTCTTCCAGATCCAGTGATAAAGTACGTAAACGAGGCGCTTTCTAGTTATGATCAAAATACCTTAACAAAAATGTTCCATGTTCTCGATTATCTCACGAGTGTCAGCCCTGAAAAACTTCAAACCTTATTAAAAGATGAAGAATTTCTCGAGAAGCTGTCTTTTTTGGTTTGGGAACCTACGTTTCAAATAAAAATCCTTTCTTTGATCACATACTGGACTTACATCTATCAGAAACTTCAAATTAGTTGCCAAAATCTCGAAAATCTTTCTGAAACTATCAACATGTCTGGAATCGCTTTTCCAATCAAACCAGTACTTCTTTATTGCGACACCAGTAAACTTAGCAAAAACAAAAGTGAAAGCAAGTTTTCTAAACCAAAACTTTTCGAGGAAGTGGACAATGAGATTGAATACTATGATGCAGATTCCTTCGAAGCTTTAGAAGGAACAAAAAAAGCGAAAACTGAAGTGGCTAGCCATGCTGGAGACAACTCTATCAAGGACACAATCTTTGCTAATTCGGACTCTCAAAAAAAGTTGGCAGGGGCTCCAGAACGAAATGGCAAGCAGATAAGACAACAGCAACAACCAGAGTTTGATGAAATCCAAATTAATAAGGCAAATCCAGGTGATGCCTTAATGACAATCGACGAAATTCTGACGCATAAGACATTGGAATGTCCTCAACTTGCTACTTGCCCGTACAAACCTGTTCTCAATGAGAGAAACCAGTATAGGAACGAATCGTTGTTGTGTCCCTACTACCATAGCGGCTCAGATCGAAGAAGGCCATTATCTAACAAAAAAGGCCTTGATGAACTAGATTACAGTCCTAAGCCATGTCGCTTTAGTACCTGCAACAAAGACATTTGTGAGCTATCTCATGGTTTTTTTGAAAAAATGTTCCATCCTTTAAATTACAAAAAAGAAAGATGTGATAAAACGCAAAAACCAACATGTATGGCTGGGAAATATTGTCCATATTATCACACAGCAACGGAAAAAACGAGATGGGAAACTATACTTGGTCAATTTAGACAAGTGAAGGATGACATTGCTGACCTACAAGAGGTTCCTGAAGAAATCGAGATGGTTGACATCACAGGCAATAACGATCAAATGCAGAATGAAAACATTTCGCACTATCCTTCACGCTTTCAGAGAAGGATTCAACCAAGAATTTTAGAGCCTATAGCGCCTGAAAAACGTGAATATATCACAGTAAAATCCCAGTTTACAGACCGCAGGAAATTCATTAACTTGTCCGAACTAACTAGTTATGGTCTTCATCGAGTAATCGCTCCTTCATCAAAAGATTCACAAAAATCGCAAGGTGAGATAAAGGGGTTACTTCAGTTTAAAAGCCTAGAAGAATATTGTGGGATATATAACACAACAGATAAATTTGCATCTATATCATAAGAGACGGTTCACTTAGGAAACTGAATATTTATGATGATAAAGCCTTAGATTTTGCTGTGGTAACATCGCTCTGAAACATACTTGCTCTGCCAATTGTTTCTCTTTCCTTTTTTCTCAATAGGCTATCGAAAACCTACTATACAGGTATCGCTAAGTGATTATAAAAATGACTTCTTTTATCTTCCGTTATTTTTAAAAGGTGAGATCCAAAGGAATTATTTAACGAAATTATCGTTAATTTCTGCCAGTTGAAGTTGTTGGGTTAGATATTCGAGGAAGAATTGGATTTCATTTGCTAGCAACTAAGTGGAAACATTTTAAGGAATATATCCACATTATCTAGATTCTCATTAATTAACTCAATCGATTCTGCCAGTCAAGAAAATTAATACCAATAACAAACTTATATCAAATTATCCACTCTGTTTGAATGCCAGGTAGTTTTTATGAGCCTCCTGCAGATTAAATTTTCCTGATTGATAAAGATTCATGATATATTAGAAGTTATGCCTTCAACTGTTCCTGATACAGCAATTTTTTTAGTTTACTATAGGAACCTAATTTTTGGATCTATAGATCATAGGAAGAAGATGAATTTGAAAATATATGTATTAGTTATGGTTATTGAAATTTGTGAGACGAACAAACTTGTGACCCTGAGCGTATTAAAGAACATTTATCATTATGATAACTCAGATGTCAGAAGTGTCTGCAACAATTCGACTATATGATCATAGCAAGGATTGATGATAGAAAGACGCTAGTGAAATTATTCCGTTTCTCATAACCTCGTTATTAAAGTATATCAGGTTCAAAATCTCTCGAGAATGGTTTCAGAAAAACAACCGAGTAGGCTAGGAGTAAAAAGAGTTAATATTGGAGTATGAATGAATAGGCAGGCACTCACAAAATCTTTTTTTCTGAAAATTTAATGAAGAATTACAAATCCAATCCTTTCTTAACCCATTTCAGCTGTAATTAACTATTATTGTTCAAAGGAGTAAAACTATTTTGCTTTTTTTCTAATCCTTGTCGAAAATGGTCTTTAAAATCAAGAATTCCTCTCTTTTCTGGATGAGTTATGTGCGACACTTCTCCTCCTGTGTTTCCTGTAAAATTTGAACTGCTTTCTCCAGCTTCTGCATTATAAGTTGGATAGGTTGGCTGCTTTCTTGGAATAGAATCCATCATCATTCCACCAGAAATGGGAGGTTCTGCACGAAATTTCTCAGTATTTGAAACACGATATTCACCTTCCGCTTCAGTTGTAGTTCCAGAATTTGTCGGATTCTTTAAATAGGGAGATTTTACAGGTTTCCATTTACTCGTTGTATCAATGGGGTTTTCATATTGGTTTAGAGATTGGAATAATGTTTCCAATTTGTTAGTATTGATAAAAAAATTAGCTGACACCTTCTCCAACTTCTGATCAAACTCGGCCATCAATTCCTACAAAGAATATTAAATTACAGCAACAGCGATCTTGAGTCTTGAAAAAAAAAGAAGAGTAGAAATTGATATTCTAAATGAGGAAAAAAGTTGAGTGAAAAATATTACCTTATGTTTTTTAAAGAATTCGCCTTCTTCTCTCTTGTGTATGCTATCTGAATTATTTTTCTTCCTCGATACAACGTCTTTGTCATCGTTATTTCCATTGAGAGCATGTTGGACTCCCGTCTCAAAGGCTGACTTTCTTTCTTGATAATCGTTTGCTTTCATTGCTTCAGGATTCTCACTGTTTGGGAAGGCTGAAATAGTTGCAGGTAGCCTGGTATCTTCTATTTTAGCTGAAAATTCGTTGGCAGTATGCGATATAGGATGATCATGGTGACCTAATTTTTTAAGTTCTCCTGGTTTATAATCTACGCTCCGGGTTGGAGGAATTTGTTTTCCCTTTGGAGAGATAAAATCCATTTCTTTGGAAGAAGTGGTGGGCGCCTTTAAGGTGGCAGAGTTATCACTATGTCTAGGCATTCCTTCATTGAAATTGGCAGATTGCTGGTGGCTCGGATAAGTAGCTTTTCGAGTTTTTGCCTCTGGAGACTTCTCATAATCTCTTTGATCAGGCGATTCTGTGGACTGCCTCTTTTTAGGGCTGTTGGGAGTTGATGGATTTGTTCGCGTTTTCCCGCCCATTTCGCGAGAATTATCGGGTTTTCCAAGATAATTTGGCTCCTCTCTAACCATCTCCTTCTGTTCAAGCCTGATTGCTTCAGCAAAATTGCTAGCAGTTTTTATTTCGATCTTGGGTTTATGGTGATAATGGTAATTCGCAGAGTCTTCTGCATGTTGGGGCTGGCTTGTATAGAGGGTGAAATAATTGAGATATCCCTTGTAATTTTGGGAAATAATCTTTAATGAGTAGCATTGCTGAGTGCCGTCAGGCTTAAATCTGAATACCTTCTCCTTGATGTCACGATTGTCAACAGAGTATATTGAAATGCTGACTTGCAAAATTGTAGCTACGAGATCAATAAGTAAGTCATTGATTTCTCCAGAATTTTTGACATCCTCAATGAGTTTGCGAGTTTCCAATTCACTAACTTTGGAACAGTTGTCTTTAAGAAAATCTGGGTTATGTAAGCAGAAAATGATCATCTCTTTGATCAAAGACACCATGCTTTGGTCAAAAGCAGGATCATGGTTTATCATCTCATAAAGTGTTGCCGCAGCTTGCTTTTCGCTGATTAGGCTCAGTCTATATAACTCTCTGATGTACCCACAAAATGTATTTCTCAGTGTTTCTGAAGGGTTTACAGAATTAGGACCTTTTAGTGCGAGCTTGCCTTGGTATACCAAGTTAAAGATGTTTTTGAGGATGGTTTTGCTATTGGGAATATGACCTAATATGAGATTTTCCACGTAAAGAAATGACATAACTCTGTAGAAAGCACTTTTGGAGGGAACTACAAGTCTTGAGCCTTGATAATCTTTTGCTAGATTGTGCTTCTGTAGTATTTCGAGGTTGATGTAGTCTAATTTTTGGAGAAGCAAGTTAATTGTGGGAACGAACTCGGTTATATTGTTTGAGTGGATATTCTTTTCCTTGAGCTGGAATACCTTGAAGGTAGGTTCTTCGATCATAAGAGGATCTGCCACAGAATTCGAATACAAGAGGGTGTTGATGCTTGGACTTGGGTCAGCTTTGGAGTTTTTGTTTGTCATTATCGGACTTCTCTCATTTCCAGAAGACAACGGCGAAAATTTTTGGTTTTCATTGCTCAATAGCGATGGATGGGTCCTTGGAATTCCTGAGAGTGCGTCAATGTTCTGATAGAGATTCGCTTTAAATTTTGAGTAATTTTGCCACATCGCATTATCATCAACGTAGCCATTCAGCAAGATCGCTTCATAAAAGCTGGAGCTTAGCTCGATTAAAGAGATCTGCTTTGGTCGATAATTTGCTAATTCGTTCATCGATGGTCAAATAAGGTTTACCGAAAAGTGAGCAACTCTTCTTAACAAGAACTGGTTATTGATAAATTTCAAAAAGAGATTAACTATACTTGAAACTTTTAAATATAATGAGCAGTAACATAAAGATCAAATTTCAGGGCTGCTAAGAGTAATTCGTAGCTTCTAGTAGGAAGTGATCAAGCACAGGACTCACGATACAAATGGAGCTAGTCTTTGTTTTGTGGTAACTAACTTATAAAATTAACATTTTATTTGATAATCTTCTTCAAAGTATTTTGATATCCGAAGAAGCGAGATCAAAAATTTCAGTGCGATTGACGAGGATTAACTGATTTCGAATGCAGCTGCTCTGAAAAATTCGCCTTCTGTGATCACCAGCACTGAATTAAATTTAACAACCAATTAAAGAGATTTATTTTAGTTTCATCTCTGCTTGGTGTAATGTCATACTTTTCAACAGCAATCCAATTTTAGGTTATATGCATGAGAAAATTCTTCTTCGCTCTCATTATAGGAGGTAAACCTAAAAATTTTTTCTGATATGAGATCTTACATCAGCTTTATTCTTCCTCAGCTAGAATCCTCTGTAAATAGTTGAGCTGGACGCTAAAGAATTTCACAGATAACGTCACCCTTTATTCTCCTCAAAAAAATTTAGCACATTAATTTTCTGAATGCCGATGAGGACCGCTGGTCTTCTGCCTAAATGTTTGAAATCTTTTGAGCGCTCTGACTTTCGAAATCTCTCTGATTCGAATCGGTCTATTTGAACTTTCAGTTATTAAAGATTCTATTGGGAAATATCAAGTTACACATTTTCTCAATTTCAAGCCAAATGCAGTAAATGCTCAGATGTGACATATTCATGTCAGCCAAGCCCCATACAACTGTATTTTTCTCAAGATTTTTTATCAGGGAAGTTTTCTCTCTTTTTTTCGTTGCTCCAACTTCACTCTCATGTCCTTTGCTACCCCGCGATATTTAAACTCGACCTTCATCTGCAGCTAAAAAGATGCTAGATTAAGATGCAAAAAGGAAGTGGTCCTGAGAACACCAATATTGAAGATGAGAACAGAAATATGTGTAGCGGCGTTACTGGGATTCTGATATCACTATTTTCGGAGATTTTGGTATCGGTGTTTCTGAATGAGCTGATTAATAAGCTTATTGTTCATCGTGTTAATTATTATTTCAGTTGATGAAGATTCCATTAATTGTCGATTATATTTACTCTGGACAATACTCAGCTTGGAAATCTTGTGCCCATTGGCAACTCAGCGCATGAATGTTTTCTCTTCTTCGAGGACAAGAAGTACAAATTGGATCGTGGTAGAGATGAGCCTTGTGATATCCTTCTTGCTTTGCTTTCAACGCCCACTTACAATCTGATTTATGCGCATGAGCACAACAGCACGAATAAGAGGAAGGATCAGCTGATGAAATCAAGGAGAGGTTGAAAGCTTCTCTAACTGTCATTCCATCAAATATATAATTATAGAACCCCTGAGCGAATTTTCGCGCAAAAACATCAGCTATCTGCAACTGAGACTGTACTCCAATGACACAAGGAACCCCAGCTTCTGAAAACACAGTTGCAACGGGTTCCGAATGACATGCGTTAACGAATACTAGTTGCACCTTTGTTTCGAATTTATCTAAAATATCTTTGAGGTCATCCGCATAAAGTCTGTCAAGCTCTCCGTTTGCCTTTTCGAAGCACAAATAAAATTTTTTTCGAACATTGTCATACTCTCCGTGGCACAAAATATGTAAAATTGCTGGGTTCTTTGTTAAAACATTGACGAGATTGGTCCTGGTAGCAATTTCAATCATGATATTGATCTGTACTCCTTTTCCTTGAAGTGTTTCATAGATCTCTCTGCATTCTTCCTCGTAATCAACAGCATCAGGTAGCGAAATAACAGCTCTTGAATCTAAAATTTGGACCAGAGGCTCTGCGTACATGATAGCTAGATCAAGTTTTTTGACATTTTGGAGTATTGGGTGTGTCGAATCAGAAGTTGCACCCCCTCACACCGCTAGATTCGGAGTTTATGGTTATTGACCTTGCACGACTTATTTTATCCAACTTATTCGTCGTATAATCTAGATGTAGTGGTTCTGAGGGGGAAAAAATTCCAGTCTGACCTTCAGGACTGAGGAATTGATTGAGGGAATTTTCAGGAACCTTTTCGGACGAAGG
>ENA-UOTZ01001172-UOTZ01001172.1-compost-metagenome-genome-assembly--contig:-NODE-1172-length-19118-cov-7.431647_pt1 | contig 19118 bp, 9 predicted proteins | sample MGYA00238144_ERZ746983 | MGnify/ENA primary metagenome ERZ746983 (study PRJEB28759, sample SAMN06268863) | compost metagenome | isolation source: single cell | place: USA: California, Emeryville, Joint...
GCCACAGCAAGTCACTACTTCCCAAAGCGCTGGAAGAAGCTGCCAGTGCTGGAATCAACAAGAAATACTTCTGTAAAGCGAATAAAATCGCTGAGATTCTCTGAAGTTTAGCAGAGCCTGTTCGATTTTTCACCAGCAGATTCTTTATTCCAAAGGCATGGAGAGCAGCAATGAACGTGTAGATCACTGTGAAAGTGATCAATAAGAACTTTGCCACGTTCAACGTAGTCCCAAACGCGCCGAAGAAGTTCGTAAGAGAAATTAAGTAGGTGATTGGAGCATCTAGTGAAGATACTTGAGCATTTCCAGCGAACCAGCTCGCAACTTGAAGCTCATAAATGCAGAGCATTGTGACCACAGCTCCTTCAGATTTGAGAAAGCCATTGTCAACGGCATGGAATCTAAAAAGAGCTTTGTTGAAGTTGTTTATCATTGATAGTTTTTGTTTAGAATTGTATTAATTAAAGTATTGATGATTTATTATATATTTGTTTAATATCTGTAAATTATTCAGTTATAAACAATTGGAGGACCAACCAGAATGCAAGCTTAGAGTCCCTGCGTTCCAGCTCACAGATATTCAATCGGTATCTCCTCTTCAAGGCCAAATCTCTTCAATGAAGTCCTCTCAATCCATAACAAACGAATTTATTTGCAGCAGCTCGAGTTCGGACATTTTTATTGAATAAGGGCAGTGAACCTTCAATTAAATTTAAATTTCCGCAAATACCCTCGAGCTGCTTATTCGTTAATTTTTATTATGAATGTAATGGTTGCTTATCATTCTATTTGCTTATGGCTCTCTCTAAACCCATCCTCGTATTAATTGATGAGCAACATGTTCATCATTTTATTTCATCATTAAACCAAGCGAAGAGAATTTGCTAAAGGATTTGAACTTTCGATGGATGTTCTTCATTTCAATTTGTAAAATCAAGCAGACTTTGTATTTTGTAACCAATAAGTGGGTTACAATGCAATAGAGTATCCAATTAGGCCTTGACCAAATTAAGTAATTTAGGGCTTTTGCCTTTATCTAAATAATTATTACGAATAAAATAATTTGTAATTACTATCGTTTCAGATTGAAATGAAAAATGAAAATGGATACTCCTTGAATTGATAAATTATGTGAGCAGTGAATGAAGATATTGCGGCTGTCGTATTCCTCGACTGGCTGGAACATCCATTCTTCTCCTCCTCCCTTGATATCTTCTAGCAGAGAGTTTTAAATTTCCATATATAGGAGTTTTCATCGTCGTTGATGATTCTCGATAACTAATAGCTCATTTGCTGTTAATTAGACGATTAGCTCGTATGAATGCCTGAGAGCAGAGACGCACACTAAGAAACATGAATTTCATGACTGTATATATGATGATGATATGCTAAGAACAGGCATTGAGACAGGAAGGAGACCGTGGGTCTTGTGTGTGTTGGAAATTCCTCTGATGTTGATCAAAATAATGCTTTAGTTGATAGACACTCTTTATTTTTCTTTTCTTTTTCCGCACATGTCTTTGGGTGAGGAAGAGTCCTGAAAGTCCAGTTAAGGCTTTCAAGCCATTGTTTAGCGATGATGCAATTACAGAGAGTTCCTTTTCGAAAGAAAAAACCGATGAAACTACAGTCTTCCCAACAAACATTTTATCATTTTTTAGGCGACAAGCCTGGTCAATCTCACTATTTCCCACAAAAAATGAGAACTCTCTTGTGTTTCAGCACTGTTAACGTTTGTTAGCTGTCATATTTCACATATATTGGCAAAGGCTGCAAACAATTCTCTAGAAAAGAGGCATTTGGTGTTTTTTTGGGCTCGATTGATAACCAGAACAGAAGCAGAAGATTTGTCATGTATGTTTAAGATTCCAAGAACCGGCTGTGAAATCGCTGAGTTCTTTGGATTTTTTTAGAAAATGTTGTTCCACCAACTTGCTTCTGTAGGATATTGAGCAATTCGGCTCTAAAAATGCATTCTCGCATGTGGAAAGAATTATATAGTAGTCGCGAGGATTGGCTTGCTTTGAATGCTCATGTCAAAGAGCGCATTTCATCATCAAATTGAGCAGGACAATATAGCATTTATAGTTTTTTTGCTTTGTAATCAAAAGACTTGAAAAATCAATCTCACAAGCGACAAGTACCCAACTTAAAATTTTATCAGGATTTGGAGGTTTCAAATGAAATAAGCATCTATGATGAGACAAAAAATAGCGATTTTAGACTCTCTCAATATCCACACTCAAAAAGGGCCGATTGGCAAGTAAATTTGGACTAATATTTAATGCTTTATGGTCTGGAAGAGACCAGAGCCGAATACATTCACATGCATTAGATGCGTTTGTTGTGTGGAAAGTTCGTGTTACCCCCACTTTGGAACATATTTTTCAATGACTGCTCACCCAAGGGTTGGAGTTAGTGACTGCATGTAAAAGTCGAGCGATTTAATTTTTTTTAATTCGTAAACCTTTTGAATCAGAAATCCTTCCAATAAAATTTAATAATTAGAAAACACCCGCAGATTATTCGGAAGAAACTCAAGCCAGTGCTCAATTATTCATTCCAAAGCTGTTCCATCCTCTTGGGTCTCACCTCAACGCCAATAGATTTAGTCATTTCAAATTGGGCACAGAAAAAAATTTTTCGTCAATTTAATAAAGTAACCATGTACGCTCGAAAACTTGCCAGATTTGAAATTTAGCAGCATTTCAAAAAATTATATTGAGAGGATTTCTCACTTTTGTTATGTTTCCATGGAAAACGAAAATTCAATCTGCCACTTTTTGATGAGTATGGTATTCCCAAAGTTTAGCTATGCTGCTGATAGCTATTATTAGACTAATTATGTGGGTTCATTGTGAAGAATAAATGTATAGTATCACATTCTAAACATTTTAAGTATTTTAAGTAGTATTTACATATTAAGTTTCGCTTTTTTACAAACGGACTCTTGACCCGCTAAATTCCAAGGTTATGACTAGATATGAAGCTGTATAAAATGAACATCATTCAAAGAGCGACACGGCACGAGAATGAAGGACAAATCAATCCAATGTGATTAGAAATAGCCTTTGCAGGATTCTCAATGACAATTTAACTATTTATTTTCTCTCAATAAACGATATTCGTGCAGCTTTTTGAAACTTTTTCCCGATATTCAGTGATAAGATAGTTCCCTCGGAAAAATTATTCAGGTAAATGCATAAAAGTCACTTCCAAATATTTGTATTCGATGTTGGATCTTAATGAAGAACTATGCGACTAATCAGCTAATACTTTATTGCTTCGATTCGATATCTTTGTTGCTTTTTCGTTAAGTTGCAGATTTCGACGAAATCTGAAGATTGAATACGTTTTATTCTCTATCCCTTGCCATGGGCTCACATCAACGTAAAAATGCGTATTCTGTGCGTTGCTGAGCCATAGCCATACGAATTTAATTAATGAGACCTAATTTTTTCTTGAACAAAGGAAGATAATCTCTGTATAGGTAGTTAACTAATAAAGCAGTGCAACTCTAATTCAAGAAACGATCGTGATAATGAAAAGTCGATGAGAGCAGCTTGAAAAATGATGAAACGCTGCCTTAGCTCCACTGCAAGTTTGATGCTAATTGACTTGATCTTATTTGAATTATTTCTTTTTCAAGAATTACTCCTCAGATCCTCCATCCTTGATAGATCGCTTTTTCCATGAAAATCAGAGAAGTTATTGAGGGACCGAAATAGTAGGTATTAAAACATAATATATACAACCTATAATATCGTAAAATCGTAAAATAGTTTTCAGAGACAAACTTGTCCCGAGTAGAGAGTACTGTATAGCTCATGTAAGTCATGCAGTTCTACAAGAGCGTCTACCTATTTTCAGATAGGCATTCTCGTCTGACTTGGCTGACTTCGCATCAGCTACACAATTTCCCACTCAACATACCAATAGCAAGAAATGCGTCACTGGCAAAACTACAATATTTTTACATCCATGTTCAATTCCAGCTTCTGTGAGCTTCCATCATCTCAGTCACGCAATGGAGAATTCTACTCAGTCGTCAAGGTTTAAATTGAGGTTGATTAATAATTATTATCTGTCAAAAGTCGATGAATATTTATAATACTGAGAATTGGTCTCGAACTTTAGAATTTCTGCGCTCAATTTTAGTCTAAAGGCTTCTCATTCTATTCTATAAGGATCAAATAATGTCCACAATATACTCAGAATACTGACTTGACGCTTCTGACAAGACATTCAAACTACTGAAAAAAATTGATTTTCCTCCGTTGGAGTATGTATCGCTTACTAACATCTGCCATTGGCTAAAATCTATCACTAGCAAGCCTCGATACAGGAAATAACCCCACTATAGTGCATGAAATACTTGCAACCTAAATCAGCAGAATATTTCAAAATAATAGCCTCTCATGGTTGGATTTTTCTTCAACATAGCGCCTTGGACAGAACCTAATTTGCTTCTTTCTTTCAACCATAATCACGTCAATTTGAATAGCAGATACATACTTATAGTCACGAGATTATTATGGTGATGAGAAATAAAAGAAGCCTTGAAGAAAGAACTCTGCTATGGAAAAAACGATTTATTTTAGGTCTTCTTGGGTAATTCTATCGTAAAATCGCTTTCGAATTGGAAGCTAAGAAAAGACCTCGAACATCTTCCTTGGAAATTTTATTGTAAATAAATTTTGACAGTCAACATAAAAAGCGTTCCGAAAAGTTCTTTAAGAAAAGGAAATGGAAAGAATCGTTGAGCAGTGGAAATAGAACTCCTGAAGACTACTTCCAAATCCTCTTTCTACCAGCACTCCTAAATGAGATACAATACAGCCTCCATGACCCAACATAGCGCTTCGGGTTGCATTGAAAGGGATCAATCGCTAAATGATATTCTTCAGAGAGGAAATTATGAGTTCGGACCTCTAGAATGAAAAGCTGGCAAGAAAGTGGTACTGAGCTTCAATAAATTGCTTCAGCCTGAAAGGAGAAGTCCGATTTGGACTGCGATAGATGAGTATTTTCATTTTTTTGGAGTCAAATGAGGAATTTCTTAGCCTTATCCAAGTATCAATGGTTAGAGTTCCAGACTTCGCCTGTGGTAGCATCTTAAACTCTGTCTGACAGCGCTTATCAATCCAAACTCCCAGAATTAACATAGGAATTGAGTGTTATGCCTATCCAGGAAGGTGACTGTCTTATCTATTCTCAAAGCAGCAAAATTTGGCTTTGTGTTTGTATAGTATCAGTTGGTTAGACATAACTCGAATACCAAGGATAACGAATTTGCCTTTATTGGAATCTAATTGTCTCTTACTGTATTTTTCAGACAGTTGCCGTCCATAGAAAATTGTTAATGTGTGGCAGAAAACGAAGCGGTTGCTAGGGATATCTATCGGCATCAACTCCAACAACAAAGTCTTTGCTTTGCCTATCTGCTCGGAACATTTGAATTACGAATGAGAAATTAAAGGAACTCAAAGCAACCAAGAAAATCTAGCTTGCTGCAGTTTCAATTAGATTTTAGGTTCTATACTCTATAATCTCCCATTAATGAGAAAGTAGAGCGAAACAACATTTCAGTGTATTGAATTAACGCCTAGGAGTTGTCGGAATCAGCTTATCTTAAATGAACTCGTTAGAGTAATTGGAGGAGCGAATATTTTCCAAAAATTGAATTGATTTATCGGAATTTTCCAATGGAGCAAAGTTCTCTTCAAGTATTTTCAAATTATACATAATCTCACTTCGATAATTGAATAAAACTCGTAAGACTCCTAAAAAGCTGTGAAAAACAAAAATTTAAAACGTTGATCCATACACAAATTACATGTTTTATTCTCTTTTTCTTCCTTTAATGAGCAGAAAACCTTCGTCATTATCTAAAACTAGACAGGACTCGACGAGTCATTTTAATAAAGAATCTAATGGCAAAGATAATGCTTCATTTGTCAGGTATTCTGACCAAATGCATTCTTCTGAGGAGATCAAGGCTAGTATTTCACGAATCTGCGAGTCAAAGGCTAATCAGTGCTGTTGTTTTCTTGCTCTTCCTCAACGATCGGCTCGCCAGAATTTAGAAATTTAAAAATAACGACTTTAATTTACGATTTTCAAGCCTCTTTCTGGAAATAAATTTGCCTTTGCCCGCTATCTCCACATCCATCTCGTCAGAATTGCTCAAAGTCAAGAGAATCCCGCATAAATACCCCACATAACTAAGCTTTCTAACATTTCCTTTAAGCACCAGGGGATTATCCATGTATAAAACCCATATTCTCCGCCAAATACAAAAACTTTGACAAGACCCAACTATCACATCTTGCACTAACGCATTTGAGATAGCCTTTTAGATTAATAGTTATCCTTAAAGCCATCGCCTCGATATTTTTTTGCGGAGGAGCTTACTGAATTCAGCCAGGATAGCTAAAAAAAAAATCAAAACAATTACCGTTATAGCGTGTTAACCGGGATATGACTTTTCTCATTCCAATATCTCAGAACAAAATGTGATGAATGAACGGTTATTTTTTAAACCAACCCTTCTTAAGCAGTACTGAGTCAAACTTAATAATAAACAAACATTCTCCTCCAAAGTATTTCTTATACACTAATGAACAAGCTATCAAGAGTTCTCATCACTGGATCTCAAGGACAACTAGGGCGCTCTTTTATCGAATTACTCAATAAGAGGTAACAAAAATTCTTTCCACCTCAGCTCATGGTTAAGCAGAATCGGCGCTGGCAATGTTCTCTCAACGGATCTTCTCGATAAGGAAAAGGCTGCCACTCTCTCCAAGGCAAAGCACTACGAGAAACTTGACGTCACAGTACCGAAGCCTTTGTCTCACAAACCACTAACTTTTCATAATTTTAGGATAGACAAGCCGTCAAGGAAACAGTCAAAAACTTTGAACCATCGCATATTATCCATCTCGCTGCCATTCTTTCAGCCACGGGCGAGAAGAACCCTCAATGGGCTCTACAAATTAACGAGGAAGGCTTCAAGAACATCCTTGATGAATCCATTGCAAACAAATCAGCGTAAAGACACTTCTTTCGATACTGAAATGCTAACCAATGCTTATCAGACTTTATGTTCCAAGCACTATCGGAGTCTTTGGACCGACCACTCCAAGAGACAACACTCCTAACCACACCGTCCTCGAGCCTGAAACGGTTTATGGAATTTCTAAAGTAAAATTAACAAATTTCCTTGAATATAAACTCATGATTTTGCATTTATAGATAATGGTCGAGCTCTTAGGAAGTTACTGGGCCAAGAAAATCGGTTTGGATTTCAGATCACTCAGATACCCAGGCGTGGTCTCCGCGCTCCCACCAGGAGGCGGTACTACTGACTACATCATCGAGATGTACTACGCCGCTGCGAATCAAGAACCATACAAATGCTTCTTGAGAGAAGACACGGCGCTTCCGATGATTCATCTGGATGACTGCATCCAAGGAACGATCGATTTCATGGAAGTGGACCCAAGTCTCCTCAGCACCAGAGTATATAACATGCCAGGGTTCAGCGTAACACCAAAGGAAGTCGAAATGTCAATTAGAAAGTAAAGAAGAGTTAGCTTGAGCTTTAATATTTATAACTCTTCCTTTCATAGATTATACCCTGACTTTAAGGTGACCTATGAGCCTGATTTCCGGCAGAAAATCGCCGATTCATGGCCTAAAAGCATCGACGGAAGTGTAGCCAAGAGAGACTGGGATTATTCCCCCGTGTACCAAAGCGTCGATTCAGTTACTAAGGAGATTATGTATGCTCTAACCAGATCGAAGACCACTGCTACCCATGTCGATACTACCAAAGTCCAAACCTCAACGAAATAAGCTCGGGATACAATTAATTAACTTTAATACCCCAATTTGTAAGCATGAAAATTGGGATCAAATACTAAAACTAGCAGTTTTTTTGACTTGAGCGTTAGTCCATGCTTTTCGCTCCCTATTATTTAATTAGGCAAGTTATTTCGGATTACTTTGAACGTAGGTGTTATAACTGCTAAATATCTGTATATTTGAACTATTTATTCGAGTATTGCCTGTTCGCAAATGGTAATATAGTTAAACACCTCTCGAGAGAAGATTCCTCTTTTTTTTTTAGTATTCATTGGCTTAATGGGCTTCTTTGCCTCGAATGAAACGATTCTTAACCTCATAATATATGGCACTTGATTTATCGTTATGTTCACCGATAAGGTAAGTTTAACAAAAGAATGTTGCTAATTTTCAATTCTCCAAAATTCTCTTCTATAATATTCTCAGAAAGCCAAGCGTTTTCTATATATTATCAACTAAATTTTCTAGACTCGCTCAATTTTTTCGTCTCAATATGTGAAGAAGATACTAACTAACAAACAAGCAGATTTAAAAGGAAAAAAAAGACAACGTTCGTTTTCCTATACACTTAGATACACTAAAGTCCTGACGCTACTCAACATTCAACTAAATTATTTGGATATCTGCTTCTTCTTCCTCAATTTCTTGTTGCAGGTCTCTTAACGTTCTTTTCCCGGTTTTCAGCTTCTTCGGAACTTTGACCGGAGCCTCCGCCTCAGTTACTCCATTACTCATAGAGCTTTGCAAACCAAAGAGATTTTTAATCAAATCGTCTCTACCAGGAATCAGTTTCGTGTTGTCAATAGGCGTCATGAAATTCATCAGCTTAGGATGTACTTCATATCGCAGTTTTCTGGCTTTGGACGCTCTTCTATCGACGTTCGGTTTCGCGATTTTGCTTCTTAACAGCTTTTGTTTCAGATACGCTTGGGTATTACCAACAGCCAGCTCTCCGTCGACGAGATCGGTCTGGGTTTGCGCGTTTGTAATGAACTCTTTGTAGATCTGGGAATAAAACTCAGAGTCATTGTAGATCTCCTCATCGTACTCCTGCTCGTTTTGTCCTTCAAACGCTCCTAGCATCTTAAAATCTTTATCCTTCAGCTGACTTCGCTTAAGGAGACGAGGATAATCATCCATCATCTTCTGCGCTTGCTGCATCGGAGTTTGAAAAACATTCATAAATTTGCTCTTAATCGAACTTGTGTTCATCAAATTGAATCTCTGGCTGAACGTGTTTATTGTCTCCTCCAGCGCAGGGAGCGTTTCTTGGAACTGAGTATCCAAATCGTTCCAAATAGCCTCAGCGTCGAACTCAAAGTCCTGTTGGAAGGTGTCCCTTGTAATTTTCAATTGCTCCAAGTGCTTTTGAGCCTGTTTTAGCCTTGATTTCGGGCCTGAAGGCAGGTCGCTGCTTTTCTTCATAGCAGACTTTGCGAAAGTTTCATGTGAGATCGAGCCCATCAGATCCATTAAGTCCAGCAGTTCAACTTGCAGCTCAGTGGCTGCGACATCAATCGCTGGAGTTTGCTTCTTGAAGTGGTTAAACGTCGACGAGGATGGAACTTGATTGGCGTATTTAAAAACATTCTGCATGGAAACTCGGCACTCAAGCAAGCCATCCCAGAGTTTCTGTTGATTTTGCACGTTCTTGGCTTTTTCAAGTTCTTTCGTGTCTTTCTGCGCGTCTTTGAACACCTGCTCGTCCTGACGGTCCAGATCTTCGAGGATATCGTCGATGTTAACGTCATCTAGCTTCACCTTTTTTCTGGAAGCGGTCTGAGCGCCATTGGCTTTGCCTCCAGCAGCTTTTTTGCTGCTTTTCGCCTTGGGCTGAACTTCCTCTTCTTCTTCCTCATCCTCATCATCGAGGCCTGAAGCGAGCGCTGAGTCGACCTCTTCGTCGTCGTCGGCATAATCATTGTAGAGGTCTTTTCGCGAGACCTTTTTCCCTTCGTAGAGCGGTTCATTTTGGTCTTCGAGGTCCATGTCGTTGAATAAACCTCTCTTCTTTTGGGAGCTTGGGCCTTTCATTTCATTGACGTCTTCAATGAGGTGGTCTAATTGAGCATCCTTTCTCTGAGAATAGTCGATATTCTCAAATTGGGCGTAATCTTCGGCGTCGATACGCGCGCTCAAGCTTTTTCGCTTGGAGCTCGAAGCAAACTGTTCCTCTAAGCGCTTTTTATGACTCATCTTCCCTTTGTACTCGACTAAATTAATTTTATTTCTGAAATGCTTGTTTTGGTATTCGCTTGTTTGGTTGACTTATCAATCAAACGGGGTATATTCGAAGCAGAAGAAACCTGATAGAGTAGAAGATACAAAACACAAAAAATACTTCGTTTACAACCAAAACCAGAAACTTTTCGGCAAGAGTGTTGATAGATGCAGTTGATGCCTCTGCATTTGAAAAAAAGAATTACTAAATTACTGATGAAGAGAGAATAAAAAACGATTTGATTAGTAATGATTCAACTTAAAAAAATTGTCATTGGCTGTCTAATTGGTGTTCAGGCCATATTAAGTAGTTATAATACAGTAGATAATTTGTATACAATTGATTGCTTTATTGAAACACTGTCTCGCATAATATAAAACGCATGATTATTTAAAAAGTGATGATTTCCTCAGCAGCTCCTATGGCTTTGAGGAGTGAGAGCCTTCTCATTTATTTCGGCTCGAAGCGCTATGAGAAAATATTATAGCGATTTATTTCAATGGAATTTTTGTTACTTTGATGTCTTTTCTTGAGAGTTTGATTGCAAACGCAGCTTTAATGAATTCATCTTCATTGCTGAGTATAGGCTCAATAAATTTCGATGTGATATAAGGGAGGATGTCAGGCAGGTCTCGCATGTTCAACAACGCCTTTTCTTTGGCTTTTAGAATCGTCAGCGACACTCTGAATAGAATTTTCTGTTTTTCGTAGAGGAGTGTGTCCATGATTCTGACCACGATGTTAAACGGGAAACCCACAGTCCCTGTGAACAGCGTCATCCACCAGTTCACCCCGAAATGAACGCCTTCAACCCCAGTTTTTTTCTATAATAAGCGATATAAGTCCATTTTCCCGAGAAATTCTTAAGCTTACAAAATGGGCTGAGAGGTTCGGTAACTGGACCTTGATCAACTGATCCAAAATCGTTAGTTGTCGAGTCACAGACCTCAGGTCCTTATAATAGTCCAGCAGCTCATAATTTTTCATCAGGCTGAGCATAATCCAAAAAGCTTCCTTCAACAATAAACAAATTTAGTTCATTCAGTTTCGAAAGAGCTTTGGTACTTCATCATTGCAATACATAATTAACGTACCAGCAATATAATTCAACCCTTGGCAATACCCCATGTCTTTATACACCAAAGATAGCGCCGTGAGCACTCTTTCGAGGCTCTTTTGGCCAGGACCACCTTTTTCGTTGAAGAAATAGTGTTCGGGGAAAGTTCGAGGCACGTCTTTCATAATTTCGTCTCTGCAAGGGACAACCTCAGTTTTGAGCAGCTCCTAATGAAAAGTTCATTGATACTCTGTAATAAGAGGTTAGCACTGTACATGGTAGTTGATCTGAGGGAAGGCTTGCTTTATTGATTGTATATCAGCTAAAATCGGCCAAACTTTTCCTCTGAGCGCCTCTGGGATCCCTTTTCTAATTCGAATCTTCACTGAATTTCGTTTAATGGTAAAATGTGACGAGTTTTGTACATTTCTTGTCTATTTTTAGACTCGAAGGCTTGATTCTCGGGATCATTGACCTCCATTTCTCGATTCGAGCATTATCTCGCTTCTGGACAGCCTTACTTGGCGACACGCTGCAAAATTTCATTAATTAGTTGCGGGAAGATCCAGAATACTTTTCATCGTATTTTGCAGGCGCTTTAAAGCCAAAATGATCGAGTTTTTGAGGTTTCGGAAGCGATTCCAAATTTAATTTTGGAATTTGTTCATTCTTGGGCTCGGAGACGGGCTGGGAGACTGGCTGAGAGATTATCTTAGGGGGTGATAATAGCACGGATTCCGACAAAATCGATGGCTGTTGAGGTTTGATCTCCGATTCTTTGCCGGAGAAATAGGAACCGAGGAATGGATCATACCCTTCTGAAGATCTGGTCTCTGGAATGTGCTGTAAGGAGGGCAACGTGATGACTGACTGAGAGAATGAGAGCATTGGGTCAGACAGGGTCAAGTTGAGCGAGAGATCTAAGGTGTGGTCGTCAAGGGGCCCATCCATTGTTTTGAGCGAAATGCGAAAATTTTTTTATTTTAAAAAACGTTGTTCATGATCAAACGTGTTTAATTCGTGTTCGGACTAAATCTGGTGTAGGGTGGGGGGCTCATGCTGAGGTTATGGAGGAAATCAGCGGTTGGGAGAGAAAAACGAAGAATATCCCATTCGATGATGAGGTTCAGAAGGGCGAGGTTCCAAGATCAGATGGCTGAACTTGGGTGGTCAATTCGGATACTCAGGACGAAATAACTAACATCGCTGAGATTTACTTGTGATCTTCTGATGGATCTGCATGGTAGAGCTAAAATTTCTTCTTATTTTTTTTTGCTTCTTTGTCTCGGATTCTCCCTTATTTTGAATATTTTCAAAAATTCGCTAGTCTGATTATGGATGAGATTTCAGTATACCCACAACGACATTCTCTATTAACAGAAAATTTCTTTTATTCAAATGCAAGGCCAAGTTTAGAGATGATAGTAGAAAATGTTTCTCCTCAATCAGGTTAATTTTAAATTTATGATATCACTTTCAGAGGAAATTCCAATAGAGAATCTTCAGTATTTCTCATATTAACCATAAATCTAAACCCAGAGATAAGTAATTTGTTGTGATATGAGCAATGATCATATTATTCCAATTAGCAACAAACCTCTCAATGCAGGTGCTGTATTAATTTGAGTATGAGTAATTCATTCAACAGAAAAAGCTCCACTATCTGTCTCCTAAATAACATTCTAATCCTTAGCAACTCCTCAACTTCGCCAGGAATTCACACTATTCAGCATTATCTTCATTGAGTAAATTTTTTTAGCTGTTCGTAAATCATCCCAGGATTCGAAAATTTATTCGCTAGAATCATTCTAGTCCATCAAGTAAGTATTCAGTAAGTTGACAGATACGAATCCAATAGATTCGAAGAAAATAATTTTTGGATAAATGCATCTAAATGGCAAAAAAGAAGCAGGCCAAAGAGCCTCTCCTACAAAAGCGGCTCACCCTCAAGGAAAAAGTAACTTGGAGCCCTCTGAAGAAATACGAGCTATTCAGTACGACGCTCTTTCCTTAGAAATTTATCCAATTACGATATTTTCATTATAGATAAAGTTCCTTGGAAACTCATAATCCATATCGCCTTGATAGTTTTCACAACCCTTCAAGTGATCACGTTAGACGACATCTACGCCTCTCATGCACGACAACAGAAAAAAGTGTTTAATAATATTTTTCTGGTATATTGAGTCACAAAGCATACATCCTCAGAAATCAATATTAGGGAGGTGACTCGGAAACTAGCACTATGATGCTTTTTGGCATACAGGATCTAAAAGATCATCTCGAAACAACTGTCAAGGTAGTATTACTACCATATCATCACCAACATCATGAAATTCAATATATCTTAGAACCTGCGAGATATTGACAACCTACTTTTCCAGAAAGTCTTCAATAAAGACCAAATACTCTATGGATTAAAAGCTTATTACCGCGGAGGCAGTGATGAGCGCGTTGGAGACTACCTAGTAAGCATTAACAACGGATTAATGCCATACATTAACATCTCAGACACCAATTCGCTCAAGGTACCCAGTAGCCTGGTCTTCCTAACTCAATTTTCAGAGCTTCACGAATAAAATAACGAAAATGATAGTTTCGATGAAAGGCCTGCAGACGGAGCTCTATCAAAATCAAAATATCAATCCATGCGTGGGCTGGAACATACAAATGCATTATAGCTTCGAATCTCTTTCAAGAGTTCGGACGAGCCTTGAAACTCAGAGCTATCGATGTGATCCTCATGTAAAAATGCTGATTAAATCAAAGATTGCGAGCACTAATTTTTCAGATGTCAAGACATAGGCACGCACCGTTTTTCTCTCCTTTATCCACGAATTATTTCTATTGCGTGGTGATTTTCCTACTGGGATTGGCTTCATTGGTTCAATTTATCATATACTTCTATCGCGTCGGTATCACCTACCAAGAGGCGAAGGTAAGATACCACGCAAACGATGTGACCTCGAGAGAACAGTATGAAAGGAGGGTAAAATTAACAGGATTAACTAATAACAGCAATTCTCGATTATAGAGAATAGAACTACTGAGGCAAACGGCCGTCCACTCTAAATCTCTTAAGAAAATCATCAAGAAGAATTATTCTTGGGAAGACCTCACTGTGCTTGAGAAACTGAGCTTTATCAGCTTCTGGAGCATTTTCGGCGTTATTGGAAATATCATTCAGATTTTTGGCTCAGCATCCCTTATCTATGCAGATTTGACGCAAAATACCCTTGAAGTTTTGAGAAGCGACACACTTTTCGTTGGATTTGGATGCTTCTTCGCTTGGATCCAAATCATGTATTATTTAGAGTTCAACCAGGACTTGGTCGTTCTCTCGACTATCCTCAGGAAATCCCTGCCGAGGATCTTATCGTTTTATCTGTTCTACGCGCCGCTGTTCATCGGATTCGTTGTTTTCTGTAAAAATTTCTCTTAAGCTTTCACTAATACAACTCACAGGCCGTGCAATATTTTGGAGATATCCTTTATTCGAGGGTTTAGGCGTTTCTTCAATCACGCTGTTTGCTTTGCAAGCAGGAGATGAAATATTTGCTTCTTTCCAGCAGGTCCATGACGATGGTTATGCGCGACAGATAGTTCTGTTTGTTTTCATCATAATATTCTACACCGCCATGCAAAATATCTTCTTCGCTGTGGTACTCGAGGGGTTCCAGCTCGCGCAAATCCAAAAGCAGATCGATAATGACGACCCCTGGACGAATAAAAAACTTGTAGATGTATTGTCGAAGAAGCGAACACATCGTCTTTCGCTTCTGGAAGAAGACATTGAGGAGGAAAAGTATTAATACTGTTATTCATTTTGTTTTGATTGAATAAAAGTGACCGAACTGAGAAAGCAGAAGAGGAAACGAGACAGAAACGCTCAAAGTCAGCGCCGAATTCACCAACGTTTGTTCTCGAGGAGGATAGGAGCAAGCAGCAGCAACGGCGACCCACGGTCATTGAATTGGGTAATGAAATTTCCTAGGCATGACCGCTTAATTGGGTATAGAGAATAAGAGACTGCTAGAATTTAAAGAAGCGATGAATCAACAAATGGCGAATTTCAGAGAAATTTTCAAAAGGTTGAAGCGTTTAAAGCATTACTTCTTAAGCTCAGAACTATGTAATAAAGCAATTGTAGAGTCATATCTCAGAGTTTTATAGTGATAAATGAAAAAGCCTTGCTGAAAATGAGATATCGGATGAAACTACAGGAAATTTCAGCGACATTGAACTACGAATTTTACACTGGAAAGTTCCGAAGCGTTGTTAATGAGATGTTGAGGCCTTAGGCGATACCGCAGCATTCAAGAGAGAGAAAGCGTTAATTCTACCGACTTATGTGCTATTTTGGTTAATACTCTGTGTTTATAGTATATATGTATTTCACGTGTTCAAAAGCTTAAATAGGAGACGAGCTTGTGATGTTTTCCCGATGTAACGTAAAGAATTTCATAAACACATCAGAAAAAGTTGCAAAAATCTCTATTTCTCTATTTCATATTATTATTTCTTCGTAGGAGTGGTCTTCGAAGTGGTAGTTGTCGTCTTTGCAGTACTCGTTGTTGGTTTCGCTGTTGTAGTCGTCTTGGTTGTCGTTGTCGTTTTAGATGTGGTTGCTCCTTTAGTTGCTGTTGTTGTTCCAGTTTTTGTCGGTGTTGTTCCGGCTTTCGTCGTTGTTGTTGTTTTGGCTCCTGCCGTTGATTGTTTTGGAGCCTCCTTTTTCTCTTCTTCGACTTTCTTTGCAAGTTTCGCCTTCTCTTCGGCCTCCTTCTTTTTTTCTTGTTCTTCCAACCAAGCCGCTTTCTCTTCAGCACTCACACATTCAAGAAAGTGAGATCTCTTGAGAACTTCGGTTGGAAAGACGTTCTTTGAGCCAAGAAGCATGACCTTAAACGAGTCTTTTGTGCTGAGCTTGTCAGACTGTGGTAGGAAGTCTGGGAAATGCTTTGCCCTGAATTCTTCAATATTCGGGTACTTGAACACCCATTCCATGTCGAAAAAGTTCCAAGGCACGAGTTCTGTGCCAAAGATAGGTTCATGGGCATAATCGTGTTCAATATCGCCAAAGTTCAAGACAAGCCATTGTCCAAATTGAGCAGAGGCGAGGAATTTACGGCTGATGTTTTCAGCGGTAACTTCTCCTGGTGCAGCTTTCCAAATATTGGGTCCTTGGTATTTCATGAAGGTTTCAACGATTCCTGTTTTATCGATGATCACGAACCATTTTTTCTGCTGCGCGTCGCACGCGTCGATGACTTTGTTGAGCTCTTTGATTTCGAATTTTTGAGATTCTAAGGCTGCTTCCATGATAGATGATTTATTTTCTATTAATTATTCTCATTCACACTCAGTTGCATTTTAAAGGGGATCATCAGATCAGAACGGATCTGGTGTGATTCCAGAAAATTGTGCCGACGGATCTGATTCCGGTGATTCTTGCTCTTGAATGTAGGAAGCACTATGAGAGAGGAACTTTATGGAAACTTACAAGACGTGGGGAAAACAAAGGTACGAAGATATATAAAGGTTATTTCAATGAAAATGATAGATAGAGAAAAATAAAGAAAAGAGGCGACAATCTCAGGAGATCGAGAGATTTCTCATGTATCTAACGTTATTAAGATGGACTGCTGTCTGACTCCTCCTCAAATAGTGTGGTATGAATTGCTGTTACTACAACAGATGATATCATATCTACAATTCATAGTTTCTAAAGTCATTGCCTTTGATTTCTCTTCTATACTTAGCTTCACTGAAAGCTTAGTGAATGACGGCGCTTTGTGGTGGGCCTTTGTTTGTGCTTCGTTCAGATGGCGTTCGAAAGAGCAAAAATGGATATTATTTTTTTTTTCTTACCTAAAAAGCAAACACCCATTTCGTGCATCAAATATCAACAAATTTCTGAATGGACAATTGGCTGATTCAATCACATTCATTGTCTTGGCTTTCTGATTTCCAATATTAGAGCCATAAACCACCAGCAGGGAGAGGCTTGATGCTTCGACTGCATTAGCTAACCTTCTCGAAATGCGGAGGCGTTTTAGATACTTGTGGTGGACATTTTGGAAATTTGCAGGGGGGAACCTAATCATATAGAACTATGTTGGAATCTCGGCTGGTTAAAGGGTCGATTGCTGAGCAGATAATTATGAGGACAGGTCATCAAATTTAAAGCCTTCTCTTGATCCTAATAAAATATCCATCAGAACGTTCCTTGCGTCTGCAGAAGCTTTGCATCAAACCAAATACAACAATGAACCTTATAGTTTCACATTCATCATTCTCTCCGGTAAAGAACTCCGTACCTGCCCAAGTATACAAGCAAGAAAGTGAGAATAAATCGAGACGCACATTAAATTTTAAATAGCAAGGTCAAAGGAAGTTCGAATCCTGTCAACAGGACAGTAAATCGGTTTAGGGTCACAAATATAAGAAGCAACTTCGATTTTTTTTGGTTTTTTTGGTTTTTGGTTAGTTCAGAGAGCCATTCACAATCCACCTAGGGATCATACTCTATTCTACAAGGTTGGTAATCTAATTGCAGAGGGAAAAACAACAGTTGGAGCTGCCTTTTAACAGCCCAACCACTTATCATGCTGAAGAACAGGCCAATCTCACAGATACATTCATAATCCACCCTATTTAGAATCATGTGGTCAACTACATGGATGCGAGCAACCCTAACAGAGGCTTCTATACCTCTTTTTCCTGAGCAACTAAGTTTATTGTTTCCTTTATTTATGGAACTGGAATTAATAAATTGCTCTTCAAGTCTCAGCTCAAACAGAATAAATAATTAAAGAGCGGAGCTTTCGAATTTTGTTAGCCAGCGCAAATACCTCTTAGATGAAAATTGCGATAGAATCCAATTTAATTATCATCATGAACTTCCTTACAACGTCAGAATGTGGCCTTCTCATCACATTTTCGGGAAAAATTGGCATTGTGATGAAGATATCTTTCTCACAAGCAGAAAATCCACTCATAAATGCGAAATCTTTTCCATTCTAGTTTTTCCATGTCACAAGACTAGTGATAGAGCCTGAGGTCAGTTTAAGTATAATAATGCATTGTTTGGTACATTGATTTCCTTCACTGCTTATTTTTAGTGTATTTTATTTTAACGACAACCAATAATGCAGTTAAATAAAAATTACCAATAAGGAGCAATTAAAAAATTACAATACGTACCAATAACGTGAGCCAAAAGAGCTAAGGCCCCGGCTCGTCGCAAAAACTCCAATAAAAAACCTAGAAAAATAGTTATTACGGCTATTGCCTCTCCTTTAAGTGTTTTGAGCCATGCATTGCTCAATTCTCCCAATTTTTTCAATTGAGCTCTATTCTGAAAGCTGACTGTGTCCCTAGTATCAACTCTCCTTCGGCCGTCTCTGGAGTTCAAAAACGTGGCTTGAAACCTAAAACTATGGAAGTAAGAAAAGTTCCATTTGCTTGTGTAAATCATCAAACGATCTGAACAATCGTTCGATTAATTAACTTTTTCTCAAAATTCAAAATGCTCTCTTCATTTCAAATTCCAATTTTGCTCTTTATGTATCTCCCTAAAATCATATTCCTTAGCACAAATTTCCTACGTAGAGCCGTCCACCTTATTAAGATCACATACTATCTCGGCAACATTGCTAAAGTCTGTATTTTTAAGAAATTCTCCTGAATTATTCAAGAAGTACTAGCACACTATTGTCGCGAGTATACGAGATGGAATCACTAGCCTTATGCTCTGTTGCCACTAACTCGAAGTATTTCATAAAGTTTCGTGCCTTAGCCTGCAAATCCTAATGTTTTAGGCTTTTCCTAGCTAATAATTTTCCTTTTTGCAGTGAACCTCAAATTATCAACAACCTCTCTATGCCTTCTCCCCAAACTCAATCTCGGAGCATCCGGATGGGTTACCGCTCTATTTCCATTTCATATACCCACTCTTTATTAAAAATTAATCAT